>Ga0206858_1105_pt1 | contig 22572 bp, 20 predicted proteins | sample Alteio_BWOrgCont_46_FD_152622 | JGI IMG/M metagenome (GOLD analysis project Ga0206858, IMG submission 152622) | Enriched cells from forest soil in Barre Woods Harvard Forest LTER site, Petersham, Massachusetts, United States -... | ecosystem: Environmental > Terrestrial > Soil > Temperate forest >... | reverse complement strand
TGCTTCATCATATATTGGGATAAACCTGAATGTTCCGATTTTTAACGGCTTTTATAAAAGTGCAAAAATCGAGGAAGCCAAAATTGCACTACAGCAAACAAACAATAACCTGGAACATTTTAAACAGTCGGTTGATAATGATGTAGCGCAATCAAGGATAAACATGAAAAGCGCTTTGGCTACTATGGATAATCAAAAACAAAACATAGAATTGGCACAAAACGTTTTTAACAGTACTACTCTAAAATATGCACAAGGCTTAGGCAGCAATCAGGAAACTTATGATGCACAAACACAATTACAAGTAGCACAAAACAACTATTACAATGCAGTATATGATGCCATTATTGCTAAAGTAAATTACCTGTACGCTATCGGCAAACTATAAAAACTAACTCTTCAAACAATAAATCAATTATAATGAAACAATATTTAATAATAGGCGCAACAACAGCTTTGGTTTTCCTTTCCTCTTGCGGAGGCAAAAAAGATACTGCTACCGTATTGGCAGAGAAAAAAGCACAGCTTGAAAAATTAAAAGCTGATGAAAAAACATTGCAAACAGAAATACTTGCAATGGATACCAGCGCTGCCAATGCGCAGAAAGCAAAACTGGTAACAGTGCAAACTATACAAGCAGGCGATTTCAATCATTACATAAAATTACAAGGGCATGTAGATGCTGAAAATATCAGCTTTATAACCCCACGTGGTGGGCCCGGGCAAGTAAAAGCATTGTATGTAAAACAAGGTGATATTGTAAAGAAAGGGCAATTGCTTTTAAAATTAGATGATGCTGTTACCCGTCAAAATTATGCTGCAGCGCAACAGAACCTTGAAACGATAAAAACACAATTATCCTACGCTCAAAATATTTTACAGCGCCAGGAAAATTTATGGAAACAAAATATTGGTACTGAAGTACAGGTATTAACAGATAAAAACAATGTAGCAACATTACAGGAGCAATTAAAAAGCGCACAGGAAAATGCAAAAACAGTATTAGAACAAGTTAACACATCTTCCGTAACGAGTGATGTGGATGGAGTTGCCGATTTGGTTACGGTTAAAGTTGGTGAAATGTTTGGGGCTGCAGGAAGTGGCGTTATCAAAATCGTTAATAACGCTGCATTAAAAATCACGACCGTTATCCCTCAAAATTATTTGGCTAATGTAAGCAAGGGTAGTGCGGTAATTGTATCAATTCCCGATGTAAATAAAACATTTAATACATCTGTAAGTTTTGTAAGTGCCTCTATCGACCCTGCTACCAACGGTTTTGTGGCAGAAGCAAAATTACCTGCAGATGCATCTTTAAAACCAAATCAGGTTGCTGAAGTTAAGATTAAAGATTATAGTTCAACAGGTGCGATTATAGTACCCGTAGAAACATTGCAAAACGACCTTACCGGAAAATTTATAATGGTGGCTGTAAAAGAAAACGGCAGGCTGGTAGCCCGCAAACGTGTTGTTACAATCGGCAAATTTGATGATGACAGTCTTGAAATAAAATCAGGATTACAAGCCGGCGACATATTAATTACACAAGGTTTTCAGGGATTGTATGATGGGCAGTTGATTACTACATCGTAATTGTCAGAACGTGGATTGGGAAGGATTTTATGAATTCCATGGATTTGCGGAGATCGTAGCGAAGTAAAATCCTGCAAATCCTATAATCAAGAAAATCAAGATTCAGACAATCAGCTAAAGCAAATAAAAATATTTTTCGCAACATCCGATTGTTGTGATAAGATTCAAATTAACTATATGAGTGCATTAGAAAAAATTACCGATAAGTTTAAGCAGTTTATGCCCACTACGTGGAGTATAAAAAACAAAACATCTATCTACCTGATAATGATTTTTGTTACGGTTTGGGGTGTTATGCAATTTGTAACCTTACCAAAAGAACAGTTTCCGGATATCGTTATTTCACAGGTTTATGTGCAAACGATTTATGCTGGAAACTCTCCCAAGGATATTGAAAACCTTGTAACCAAACCGATTGAAAAACAAATCAAAGGCATTACAGGCACCAAGATTACAAAGGTGACCAGTACATCACAACAGGACTACTCGGCTATTACCATAGAGTTTGCTTCGGATGTAAAGATTGATGTAGCCCTGCAAAAAGTAAAGGATGCGATTGATAAAGCAAAGAAAGATTTACCGACCGACCTTACACAGGAACCGACTGCACTGGAAGTAAACCTGAGCGACCAACCCATCATGTATGTAAACCTGAGTGGTGATTATGATTTAATGCGCCTGAAAAAATATGCTGATAAGATGAAGGATAACCTGGAAGACTTATCACAAATTACAAGGGTTGATATGGTAGGTGCTCCGGAAAGGGAATTTCAGGTAAACGTAGATAATTATCGTATGCAGGCAGCTAACGTTACGTTTGATGATATTGCCAATGCTATCCAATACGAGAATATGAATATCAGCGGCGGCTTATTGGATGTAGGGACTATGAAGCGCAACCTTCAACTAAAAGGACAATTTAAGACAGCGTCTGATATTTCTCAGGTATTAATCCGCAATACGAGTGGCGCTCCGGTTTACTTAAAAGATATTGCCACTATAAAGGATACTACCAAAGAGCAAGAAAGCTATGCACGCTTAGACGGTAAAAACGTTATCACTTTAAACATCGTAAAACGTTCAGGCGAAAACTTAATTGAAACAAGCGATGCGGTGAAGGCAATCGTAAAAGATATGCAATCATCTTATTTGCCAAAAGATTTAAATGTTGTTATTACCGGCGATCAAAGCAAGCAAACACGTTCATCTTTTAATGATTTGGTAAACTCTATTGTAATTGGTTTCGTATTGGTATTAATCATCCTGATGTTTTTTATGGGTGTTACCAATGCCTTCTTTGTGGCGTTGAGTGTGCCGCTTAGTATGTTTGTGGCCTTTATGTTTTTGCCCGTGGCCGATCTGATTGTGGGCACACATGTTACATTGAATTTCATTGTACTCTTTGCCCTCTTATTTGGATTGGGAATTATTGTGGATGATGCGATTGTGGTAATTGAAAATACACATAGGATATTTACTGAAAACAAAGGACAGATAACGGCTTCGAAAAGTGCTATGATGGCTGCGGGAGAAGTATTTGTGCCGGTATTGGCGGGTACACTTACTACTTTAGCACCGTTTATTCCGCTCTTATTCTGGCCGGGCATTATTGGTAAGTTTATGATTTACCTGCCTACGATGTTGATCTTTACTTTGTCGGCATCCTTGATAGTAGCCTTTATTATGAATCCTGTTTTTGCGGTTGATTTTATGAATCACCCTGAAGGCGAAGATCACAAGAAGAAAAGTGTATTCAAGAATCCTATCTTCTGGACAATCATCGGCGTTGGAATTTTAATGGATCTTATTGGTATTGGTAAAAACAGTGCTATGCAAGGCATTGTAACAGGCGATGATGTGGTTAATCCGGGAAGCGCTTATTTATTCTTTGGTAATTTATTATTATTCTTTGCAGGCCTTATTTTATTGAACCGTTTTGTGTTTGATAAATTAATCCATCGTTTCCAAAACAATGCATTGCCGTGGATAATGAGCCATTACGAAAATCTGTTGCGTTGGGCATTAAGAGGATGGAGGCCGGTGCATTTGTTATTAGGAACAGTTGCATTATTTTTTGTTACCCTCATGTTCTTTGGTGCAAGGAATGTGCCTGTAGTGTTTTTCCCGCAAGGTGATCCGAACTATATCTATGTATATTTAAAATTGCCGGTTGGTACTTCCGTTAATTATACCGATTCGATGACTCGTGTGCTGGAAGCCAAAGTAAACAAGGTGTTAGGTACTGAGAATCATAAAACAAATCCGGTAGTAGAAAGTATTATTGCTAACGTTGCCATCGGTGCCAACGATCCTACATTAGGTGATATGAGTACCCGAAGCGAATTAGGCCGTGTGCAAATATCCTTTGTAGAATTTGCTAAACGAAACGGCATTTCTACCAAGCCTTACCTGGATTCTATCCGTACTGCATTAAAAGGTATGCCGGGTGCGCAGATTTCTGTTGACCAGGAAAAAGGTGGACCACCTACAGATCCTCCAATCAATATAGAAGTAGTATGTGATGAATTTGATGACCTTACCAAAACATCGGTAGGATTAAAAAATTACCTCGACTCCATCAATATCCCGGGTGTGGAAGAATTGAAGATGAATGTAGATTTAAGCAATCCGGAGATTACACTTACTGTTGACCGTGAGCGTGCTTTAATAGCAGGTGTATCAAGCGCACAAATTGGCGATGCCTTGCGTACCGGATTATTTGGTAAAGAAGCATCCAAAATTAAAGAAGGCGAAGATGAATATAAAATCCAGATAAGGAATGATACTACCCAACGCAGGGATTTAACTTCTTTGCTAAATATGAATATTGTATTCAGGGATATTGCCAGTGGCGGACAAATAAAACGTGTGCCTATCAGCAGCGTTGTTAAGTTTGACCTGACAAGTACATTAGGAAGTGTGCAACGTAAAAATGAAAAACGTACCATTACGCTTACATCGAATGTATTATCGGGCTATACGCCAACGGCTGTAAATGCAGACATTGCAAAAGCAATAGATAATTATAAAGGCAAGCCGGATGATGTTACCATTAAACAAACCGGTGAAGGTGCGCAGCAGGCAGAGACAGGCGCTTTCTTAGGTAAAGCATTGCTCTATGCATTGATGGGTATTTTAGTAATCCTGGTAATACAATTTAATTCAATCAGCAAATCAGTTATTATCTTAACAGAGATTGTGTTTAGTGTTATCGGTGTATTGCTTGGATTTGCTTTTACCAAAATGGAACTATCAGTAGTTATGACAGGTATCGGTATAGTAGGCCTGGCAGGTATAGTAGTGAAGAATGGTATATTGGTAATTGAGTTTGCCGATGAGTTAAGGGCAAGAGGCGTTAAAACAAGAGAGGCTGTAGTACAGGCCGGTAAAACCCGTATCATCCCTGTATTGCTTACAGCATTAGCGGCGATTTTAGCTTTGATTCCATTAGCTATTGGTTTCAATATCAATTTCATTACACTTTTCTCCGAATTAAACCCACATATTTATTTTGGTGGCGATAATGCGGTATTCTGGAAACCATTAAGCTGGACAATCATCTTTGGTTTGGCCTTTGCATTCTTTATGACATTGATTATTGTACCATCAATGTATTTAATTGCAGAGCGTTTAAAAAGGCCGATGCGCAAACAGTTTGGTGGCAAATGGATTAGTATGTTAGGCATTCCGCCATTAACGTTCTTGTTTATTCCTTTAATGCTCGTTACTATGGTTAGGCATCGTATTGCTGTAAACCGTAGAAGAAATAGATTGAAAGACCGAAATGTTGATGAGCACTGGATAGGAAGTTGGTTCTAGATTAAAGTGCAGTTTGGTTGCTGTACGAGGCTTCCCGTTTAATAGCGGGAAGCTTTTTTTATTCCATAAAATATAAAACAGTTTTGGTGTACTAAATATTTACTTATCTTCATTTTTCAATCGCTGCTGTCCAATACTTATCATGCAACCATAGTTTTTAGCATACCCAAAATGGTACGTTAACGCTTCATTATTATCATTTCATTTTACCGGATACTTATTTTACTTAAGGCAGTAAACTGCATCTGTAGTAAAACCTTCTTCCCTCCTACATCCCGTTCACCAAACAATTAAAGTAAAATGAAAAGATTATTTACCCTACTGCTTTTTGCGTCATTACTCAACGTAAAAATATTTGCTCAATGCCCTACCGATATTAAAGTAAACAATATTACCTATCCCACTTGTGGAAATACAGATGGAAAATTCAGTGTTTTAGTGCAACAACCCAGCAGTAATGTGGATGTAAGCATCGATGGGGGGCATTCATTTACATCTGGCTCCGGCTCTATCCAATTCAGCAACCTGGCCGCTAATCAATATAATATTGTAGTAAGGCTTACCGGCAGTACCACAATTTGCCAATCATTCAGTTACCTGTTAAGAGCTGATTATGACAACTATGCTTCCAGTTCAACAGCAGCTTCCAATTGCACCGCAAATGGTTCTATTATCTTAAATAGCAGTATCCCATCAACGGATTCGGTTAGCTGGTTATCAAACCTTAATCCAACATTCGTAATAATCAGCTCACTTACCGCAAGAACAATTCCTAATTTGATTCCGGGATTATATTATCTTACTTACAAAAGCACTACAAGCAATTATTGTTATCATATTGATACCGTAACTGTTTTTAATACCGGAACAGCCTGTCCTGCCGCCTCATTTTGTGGCAATGCTACCGACCCTACCAACCTTTTCCCAAATGGCACATTTGGCTCGGGAGGTAATGCAGATGGCACCAATGCACAAATAAATGGACCAGCCCTGCCAGCGGGCATTACGGCATATACCTATCAACCTTTGGGAGCATTTGCCCCCGAAGATGGCTTTTATTCCATAGCAAATAATACCTATGCCGGATCGGACATCGGGAACACTCCTTTCAGTGGGCATTGGTATGATGGCTATGACCATGATTATACAGTTACTGGCGTTAAGAATGGCTATCAAATGGTAGTAAATGCCAGCGTTGACCCCGATATCGTAATACAACAAACTATTAGCGGCCTTTGCCCCAAAAAAATATCAGTTTAGTGCCTACATAAGAGACCTGGATAATCAGCCCAGCCAAAATCCTGCTAATCTTACCTTTTTGGTAAACGGTGTTGGATTGGACACATCAGGCACTATACCGGCAGGAAGCGGCTCTGCATGGAAACAGATTGGTTTTACCTTTCAACCAACAGGAACTACCGCAATAATAAGTATAAGAAACAATGGCGTTGGCGGTGCCGGTAATGATTGGGCTATTGATGATATTTATGTTGGTGATTGTATTCCTACTGTATCCCTTCAGCCAATTATTACTACCTGCGATGCGCCTGCAACACAAGCCCAGGCAATCATTACAGATGCCAGTCATTTTTACGACACCTACCAATGGTTAATTGATAAAAATGATGGGAATGGATATGTTGCACAAGGCGCTGTTCAAACAGGCACTTTCGACCCTGTTACCAATGCTTATACTGCTACTATTGCTTTGCCGGCCATTGGGCTTAGCCCTGGCGCCTACTTAGGTTGGCAGTATCAGATAGCAGTAGGCACAACTGCCAGCGATCTTTCTTCGCCTACCTGTTCATATACAAGTTCTCAATTATTACGTATTCAAAATTGCAGCATTATCCTTCCTGTAAAGTTTGAAAACATACAGGCACAATTAAATAACAATAGTGGAGAAATACAATGGCAGGTTGCACAACAATTAAATGTGAAACAATACGAATTGCAAAAAAGTATTGACAATAAAAACTTTAGCACTATTGCTATTACTGCCGCAAACATTAGCACATCTAACTATACAGCTTACGACAATAATTTATCCGGTGGCGTTAACTACTACCGCATTAAAGAAGTAGATGTAAATGGCGCTGTTACGTACAGTAAGATTGTTGCATTAATTGGAGGCGGTAATTCTGCAGTAGTTACAATATTCCCGAATCCGGTAAGCAGCCAGTTATTTATTGCAACACCTACCGGTACAAAAATTATTAATGCAGTTATTATTGATGCTATTGGCAGAGAAGTGCTTCGAACCAATAACATAAATAATAGTATAATTGATGCTGGCAATTTAGCTCCTGGCTTTTATACTATTAAAATGACTACCGCTAAAAATGAAATTGTAAACAAAAGTTTTATAAAAAAATAAGTTTTTTTCTTTTGTAAAAGAGGCTGTTACCGAATGTAGCAGCCTCTTTTTTATTCTACGCTTTGGATATAATTACTATTTTGTATGCAAAAATTAAATAACTGCATCTTTAGTACTAATTATTTATACATTACTACGCCACACTGTTATGCAAAACAACATCATCCGGTTACTAACTGTTTTATTGGTTGCTTTATTTTTTACGCAATGCAATACTGCTTCCGTTAAAATTGCCGAAACTGTAAAATTCCAATCAACCGATCCTTTTAAATCGTCAATGGCTGCCAGTGATTATTTCGATATTGATAGCAAGCAGGATACGGTAGTAGAAGGAACCAATGGAACAATCATTGTTTGTCCGGCAGGTTGTTTTAAAAATGCAAAAGGAGAAATTGTAAAAGATAATGTAAAGATTGAATTAGCTGAAGCACTTACATTGGATGAAATGATTCTTGCAAACCTTACCACCACATCTAACGGCGAACAGCTTGAAACTGATGGCATGATTTATTTTAATGCCACTTCCAATGGAGAACAACTTAGTATTAATAAAGATATCCCTGTTCATATCGAAATCCCTACAAAAGAAAAGAAACATGGAATGATGGCATATAAAGGCCTTAGGGATTCGAGTGGAAAAATGAATTGGGTAAACCCTCAAAAGCTGGATAATTATCTAACAACTGTTAATCTTGATTTATTGGATTTTTTGCCGGATGGGTTTGCCGCAGCAGTTGAAAAGGGAATGCCTTATAAAAAATACACAACGGCAACTAAAAAGCTAACGGATAGTCTTTATTATTCTCTTGCAGTTTCAAATGGCAGTGAGCTAACCAAAGACCTTGTGAATACAAACCTGAACGAACCGTATTATAACAAACAAAAACAGGTAATAGATGGCAAGTACAGCAAAGAGTCGTACCAAACAAAAGAAAGCACTATTACCAGCGATTCAATAAGGCACAATACCCGACAGGAAAATTGCGGTATCGACCCTGCAAGTATAAAAGTACTTCAATAAAAAAAATATCAGAATACCCTTATTGCAACAAAGGAATTTGAGGCAAGGTTAAAAGTAATTTTTAAAACCTGCAACAATCAAGTTCTTAAAATCTACGCAAAAAATACCGACAGAAATTTATACGAACTGGATAGTATGGCAGCAATAGTTATGGCTGGTACCCAATATGCGCAAGACTTTCATGATTTTTATTTACAAAAACTTACCAATGTTAAAAACGCCGATAAATATGCTCAGCTTTTAAGTAGCTATTATGATAAACAACTTTTAAAAACAAGAGAAGCACTTGAAGCTTCAAAAGAAAAATTAGTAAAGCAGCTAAATAAAAAGAATGAAGAAGTAGAAAAGATAGCTTCCGGTTATCGTAACCTCCTTTGGAAAAGAGAAAAATACAGAATGGAAACCTATGGCTTTAACTGGACCGGAACCGGATGGATAAATATTGATACAGGTATAATCCCAAAAACATGGGGACCGCAGCCGCTTCAAATAACCATTCAAAACTCAAAGCAATACGATAGGATATATACCTACGTTGTATATACAACCATAAAAAGCCTTTATCGGTTAAACAGTGACGACAACACCCTTTTTTATGTAGGTAATAATGATGATAAAAAAATGTTGATGCCAAAACATGAACCGGCAACAGCAATTGCAATTGCCTACAATGGAGAAAACGCTTTTCTGGCAATCAAACAATTTGAAACGGGAACGGATACACAGCTTACCATGACACCGGAAGCCGCCACAAAAGAAAAAATAAAACAGGCTATAAAAGCCTATAACAAATACGCTAAAGAAAATAAAATAAGTGTTGACCTTGAATACATGGATAAATTTTTTATTGAGCAGAAAAGGCAAAAAGCTTTAATGGAAGAACGAGCGTTTATATGGAGTTTGTGGGAGATAGCAAACCCATGCTGCCTTGATAGGGTTGCTGAAAAATAAAGTTATTAGTATCCGATAATTCTTAAATAACTTATAATGAAACAGCCGCTTCAAACAATGAAGCGGCTGTTTCATTCTTGAAAAAAATAAAATTTATTTTCTGCTACTAAGCTTAGACAACAAACGAAGTATTTCAAGATATAACCAAACAATGGTAACTAACAATCCAAAAGCACCATACCACTCCATATATTTAGGAGCCCCGGTTTCAACACCTTTTTCAATCATATCAAAATCCAATATTAAAAATAATGCAGCCAACGCCACCACCAAAACAGAAAAACCAATTCCGATAGGTGTGCCTTGGAAAACAAATGAAGGAACATTTGCGTGAAACAAAATTAGTCCCCAGCATACAAGATAAAAGATTGCAATGCCTGCAGTTGCCGTAAGAATAATTGTTTTAAAACGTTCTGTTGCTTGTATGATTTTGAATTTATAAAGAAAAAACATTGCTGTTACTACTGCAAAAGTTAAACCTACCGCCTGTACTACAATGCCCGAATAACCACCATCATAAGCCCCTTGCCTGCTGCCGAATTTATATTCATAAAAAGCAGATATAGCGCCTACAAACAAACCTTCTAATATAGCGTATAGAGGAGCTAAATATGGACTCCATTCTTTTTTAACAGAAATTGCTATGGCAACTCCAAGGCCGCCAAACACGCCTATCAACACCAGCGTCCAGGTATTATCTCCATAATTTACCGCTTCCTTCCAGGAGTAATAAGCTCCGCCTAACATCATTAAAAATAAGAATCCAAACTTATTCAATGTACCATTTACGGTCATTGCATTTTGGTCTGTTATTGTTTCCCCTATAACTGTATCCCTGAATTTTGCCGGCGATAACGTAGGATTTTTTGATTCAAATAAAGCCATGATTTATAGTTTTTTAATACGCAAATTTACTAAATAATAAGTAGATTTTTTTTTACCTCTGCGTTTCACCTCACAATTTTAACTTCTCCTAAATAAATGTAGTTGAAGCCTTTAAAAAAATTCTTCGGATTCTTTATGCTAAATGGTGGCAAAAGCAGCGCCAATACCGGAACCTTCCGGCAACGTTGCCGAATAAAAATATGGAAAACAGGGCCGATAATAACAAATGCATCGTACCTTGCAGTTCATTTTTTAAGCGCTTGCAATATAATATTTAAACGATTATGAGCATAAAAGAACAAGTACTACAAGACGTAGTAATAAAATTTGCCGGAGATAGTGGCGATGGTATGCAGTTAACCGGCAGCCAGTTTACCAACAATACGGCTATGCTGGGTATCGACCTGGCTACATTTCCTGATTTCCCTGCGGAAATACGTGCCCCGATAGGTACTTTACCGGGTGTTAGTGGATACCAGTTGCGTTTTAGCTCTGATTCTATTTTTACACCGGGAGATGCCTGCGATGTATTGGTTGTAATGAATGCAGCAGCATTGAAAGTAAATTTAAAGGCTATCAAATTAGGCGGCATCATCATCGTTAATACCGATGGTTTTGATGCAAGAAACCTGCGTTTGGCAAACTATGCCGAAGGATTAAATCCATTGGAAGATGATACGCTTGACAGCTATCAGGTTATCAAAATGGATGTAACCAAAATGACCAGGGAAGCATTGAAAGATATCTCGATGGGAACCAAAGAAAAAGACCGTGCAAAAAATATGTTTGTACTCGGCTTTTTATATTGGATGTACAATCGTGATATGGCAAGCACAATCGAATTCTTTACAGAGAAATTCGGTAAAAAACCTGAAATCGTTGAAAGTAACGTAAAGGCTTTACAGGCGGGTTATAATTTTGGTGATACTACCGAAACATCCGGCGTACGTTATACAGTACAAAAAGCTAAAATGACCCCGGGAACGTATCGTTCTATCATGGGTAATCAGGCTTTATCTTATGGTTTGGTGGCAGCAGCTCAAAAAAGCGGCTTGCAAATGTTTTTAGGAAGTTATCCTATTACACCTGCAAGTGATATTTTACATGAATTAAGCAAGTATAAAACCTTTGGTATAAAAACATTCCAGGCAGAAGATGAGATTGCTGCGATTGCTTCTGCAATTGGTGCAAGCTACGGCGGAAGCCTTGGTGTTACTACTACCAGCGGACCAGGAATGGCACTAAAAGCCGAAGCTATGGGCTTGGCAGTGATGTTGGAAATTCCATTATTAATTGTAAACGTACAACGTGGCGGACCAAGTACAGGTTTGCCAACCAAAACAGAACAAAGTGATTTGTTGCAGGCATATTACGGAAGAAACGGCGAATGCCCAATGCCTGTAATATCAGCTTCTACGCCAAGCGATTGTTTTGATGCAGTATATGAAGCAGTAAGAATCAGTGTTCAACACATGACTCCGGTTATCTTCTTAAGCGATGGTTATATTGCTAATGGCGCTGAACCATGGAAATTCCCTGCTTCTGCAGACTTACCTTCTATCAAAGTTAACTTTAAAGAAAGACTGGATGAAGGCGAAGAAAAATTGATGCCTTATAAAAGAGATGAAAAATTAGTTCGTCCATGGGCTATACCGGGTACACCTGGTTTGGAACACCGCGTAGGTGGTTTGGAAAAACAAGACTTAACCGGTAATATCAGCTATGATAATGAAAACCACCAGCACATGGTTAAAACCAGACAAGCTAAGGTTGACAGAATAGCGGATTATATTCCTGAACAAACATTGGATAGCGGTCCGGCCAAAGGAAAAGTATTGGTATTAGGATGGGGCAGTACGTATGGTGCTATTAAAAGTGCTGTAAAAGATTTACAAAATGAAGGTCTGGCTGTTTCGCATGCACATCTTCGTTATGTTCGTCCTTTCCCTAAAAACCTTGGTGAAATTTTAAGGAATTTCGACCATGTATTGATTCCTGAAATCAACAACGGACAGTTGGTTAAAATTATACGGGATGTTTATTTTGTGGATGCAAAAGCATATAACAAAATCATGGGTATTCCTATTACAAAAGGCGAGCTGATTGAAGAAATCAAAAAGCTTTTTTAAGATATAAAAACACAATAAAAAATCCCGGTTAATCCGGGATTTTTTATTGGCACATAAGCTGCTTTTCCGGATAAATATATTCAACCCTATAATTCTAATAACCCAGAAACTTCTATCACAAAAGAGTTTATAGAGCTCCTGCAAAGGATTATTGCAAACAGACGCCCATAAAAAAACTCCCGTTAATGCGGGAGTTTTTTATATAAAATAAGATAAATTTAGTTTACTCTTTCTCTACCCATTACTATACCTAACTTTAAATTAAAAGTAAAGTAAGAGTCGTTGTTATTAGGATCTCCACGTATAGAACCAGGACGTGACACATACTTCGGATTCAAATTAAGGTTCCTTGCATTTAGCAAAATTGCATCCGTTAATTGCTGACCGGTTAAGCCATGTTGAGCAAATATACTTGGGTCAACAAATCTTGTACTAACGTCATCTAAATAATCCGTGTGCAATACACGCACAAGCATTTCAGCTCGTATATTAAACGTACTGTTCACTTCATATCTCAACCCTATTCCCAAAGGGATATTGGTTTGATTTAAGCTGTAATTCGGTCTTCCGGCAATCCAACCCTCGCCTTCCGTATGTAATGGCTGCAAATCAATCCATTGATTATTCAATAAAGCCTGTGGGTTAAAATGATAGAATCCAATACCTGCCAACAGATAAGGAGATAAGCTAGGAGGCTGCGTATTCCTGCTAGACCAATCAATAAACATATACAATGGGTGAAATTCTGCAATAAGAGCTATTTCAGAAATATTTGTACGGAAGCTTAAGTTACGTTCATAACGCCCTTCTGTTGTTGACTCTACACTTTTCAAAATACTATCGTATGCACCTACCTGTCCAAAAGTTGCTTCTAATCTTAAGCCAACTGCATACTTATAAGTGGCCATAATATAGCCACCTCCGGCAATCTTCGTATTACCGTAGTTTAAATCTTTAACAAATGGTTTACCAATTCCTTTATTTCCGCCTACATCAGTAAGGCAGTTCATTGCATCTAAAGATCCTCCTACCTCGAACACCACTTTATTATCATAGTAATCACTATTATAAAAATAGTACTGAGCGTTAGCTTTCTCTAAAGAACAAAAAAACAGAATCAGCAGGGTTATAATAAAACTATTTCCTTTCATGCACAAGATGGTTTACTATATCGCCTTGCCGGCTTAATTTGGGGTTATGCAAATAAAACGAATATTCTTCAATTATATTGTCATATTCGGGTTATTATTGTAAAATTTACAGACCCTTTTTAAAGCGCATTCGCTGCACCTGGGATTACGGGCTGTACAAATATACCTTCCATGTAAAATTAACCAGTGATGAGCAACATGAACATACTTTGGTTCAATGTGCTTAATCAGTTGTCTTTCAGCCTCTTTTGGGGTTTTGGCATTGGTTGTTAAGCCTATTCTTGCACTTACCCTAAACACATGCGTATCAACTGCCATATTGGGCTGGTTGTCAATTACAGAAGTAATTACGTTTGCTGTTTTTCGGCCTACTCCCGGCAATTTGATCAACTCCTCCACTTTCATGGGCACCTGTCCTGCAAAATCGGCTTCCAGCATCTTAGCCATCCCAATAAGGTGCTTTGTTTTATTGTTGGGGTATGAGATGCTTTTTATCAGAGGAAACAGTTGCTCAAATTCAGCTTTACTCATAGATTCTGCGTCAGGAAATTCTTCAAAAATAGCAGGGGCTGTAAGGTTTACCCGTTTATCGGTACACTGCGCAGATAAAATTACGGCCACCAGCAACTGAAAAGGATTATCGTAAAACAGCTCTGTTTCCGCATCAGGCGCATGTTTCAGGAAATAACTGATAACGTATTGATATCTTTCTTTTTTAGTCATATTTAGTCATAAAAAACGCCCCGCTTTTGGGCGGGACGGAAATAAGTTAAATACTGTTAGTGGGATTTTATTCTGTAGTTAGCGCTTTTGCCGATTTCTCAGCATAGCGAATAATCGCATCTACTGCTTTTTTACGTGGTGTAAAAAGGCTTAATGTTTCAAGGCGTTTTTGTGCCGAAACAATTACTGCATATTTTTCACGGAGTTCCCAATCCGTGTCCAAAGCAGCCCTAATAGCTTCTTTTTTTTCTGTGGAAATATCCTGATACACATACTGTATCAAGTCTTCCAATGTGAAACTGTGCATAGACAAGTTAATTGCTGTTTAAAAATTTGTTATCCATTTATCCAAGTCTATAACGGCAGATAAATTATAATATTGCTTTAATGTTAAGCATTTATCTGTTAAAATCCTGTTCATCCACAATGTACAAATCTTCATTATCTTTTTTCATCATATACTTTTCCCGGGCATACCTTTCAATTGTTTCGGCATTGGTTTTCAATTGCCCCAATTCTTTACGGGTATCCGTTATCTGCTGCTCCTGACGTAGTTCGTTTTTTTTCAACCCGTTTAATTTTTCCAGGTTCCTGAAATCAGAAAGAACATTTTGAGGATCAACAAAGAGCATCCATACAACAAAAAATGTGCCTGTTAGCAGGTACTTGTTTTTTAGCCAGGATGGTATATGATTTAAAAGTTTCAATTGCTTGATATGTTTAGGGTTTAGTTTGTTTAGAAGTTTAGAGGCTGAACCACTAAACTTCTAAACGCTAAACCAACGGCTTATTTACCAAATTTAATCTTTCCTTTTGGATATATGCCGGTTTCTCCTAACATTTCTTCAATGCGGATTAACTGGTTGTATTTTGCCATTCTATCTGTTCTTGATGCAGAACCTGTTTTGATTTGACCGCAATTTAATGCTACAGCCAAATCAGCGATGGTAGTATCTTCTGTTTCACCGCTTCTGTGACTCATAATCGTGTTGTAGCCTGCATTTTGAGCCATGCTTACAGCATTGATGGTTTCAGTGATTGTACCGATTTGGTTTACTTTTACCAACAAACCGTTTGCTGTATCTTCTTTAATACCTCTTTCCAAACGGGTAACGTTTGTTACAAATAAATCATCACCCACCAACTGAACTTTTTTGCCGATGGTGTCGGTTAAGTTTTTCCAACCAGCCCAATCATCTTCTGCCATACCATCTTCAATGCTGCAGATTGGATATTGCTTAGCCCAGCTTTCCCAGAATTTAACCAACTGGTCGCTGCTTAATTCTTTACCTGAACTTTTATGGAAAACATATTTTTTCTTTTTAGCATCCCACAATTCGCTGTTAGCAGCGTCCATTGCAATCATAATCTGGCTGCCGGTTTTAAAGCCTGCTGCCTGTATTGCAGTCAATACGGTTTCAATTGCTTCTTCGTTGCTTTGAATATTTGGTGCAAAACCACCTTCATCACCAACGTTGGTGCTAAAGCCTTTTTTCTTCAATACACTTTTCAATGCATGGAAAATATCAACGCCCCATTGCAAACCTTCGCTAAAAGAAGATGCTCCAACCGGCATTACCATAAATTCCTGGAAATCGATTTTATTATCCGCATGCGCACCACCGTTTAAGATGTTCATCATCGGGATAGGCAATGTTTTTGCATTTACACCACCGATATAACGATACAATGGAAGATTTGCTTCTAAAGCTGCTGCTTTTGCAACCGCCATACTAACCGCCAATATTGCGTTAGCGCCTAATTTACCTTTGTTAGGGGTACCATCCAATGCAATCAATGCAGCATCAATACCTGTTTGGTCTGCAACATCCCAGCCTAATAAATTATCAGCGATAATCGTGTTTACATTTTTTACTGCTTTTAAAACACCTTTACCCTGGTATAGTTTTTTATTGTTGTCACGCAACTCTACTGCTTCGTGAATACCTGTGCTGGCGCCACTTGGCACGGCTGCACGGCCTAAATGTTCGTTTTCAGTTAAGATGTCAACTTCTACCGTTGGGTTACCGCGACTGTCTAAAATTTGTCTTGCATGGATGCTTGCTATGTAGCTCATGATTGTTTAATTGTTGGTTATTATAAAGGTTATTTAATTGAAGTCAGTTCCCTGAAAATAGTTTCAAGGCTATTATTTTCACTTTGCAAAGAAACAATATTCAGGTTATTTTTCAAACTCAATTCCAACAACTGTTTCCGAAGGTTTTCGGGATTGGTGGTTTTTAATTTCCAACTTCCTGTTTCCAGCTTTTGTGTATTTGTTACACCGTCTAAATTACGCAAAGTATTTTCATCTACATTTTCTTTAAACTGAACCAGTACAAATTGAGTTCCGTTTGTTCCTTTTTGCAGGTTGCTTAGTTTATCATCTGCTACTATTGTTCCTTTGTTGATGATGATAACTCTGTCGCAAATGGCTTCTACTTCCTGTAAAATATGCGATGAAAAAAGAACAGTTTTATCTTGTCCTAATTTCTTGATTACTTCTCTTATTTCTACAATTTGATTGGGGTCTAAACCACTGGTTGGTTCATCTAATATCAATACTTCAGGGTCATGAATTAATGCTGCGGCTAAGCCTACACGTTGTTTGTAACCCTTACTTAATTGCCCAATTTTTTTGGCTGATTCCGGTGTTAACCCAACTGTTTCAATTACGGTTTGAATTTTTTCTTTTGAATTTTGAATTTGATGCACATTGGCTACAAATTCCAAATACTCTCTCACATACATTTCATAATACAATGCATTGGATTCGGGTAAATAGCCAATCTTTTTTTTGGTTGAAATCGGGTTGGAGCCTACATCTTCCCCACATACGGTTGCATTGCCGCCGGTTGCTTCCAGATAACCGGTAATGATTTTCATGGTGGTAGATTTGCCTGCTCCATTGGGACCAAGAAAACCTACAATCTCTCCTTTACTTACCTGAAAAGAAATATTATTAACGGCTTTTTGTGCGCCGTATATTTTGGTGAGATTGCTTACTGAAATTGACATGTGGTAGTTGTGTGTTGCAAATGTAAAGAATCTACGCTACCATAGCATTTTTCACTGAGCAACAATAAACGCTAAAGCAATAAAATGTATTAAAGCTAAAACACGGCTCGTTTTATTGCCTTGAAAAACTTTAATGAGACTTATTATGAAAAAGATTCCACTTACAATAAGTAAAAGCATAAACGCTAATACTCCAAGTCCCGGATTGCAAGGTCCGGAGGGTGATATTTTATTAAGAATAAAAATACTTCCGGCTCCGATTAAATAAAACAAGATTGTCAACCCTGCTTTTTTGATAGTCGGATTTGCAAAATCAATTTTCACTAATCGAAGTTTATGCTTTACAAATTACAATCAATTTGTTGGTGCAGCGTTCCCCCCATCAGGCTTCTGCTGCGGCGGACGTTGCTGTTGCGGACCTCTTGGTTGTTGTGGCCCACGTTGTTGATTTGGGTTTGGTCTTCTATCGCCCTGTTGTTGTGGTGGTCGTTGATTTGGTCTATTATTATTTCCCTGCCCTTGATTTGGACGTTGCTGATTTGGTCCCTGGTTCGGTCTTCTTTCACCTTGCTGCTGTGGAGGACGTTGTTGTTGCGGACCTCTTTGTTGTGGTGCCCCTTGTGGTCCACGTTGGTTTTGTTGACCTCTTTCTCTTTGTCCGCCTTGTTGTTGATTCCTTTCTTTTTCTCTTCGTTTGCGGCTATCTTTTTCCAGTGTACGTAGGCTGATTTGTCCTACTACATCGGCGTATTCCGGTTCTACTTCTTTTGGTTTGTTGGTGGTTACTTCTACCGGCTCCAAATCTTCCGGACGAACGCCCTGACGGTTTAATGCTTTTATTTTTTTAACCCTGTCGATAGTTAGCGGATATTGCTTGGTGCTATCGGGCATAGAATACCACATCAGGTTTCTGAAGATATCTTTCTTTACCAAAAAGGCACGGCTCTTCGCCATTTCCAGCATATCGCAATCATCCGGGAAATTTTGCAGGGCATCTAAATACGTATCTAACTCGTAGTTTAAACAACATTTTAAACGTCCGCATTGTCCGCTTAGTTTTGCTTGATTGATGCTTAGATTTTGATAGCGGGCTGCGTTGGTGTTTACACTTTTAAAATCGGTGAGCCAGGTGCTGCAACAAAGTTCTCTGCCGCAACTGCCGATTCCGCCCACTTTTCCGGCTTCCTGCCTTGCGCCAATTTGTTTCATCTCTACCTTTACCTTAAACTCTCCGGCGTAAATTTTTATCAGTTCCCTGAAATCTACCCGGTCGTCGGCTATGTAAAAGAAGGTTGCTTTGCGGCTATCTGCCTGCACTTCTACCTCTGCCATTTTTAAATCCAAATTTAATTGGCGGGCTATGGCACGGCTTCTTATTAATACATCTTTTTCTCTTGCTTTGGCTTCTTTCCACTTTGTAATATCGGTGTCGGTGGCACGGCGCAATACTTTCCGCATGTCCGGGTCGTTTTCTTTTACATCGTGCTTTTTAATCTGTATGCGGACAAGTTCTCCGGTTAGGTTTACCATGCCTACATCGTAGCCGTTTACGCCTTCTACGGCAATCCAATCGCCTTTTTCAAAAAAATGCGGGGTGCTGTTTCTGTAAAAGTCTTTGCGGCTTCCGTTGTTGAAGCTGACTTCTATAATCTTGCAATTGCTTTCGGGATCGCTGAAAGGCAGGTTTGCCAACCAGTCGTGTACATTCATCCTATTGCATCCACCGCTACTGCAGGCGCCTTTGTTTTGGCAACCGCCTGCCCCTGTTCCACAACTTCCACATGCCATATAATTAAAAATTAAAAAGTAAAAAGTAAAAAAATACAGGGGAGATTTTTTATTAGCCGGGCGGTAGAATTACTATTTAGCTTCATTGGCGTCGCACTCTTGTGCTATATCTCTTTATGCACCGAATTGAAGGCGCTGCATAATGGTATGCCGTACAAGGGAGTGACACAACGATGTTGAATATTGTTGAAAAAGCCGGTACCAAAAAATAATAATACACGACAAACAACCTATATCATAATTCTACCTTCAAACTCAATCTCGTCCTCAGTTTGCCAAAATTAGCGAATTGTTGCTAATAATATGATAAAGCTTAATGGAAAGGGCGTGAAAGAGCATCTTGGCGTTGGCATTGCGCTCAATATAATAGCTCGCCTTGTCAAGCTCGGTGATGATGGCATCCTGCTGACTGATGGTGCAGAGCTTGTTGAGGCGTAGGGCAAAATCGGTTTCCGGATTGGGTTGCTCGTTGTCGGTTGTTTGTTGCTCGATGGTGCGTAGGCGGATTGCCTGCTCTAATAAATGCGTGAAATATTTCAGGAACTGCTTTTGTTTTTCCCTGCCTTCTTTGCTGATGTCTTCAATCCATTTTACCTGCGCTGCCGGTCCGGTGCGTACAATAGCGTTTAGCCATTCCCGTAATAAGCCGTTCCAATCGTCTTCGGCGTGTTGCAATAGTTGCAGGGCTTCCCGGTAATTGCCTTCACTTAGGATGGCTATTTGGGTGGCTTTTTCTATTTTAACCCCGGATTTTAATTCCAATGCTACTTCTATATCGGTGTTGGTTAGCGGCGCAATTTTTACCAGTTGGGTTCTTGATAAAATGGTTTGTAATATCATGCCTTCATTTTCTGCTACAAAAATGAAGAGGGTATTTGGTGGTGGTTCTTCTATTAGCTTTAATAGCTTATTGCCTTCTTTGCCCAAAAATTCGGGCATCCACATTATTAAGATTTTATATTCGCTTTCAAAACTTTTTAAACTTAGTTTCCGGATGATGTCGTTGCATTCGTTGGCAGTGATATTGCCTTGCTTGTTTTCGGCTTTTATAAACTGCAGCCAGTCATATACATTGCCATAAGGATTCACGGTTGCAAACTCCCGCCACTCGGCTATATAATCGGTGCTGATGGGTGATGAACCTGATTTTTTTGTTACTGCCGGAAAGGAAAAATGTATATCGGGATGAATTAATTTTTCGGCTTTGATGCAGGCTGAACATACGCCGCAGGAATCAGTAAGGGGTATTTGTTCCGTTGGCTCTGGCTCGCCAAATAAGGATGGACCTGCATCGGCTGCTTTTTTGTTGTTTACTTTTTCGCATACGATGTATTGTGCAAATGCCATTGCCAGGGATAATCCGCCACTTCCTTCTTTTCCTAAAAATAATAGTGCATGGCTCAGGCGGTTGTGCTGAATCATTTGTGCCAACTGTTCTTTGGTGTCTGCCTGCCCGATTATGTTTTTGAATTGCATTGGTGCAAAGATAAATTGTATGGGTTGGATTATTTTTTAAACATTGCTTTTACCATTAGTGATTTTTAGCATCCTTAAAAATTTTGTATATTGCTGTATGAACTGGCAAGAATATATCATATCTGACCCAAAAGTTTTAATAGGCAAGCCTACCATTAAAGGCACAAGAATTTCTGTTGAATTGATTTTGGAATTATTCTCTTTAGGATGGACAGAATCACAAATTCTGGAATCCTATCCTTCTATCTCCAGCGATTCTTTACGGGCTGTATTTGCTTATTTGAAAGATTGTATCCAGCAGGAACTTTATTTTCCTATATCTGCTTAAATATGTTTTTAGCAAACGAAAATTTTCCCAGACCAAGTATCTTGCTATTACGCAGTAATGGATTTATTATTAAAAGCATTCAGGAAGATTACCCCGGCATCTCAGATGAAGAAGTTATAAAATTAGCATTGGAGCTAAATCTAATTATTTTAACCTTTGATAGTGATTATGGCGAACTTATCTTTAAGCATGCCAAAGACAATCCTCCTTCTGTTATCTATTTTAGAGAAAAGGGAAGTGATCCACTTTTTGGAGGAAACTTATTGCTCGATTTGCTTACAAATTCGCAAATTACTATTGCCAATGCATTTACTGTTGTAGAAGAAAAAAATATCCGGCAACGATTTTATAAAATTTAATCGCTCTACAGTTTATTAATCACCTCGTCGCTTAATACACTTGTTTTGTTGTGGATTACAGCAATCAATTTTCCATTTTCATCTATTAAAAATTTGGTGAAATTCCATTTGATGGGATCATCTACACCAATCTTTGCAGCTTGTGCCACCAGATATTTGAATATGGGTGCAATATCATCGCCTTTTACTGAAACTTTTGCTGCCATTGGAAAACTTACGCCATAGTTCTTGGTGCAAAATTCTTTTATCTCGGTATTGGTTCCCGGTTCCTGTGCGCCGAAGTTGTTGGCAGGAAAACCGATGATTACCAGTTTGTCTTTATGTTTTTGATATAGCGTTTCAAGGTCAGCATATTGATGGGTATTGCCGCAGAAGGATGCCGTATTTACTATCATTATCTTTTTGCCTTTGTAGGCAGATAAATCAATGGTGCCGCCTTCTAAGCCGGTTACTTTAAAATCATAAATCGTAGTATCGCTAGTTGGTTGTTCCATCGTTGCAGTGTTTGTTGGTTTAGACGCTTGTGAAGAGCAGGCAAACAATGCTGCACTTAGTACAAATAATTTAAGCATGGTAAAGGTTTTTATTTTCAACAATCGTGTATTCATATTGTTTGGTGGCTTTGGGTTAATAACAAATTATTGTTGTCTTTCATAACAGCCTATATCTGTGCTTGTACCAAAAACCCGGTTGTTATCATCCAAATCAAGAAGAAATGGTGTGGCTGAACCGGCATTGACACAAACGGAAGCCGAATCTAAATGAAAATTATAAACACTTAAGGCTTCGCTAAAACTATTTACATTAATACTCTTAAAGCCAGGGTCTGTATTTTCTATTGTAGCAACAAATGTGCTGCCTGCGGGTTCATCTACTGCTTTATATAAACTATGATTAAATGAAATGGTGCCGCTATTTGTTCCCTGTATGTTTATTACAACCTCATCCGGCACA
>Ga0206858_1037_pt3 | contig 22614 bp, 9 predicted proteins | sample Alteio_BWOrgCont_46_FD_152622 | JGI IMG/M metagenome (GOLD analysis project Ga0206858, IMG submission 152622) | Enriched cells from forest soil in Barre Woods Harvard Forest LTER site, Petersham, Massachusetts, United States -... | ecosystem: Environmental > Terrestrial > Soil > Temperate forest > O... | reverse complement strand
TGCGCATGAGCAAAAAAATGACGCGCGTCCAATGTTAAAAGAAAATTAAAATAGGTCAGAAGAAAAATTCGACAGGGCTCAGGGTAAACTTCGAACCATACGTTGTAGAATGTAGTGTAACAAAGTTGCGCTCGTCCTGAGCTTGTCGAAGGATATGAGCGCATAAAGAAGGAGAACAGGTACATGCAAGTCTTATTCACATTAGCACTAACACTAATACTCTTGGCACCACGCGCAATAAACGCACATGGTCACCAATCAATCAACCCCTATGTTGATGACAGCGTAATGGCGGATGCTGATGAATCACTGCTTGAAGAAATTGATGGTGATCAAGCCGTCGACGATGGCCAACCAGATGAAGAATCTGTCACGAGCGACGTCACCGTTGTCCCTGATCCCATGCGCGATGAGTACGAAGAGGAGTATGTGTCACAGAAAATCACTAACATGACTGAGCTGGTCGTGAAGTCTCAGGACTTGCGCATCTTCTTTGGTGGCCTCTTGCGCGATGACTTCGTCTTTTTACAAAATGCCTATACGCTGCGCAAAGATTATGGTAGTCACAACGATTATTTCGAACACAAACTTAACCTAAACTTTCGATTTATTCAGGGAGAAAAACGTTTTGGCAGGCCGGCAATCGAAGGCTTTACACGCTTGTCTAATTATGTTTTGTGGCAACAAGAATCTGTATATTCCCCTATCTTTACCGATGACATTAACATCAACAATCTTCAAGGGGTGATTGTTCCCCCAACCAATGTTGCCGCACGTTCTAGTGTCCCTCTTGTCTTTGCCGAGCAGGCCTGGATGAAAATCCATATCGATGCCTTTTGTGATGCATTTAAAAAATATCCGACCTTTCTAAAAGTTGGTTACTTTCCATACATTCTTGGTCGCGGCCTTGTACTTGGCTATCACGGTGATCTTGCCGTTGATTATTTGGGTTGGCAGCAACAAAGGAGTTTTGATCGCTTTCCTGCAGCACCACCAGGAATCTTACTCACCACACAATTCACCGAAAACTGGTCAATGAGTTTTTATTACATGTTATGGAAAGAGACTAATGCCACGATCAGTGATGTGCTCGCGCCGACAAAAGCGCCGCTCCTGAACAGCCGCAATACCATACGCGGCTCAGACAGAGATCGCAACACGTATGTCCTGCGCGCCGATTATAAAAATCCAGACTCACCTTACGGCGATCTCTATTTTCAACCATATTGGGCCTATGTAGCCGCACCAGAGCAGAGCATAGAATTTACCGCCGATGCGAGCGCTCACATTTACACCACTGGCTTTATGGTTAATCTTGATTACAACAACCTCAGTGTTAACGTGGAAATAGCTGGACAGTATGGTCACCAAGAGGTGCGTGCTATTGACCGCAATGTCGTTAACATGAAGCGCACGGTAGCTGACGGATCGGTCAAAACATCGTTCAGCCACGTCTTGCTGCAAAATCAAAAAGTTCCTTATACCAACCCATCAAATCAAGCAGCAGCCCCAGCCGCTGGTGATAATGTATTCCAGCAATTATACGTTGAACCATATTCGCCCAATAATGATTTTTTATACGTCACCGATTCACCAGCGAATAGGAAGCAGAGCCAACAGGGGGCGTACATCACACACACGGTAAATGGTGCACAACAGGATATTATGTTGCCTGGCAGTAACGTGGCGGTGCCGCTGGTACTCCAAAACTCTGAGCGCTTTGCAAACAAGCGGTTTAGAAAGGGCTACAAGCTTGGGCACCAAGGATTTATGGCGCTGGCTGACCTTGATTATAGGTTTGAAACGAAGCCATTTAAACTTGGCGTTGCTGCTGGGTATATTTCTGGCGACAACTATCCATATAACGAAGAATCGGATAATACATTTCATGGCTTTATACCTATGCGATCACGCTATCGCGGTCTGGCTGTAAAAAACTTTTTAATCTTTGACCGCTTGGCGATTCCTCGTCCGGTTAATATACAGTACCTTACCTACTCAGCGCCAAATAATATTAAAGATTTAAGCAATCTGCAGTTCTTGCAATGGGGACTGACCTGGTATCCACTTACCAACTCAGAAAAGATGGCCGTCACCACAGCACTCAGCATCTTCTGGGAAGCAGCCACCCTCAATAAATGGGATAACAATGGCAAGCACCCTGACCCTGGCATAGAGGCTCAAATTGAAGTGTACAGGCAACGTTACGCTTTTAAGGGGTGGGAGAGCAGCGAGACTGCCAGCAAAATGCTTGGCACCGAGCTTGATATAAAAATGGATTATGTTTTTTATGAAGGACTGGAATGTATCACCAAGCTAGCATTATTTATACCTGGACAGTTGTATAAAGATTTAGCAGGGCAACCGAATGATGTGACACATCGCACTGGTCATAATCAACAAATCCATTATGATAGTTTAGGATGTACACCGGCTTGGGCGTTTATGCTCACCCTGCGGTATCAGTTTTAGGGTGATAGGAATGATAGAGATGGATCCTGAAACAAGTTCAGGATGACAAATCAAGGAAAGGTATTCTCTCCAATTATGTCATTCCGGACTTGATCCGGAATCAGGATGACAAAAGTGGAAACAAATACTTCCTTACTTGTCATTCCGGATTAGAGAAATATCTTCCCTTGATTTGTCATCCTGAACTCGTTTCAGGATCCATAGTTATATTAGTAAACAATTAGTTATCCAGCCTAAATGCTGGTTTACCAAGAAAGATAATCATGAACAACAATACCACTCTTTCCATCACCACCACCCTACTCACCATCGCGCTCGCCAGCACAGCACAGGCAGCACCAGCCAAAAAACCGACAACACAAAAGGAATCAACCACGCAAGACAACACCATTGCCAAAAACAAAATTCACACCAAAGCGCTTGAGCTGATCAATACATTCTTCGATAAAAACAGACTGCCGGTAAAACAGCTTCCATCAGATATGCACGAAGAATTTAAAGCGCGTACAGCCGCCCTTGTTAAAGCATGCGACAAGAAATTGGCAACACGCGGCCAAAATTACATCACCAATGATGAGCTGCAGACAATGATTCCTGGTGTCTTTAGCGAATTTATTTTACGCGCTCAACGGCTTGTGCTTTGGCAATGGGTAAATACCTTAAATGAAGGTATCCTTGCCGCCACGACAAGTGCATTTCCTCTGACGCCAGAGGCTGCGCAAGCGTTTAATGAGATGAAGTTTTTGGACAAGCTTGGAACAACTATTAAGCGGTAGTAAACCTATTTCGAAAAATGATATTGAACATGGATCCTGAAACAAGTTCAGGATGACAAATCAAGGAGATATACTTCCTCTTTTTTGTCATCCCGGACGTGATCCGGGATCCATATCAGTCAACCAGTCCGCTAAGCGTACTGGTTCCCAGCCGTACTAATCGGATCGAAATAAAACAACCTTCGTAGCCCACCATTCTTTGATGACGCCGTCATAATATAATTATTATTATACGCGTTACCCTGCGGCGACCAAGCGCACATCGTTGGCAACGGCATGGTGTTTGCATTTGCCACCAGCGTTGGCGTTGTTGGTGCACTGGTATTAAATGAGAGCACACGCAACACACCATCATCAAACACCCCTGCTACATAATTATTAGTTGGCGACCAGACGACTTGGCGTGATACTGCCGATGTAATGGCAGCGCTGCCGCGTGGGGTTGGCGCCGAAGTGCCAGTGCTGCTAAACGAATACATCTGGATACCACTGCCTGCGGTTGCAATGTACTGGCCATTTGGCGAGAAGGCAACCGACGTAACCGGCGCTGCAGTACTGACCGTGTTGCCCAATTGATTCAAGAGTGGTTGACCATTTTGAAAGATTGGGGCATAGAAGAGCTGGAGCGTGTTGCCGCCTTGATTTACCACGGCAATAAATTGACCATTTGGTGACCAGGCAACGCCGATAGGCGCAGTTCCTGCTGTTATATTACCTCCTACTTGCACTGGCGTATTGGTACCATCAAAGTAAAAAATTTGTATGACCGTTGTACCCTGGCATGTCACAACAATATAGTTGCCATTTGGCGACCACGCCGCAGCCCAAGCATTTGCTCCCGTACTTGCATTGCCCCCAACCAGCACCGGTGTGCTACCAGAAAATGAAAATACTTGCAATGCATCTCCAGTATAACTCGTTACAGCAATGTAGTTGCCATTTGGTGACCAGACTGCTGAGATGGGTAGAGCTGCTGTTGTAACATTACTTCCTACTTGCACCGGTGTGCGACCAGAAAATGAAAAAATCTGTAGAGTACTTGGACCACCATTGACCACGGCCAGATAGTTACCATTGGGTGACCAAGCGACTGAATAAGGGGTTGTTCCAGTACTCACATTACTTCCTATTTGTACTGGGGTACTACCAGAAAATGAATATACTTGCAGTGTATTCGCTGTGTTATTTAGCACAGCGATATAATTGCCATTCGGTGACCAGGCCGCTACAACCGGATTTGAGCTGACTCCTGTACTTACAGCACTTCCTACAGCCACTGGGGTACTACCAGAAAATGAATATACCTGCAGTGTACTTGTACCATAATTTGCCACAGCAATATAATTACCATTTGGTGACCAGGCTACTGAGGTAGGATTTGAGCCTGTCCCCGTACTTACAGCACTACCAAGCGCTGCTGCCGTTGGTGTGCTGGTGGTGCTAAATGACCATGCTTGCAACTGGTTTGCAGTGTTTGTCACCGTCGCAAGATAAAGTCCATTTGGTGACCAGGCCACCGACCGTGCTTGTGACGATACTCCAGTCGAAAGACTCGTGCCAATTCTGGTTGGCGTGTTGTACGGCCAAGCATAAGCCTGGAGGGTTGTGTTACCATAATTTACCACAGCAAAATAGTTGCCGCTTGGCGACCAGGCGCCGGCAATTGGCGATGTACCGGTGGCCGTTGTACCAGCGACTATTGCAGTTGGTGTGCTGTAGCCATTAAATGCAAACGTTTGGATTGTGGCAGAGCCATTATTTGTTACCGTAATGTAGTTGCCATTTGATGACCAGGAAACAGCCTTAGGGGCTGATCCGGTAGTTACATTGCCACCAACTTGTGTAAGCCCACCACCAGAAAACGAATAAACCTGTAAGGCGGCGCTGTTTCTATCAACTGCAGCAAGGTAGTTGCCATTGGGTGACCATGCAACTGAGCCAACGCCACTTGTACTGGTATTGGTAAATTCAAGACTGCCCGATGCAATTGTAGGGGTGCTTGTGGCACTAAAATTGAAGAGCTGAATGCTACTGTTGCCATAGTTGCCCACCGCAAGATAGCCACCATTAGATGACCAGGAGACTGAGTACGGAGTACTTAATCCCGTGGTTAGGTTAGGCCCAACTTTGACCGGCGTACTTGTACCATTGAACGAAAATACTTGTAGCGTCGATGTACTTGCAGATACTACCGCAATAAAACCACTACTTGGTGACCAGGTGATACTATTGTAAAAGGGCTGAGGTGTGCCGGCCAGCGTTATATCACTGCCTACTTGCGCAAGTGCTGGTGTGCTGCCAGTAAAACTCAAAACTCGCAGCAGTGTACCGCTAGCGCCATCAACTGCAGCAAGATACGTGCCATTAGATGACCAGGCAAGTGCGCTCACCGCAGTTGCTAAGGCCGGCGCACCACCGGTAAATGTACTTTGTAGTACCGGTGCGTTAATACCATTAAATGTATAGATTTTTATGCTTGGTGTGTTGGTGCCTACCGCAAGATAGAGGCCACTTGGATGCCAGGCCATATACTCAGGAGCACCGGTCGTTGTTATCGTACCAAGGGAGGTGAGTGCACTGATTGGGTTGGCCGTAAACGAAAACGCTCGCAGCGTGCTATCAAGCCCACCAACGGTGATGTAATAGGTCCCGGCTGATGACACCGGTGAGATGGAGATGCTACCGGGCAGCGTGCCGCCTAGCGCAGCAAGCGCCAGCACCGCGCCCTCTTGGCTGAGCACATAGAGCGTTGAGCTTAATGCGTTACCATCATACACCGTATCAGTAATTGCCATATACTGGCCGTCAGCAGAGACATCCATGCAGCAGTTTGCTGACAAGTTGCCGTTAAGAAATGATGCATTCACATTGCCCAGCAGTGGCGCAACCGTTGCATTTAATCCATTGGCCATGGATGGACAGTTAAACGTATTCAGATTCAGTGATCCGGAATTTGCCGTCGTACTATTGAGCATGAAGAGTGCCGCCGCCATTGAAGTTCCCGGCAGCCAGCGAACGCCTTTGGCACATGGCGTGCCCACGGCCGACACCTGCGATGTATTGCTTGCCGTAACAAAACCTCCCAGTGGCGTCCCAGTCATAGTGCCGTTGCCAAATGGATACGTTAAAAATCCTGGTTGATTGGTTGATGTGTTTACCGCAATCTCGGCCAGCATGTTGCCATTTGGATTGAACACGATACCATATGGCGTGTATCCGGTAGTGTTAATGTCGCCAAGCGTGTCAAGCGCCATCGGTTGTAGGTTGGTGTGCGTTAGGCAGGCAAGTAATAAGGTTATTAAAAAAATGTTCATGATAGAATCCCTTGTAATTTTTTATGGATGGGATGATTAGGATTGAATGGATCCTGAAACGAGTTCAGGATGACAAATCAAGGTAATATTTCTTTTCTTGTCATCCTGGACCCTGGAACGAGTGCCCAGCCTTCGCATACCCTTCGACAAAGCTCAGGGTGAGGCTCCTCGAACCACGGTAGGCAGGCTAGGGTGACAAGTACGGAATGGATCTTCCAATTTTTGTCATCCTGATTCCGGATCAAGTCCGGAATGACATAATTGGAGAGAATACCTTTCCTTGATTTGTCATCCTGAACTTGTTTCAGGATCCATCGTCTTGTTATCATTCATTCCACTCACTCACCCCATCAATTCAATCAACTATAATAATTTATTGTCCCCATTGGATCAAAATAAAACAATCGTCTCAAGCCACCATTATTGGATGACGCTGTAATAATATAATTATTCGAATATGTATTCCCGAGCGGTGACCAGGCACACATGGTGGGCAGTGGCATGGTCTTGGCATTTGCAACCAGTGTCGGCGTTGTTGGCGCACTTGGGCTAAAGGAGAGTATACGCAATTGAGCGTCATCAAACACCCCAGCTACATAATTACTCGTCGGTGACCACACCACTTGGCGCGAGATTGCCGATGTAACCGCAGCACTGCCGCGTGGCGTTGGCGCCGAAGTGCCGGTGCTGCTAAATGAATACATCTGGATGCCAGTGCCTGCGGTGGCAATGTAGTTGCCATTTGGTGAGAAAGCGACTGAAGTAATTGGTCCTGATCCTACCCCTGACGACACTACCGTGCTAACTGTATTGCCAAGCTGGTTGAGCAGCGGTTGACCATTTTGAAAAATGGGGGCGGTGAAAAATTGCAACGTACCGGAAGCATTGTTTACTGCAGCAATGTAGGTGCCATTTGGTGACCACGCCACCGAAATAGGATTACTGCCACCCCCCGTAGATATGTTACTACCAACCAGTACTGGCGTATCGGTACCATCAAAATAATAGACCTGCAGCACATTGGTGCCTGCATTAGCCACTGCAAGGTAATTGCCATTTGGTGACCATGAAACTGAATAGGGGTTGGAACTTGCGCCTGTGCTTACACTGGTACCCACCAGCACCGGCGTGCTGCCAGAAAATGAAAATACTTGCAGGGTCAGCGAGGTCTCATTAGTCACAGCAATATAATTGCCATTTGGTGACCAGGCTACGGAGAGAGGATTGGTGCCTGTCGTGGCGTTTGCTCCCACCTGCACCGGCGTATTGCCAGAAAATGAAAATATTTGTAGTGCGGCCGAGCCGCCATTAACCACAGCGATATAGTTGCCGTTTGGAGACCATACCACCGATGTAGGATTGGTAGCTGTGGTAGCACTCGATCCTACAGCCACTGGGTTGCCGCCAGAAAATGAATATACCTGAAGGCTATTTGAACCAAAATTTACGACAGCAATGTAATTGCCATTGGGTGACCAGGCTACTGCATCAGGCGTTGTTCCTGTGGTCGCGCTGCCAACCAATACCGGTGTGCCAGCAGCAAATGAATACACTTGCAGCCCATTTGCAGCCACTGCCAAATAGTTACCGTTTGGTGAAAAAGCCACTACATACGGGGTAGTTCCTGTAGTCACAGCGCTACCAAGCACAGCAGCCGTTGGCGTGCTGGTGGTACTGAATGACCATGCCTTCAACTGATTTGTGCCACCATTGGTTGCCAGCGTAGCAAGATACAGACCAGTGGGCGACCAGGCCACTGACTGTGGCGCTGTCCCAACAGCCAGACTGGTGCCGATTCTGATTGGCGTATTGTAGGAAAATGAGTAGGCCTGCAGCGTAGAGGCCGTATTATTTACCACAGCAAAATAATTACCATTGGGCGACCATGCTCCAGCGTTTGGCGCTGTACCGGTGGCTGTTGTACCGGCGATTATTGGGGTTGGCGTACTGTAGCCATTAAATGAGAATGTTTGTACGGTGGCACCACCTTGATTTGTCACCGTAATATAATTACCATTCGATGACCAAGATACTGCTTGAGGATTTGCCCCAGTGCTTACATTACGGCCTACCTGCGTAAAGATACCACCAGAAAACGCGTAGACCTGTAGAACTGCATTACTATAATCAACAACGGCAAGATAGTTGCCGTTGGGCGACCATGAAACTGCAGCAACACCGCTCGCACCGGTATTTGTAAAGACAGGACTACCTGAGACTGCAATGGTAGGCGTACTGGTAGTGCTAAACGTAAATAGTTGAATACTGTCATTACCAAAATTTCCTACTGCAAGATACGCACCGTTGGGAGACCAAGAAACTGAAAATGGATTATTTACTCCTGCGGTTAGTGTAGCACCTACCTTAATCGGCGTACTTGTACCATTAAACGAAAAAACCTGTAAGGATGGAGCTCCTGACACTGCGGCAATAAAGCCACTATTTGGTGACCAGGTTACCGTATGAGTCGTCACATTAACAGTGCCAGCCAGTGTTACACTGCTGCCTACTTGCGCTAGCGTTGGTGTGCTACCGGTAATACTAAAGACTCTGAGTGTGTTACCACTAGCACCATCAACTGAGGCAACATAGGTACCGTTAGGCGCCCAAGCAATTGTATAGATGGCACTTGTTAACCCCGAAGTAAACGTGCTCTGCAATACCGGTGCACTAATGCCATTGAAGGTATATACCTGAATGTTTGGCGTACTTGTCCCAACAATAAGATAAAGGCCATTAGGCGACCAGGCCATGGTGTAGGGATTGCCGGTTGTTGCGGCTGTACCAAGTGAGGTAAGTGCACTGATTGTATTGGCAGTAAATGAAAACGCCTTTAAGGTGCTATCAAGACCGCCGATGGTGATGTAATACGTTCCTGCCGATGAGATCGGCGAGATGGAGATGCTGCCGGGAAGCGTGCTGCCCAGCGCGGCGAGCGCAAGCACAGCGCCTTCTTGGCTGAGCACGTACAACGTTGAACTTAACGCATTGCCGTCGTACACCGTATCGGTAATCGCCATGTACTGGCCGTCGGCCGAGACATCCATGCAGCAGTTTGCTGACAAGTTGCCGTTAAGAAATGAGGCATTCACATTACCCAGAAACGGCGCTGAGGCCTGATTGAGACCATTGGCCATCGATGGACAGTTGAACGTGTTAAGATTCAGTGAGGCGGCATTTGCGTTAGCGCTGTTGAGCATAAAAAGTGCGGCGGCCATCGAGGTGTTTGGTAACCAACGAACGGCGTTAGCACACGGTGCGCCACTGGCAGCGGAAAGCGTTGCATTATTTGCGGTAACAAAACCGCCCTGCGGTGTGCCAGAAAGACTTTCATTGTTGCATTGATACGTCGAAAGTCCAGGCAAGCCGGTGCTTGCATTCACCGCAATTTCGGCAATGACGTTACCGCTGGGAGAAAACGTAATGCCGCAGGGGATGTATCCTGTTTTGTTGATGTCGCCAAGCGAATCCAGGGCTACCGCTTGTAATGGTGCTTGTGTTATACCAAGGAGTACGAAAACGAGATAAATCTTCTTCATACCAATCTTTCCAACTATTACTTCCCCTTATCCAATTCCTTAGTCTTCCATAAAACATACGTGCCGGTCTCCGTTTTATTAAACGTAATACCAGCGAGTACAACTTTTTTAGTCTTAAGAATTTCATACGGCTCCCAGTAGCGCTTTGCTTCAATCTGCTCAAGCGCAATTTCTGGCGTGCTATCGCGTTTAAATTCGACGACAAATGTTGACTTCGTGCCCTCTAGCAAAAGATCCATGAAGCCTTCTTCCGTAGCAACCTCAGTGGGTGGGCGCTTACCAAAAAGGACGCAAACCATAAAAAATATTTGCTGATAAAACTTTTCAAGATCAACGCGAATGTTGTGGGGAACCAGCTTAATGAAATCTTGCAAATGCTTACAAAAAAGTCCTATATCATCAGCGAAAAGTGCTTTACGAAACCTGTCACCAAACTCGCCAAATTGTTCCGGCGTTATGCCCCCAACAAATTGCATGATTTGCTGCGTCATTGAATAGCGCACTTCTTCATTGGGATAAGCAACTATGTACCCTCTTTTGTCCTCACTATAATCTGAGGCAAAAGTAAGATAGCCAGTCTGTAGAAGCAGCGTTTTGTAATTTTGATAGAACACATCAAGCGTAAATGATTCTAAATTTGATGCCGCAAAAAAGGAGCCCTCAATCGTTTCAATATCAGCTGCAATGAGCGGATTGTGCTCAATAAATTTAATGAGAAAGGTGGGCGTGCCACTGGTGAACCAGTAATTATCTAGATCAAGGTTAGTTAAGCAGTTATGCAAGGAAAATGGGTTATACACTTTAAGCTTACTCTTTGTAAAGCGATACCCGTTGTACCATGTTTTTAATAGCTGGCGCGTAGTACCATAATCTTGGCCACGCGAATCAGCAAATGCCTGAATATGGGGCGTCAAGTACCGATCAACTTCTTCATCAGTATAACCAACTAAACCGGCAGCCTGTCCGACATTGGTTAAATCACTGAGATTGTTAAGATCAGAAAATAGCGCAACCTTAGAAAATTTACTGATGCCGGTTACAAAAAGGAAGTGGAGATTGGCATCGACATCGCCACCTTTTAAGGTACCATAAAAATTCTTTAGTACACCGCGAGAGCGTTCCGCTTCTTGTAGATCATCAACAAGGTCAATAATTGGCTTGTCGTATTCGTCAACGATAACAACCACCGGTCCTAGCTTGGCTGCAAGCTTGATGATTAGCTCAGCAAATTTTTCTTTGAGCTCTTGATTTTTTAGAACAAGACCAAATTTTTCAGCATTGGCATCAAGGGCCGTATGCAACCCCTTTATCAATTCATTGGAATTTTGATGGCTGATTCGGCTGAAATCAAACATAATTACCGGTCGGTTCACCCACTCATAATCGCTCTTGCCAATCCATAAATCTTTAAAAAGTTCTTTTTGCCCGCTGAATATACTGATAAGTGTTGAGCAGGTAAGTGATTTACCGAAGCGGCGGGGACGTGAAAAGAAGTAGCGTTTTCTGCCGCTACCAACTAAGTTGTAGATGTATTCAGTCTTATCAACATATAGCGTATTGCCTTTAACAAGGTTTTCGAATGTTGAAACGCCAATTGGTAAGTCTTTCATGGGGGCTCTCCGCTTAAATTCTGTCCATCGATCACGCATAGATTTGTGCACTATTATAACGTAATCCTCGCGCAAAAGCTAAATTAAGGCAAAGGGGATGGTTTTCTGGCAAATACAATGCACGCCAAAATATCATCTTTAAGAGGGTCTATTTTATGGCGCTCCTATCCTTCGACCCCTTCGAGACGGCCTCCGGCCTCCTCAGGGTGAGCGCTCGTGGTGAGGAGCTGCGTAAGCAGCGTCTCGAACCAAGGACGAGCGCCGGTTTAGTCAACTTCAAGTTTCGAAAGCGGTCTACTATATTTTTCCACAGTTAGCTCAATCGGCCGTGCCCGCCCCTTCGGCACGGCAGGATAAACTCAGCTTTAGCGGAGGCTGAACTGGCGCTTGGCGCCATGGAATGATACTGATAATGGATCCTGAAACGAGTTCAGGATGACAAAAATTGGAAGTATTTTCCCTGATTTGTCATCCTGAACTTGTTTCAGGATCCATTCAATCTCATCCCTAACAACTAAGCACTATAATTAGTACTCCCAAACGGATCAAAATAAAACATCCTGCGTAGCCCCCCATTCTTTGATGACGCCGTCAGAATGTAATTATTGTTATACAAATTCCCCAACGGCGACCAAGCACACATCGTTGGCAGCGGCATGGTATTTGCTGTCGTTACAACGCTCGGCGTCGTTGGTGCGCTTGGATTAAACGACAGCACACTCATCGTTGCGTTATCAAACACGCTGGCCAGATACGTACCGGTTGGCGACCAGACGCACTGTCGCGAGATCGCCGAGGTGGCCACAGCGCTGCCGCGCAATGTTATTGCTGTCGTATTGGTCGTGAGATACGAAAATGCATTGTTGAACGAATACATCTGAATGCCCGAACCCGCCGTTGCAATGTAGTTGCCGTTTGGCGAGAAGGCGACGGAGGTAACCGGTGCTGCCGTGCTCACCGTGTTACCAAGTTGATTCAGGAGCGGTTGGCCGTTTTGGAAGATGGGGGCGGTGAAGAACTGGAGGGTATTGCTGGCATTGCCTACCACAGCAATATAGGCACCATTTGGCGACCAGGCTATCGAAATTGGTTGAACTGCCGTTATGGTACTGACCAATACCGGTGTATTGGTACCATCAAAGTAAAATACTTGGAAGGATGCTGTCCCATTGGTTGCTACTGCAAGATAATTACCATTTGGTGACCAAACTACTGAATCAGGGTTTGAGCTTGTTGTTGTACCGAGACCCAACAATACTGGAGTGCTACCAGCAAATGAATAAATCTGTAACTGTAGTGTACTAACGCTAACGTTAGTCACAGCAAGATAATTGCCATTGGGCGACCATGCTACTGATGTTGGGTTTAGACCGCCTCCTATACTCACACTGCTTCCCACTTGTACTGGTGTGCTACCAGAAAATAAATATACCTGCAACGCACTTGAACTTTGAGTTGCCACGGCAATATAATTACCATTGGGCGACCAAGCTAGCCCAGTAGGCGAATCTCCTCCCTGAATTGCAGCATTTCCTACTGCGATTGGGGTCCCGCCAGAAAATGAAAATATCTGCAATGTAGCTGATGTTTGATTTGCCACAGCAAGATAGTTACCATTTGGGGACCAAGCTACCGATACAGGCAGCGTCCCCGTGTTGGCACTACCAACCAATGCTGGAGTTCCTGCAGCAAATGAAAAGATTTGTAATGTAGTTGCTGTTCCATTTGCGACCGCAAGATAATTGCCATTCGGGGAGAAGGCTACTGATTGGGGACCCGCACCCGTCGTCACCGCACTGCCAAGTGCCGCAGCCGTTGGCGTACTGGTTGTGCTAAATGACCATGCCTGCAATTGATTTGAGCCGCCGTTGGTTGCCACGGTGGCAAGATAAAGCCCATTTGGCGACCATGTCACTGATTTTGGCGTTGTTCCCGTTGCCAGACTCGTGCCAATCCTGGTTGGCGTGTTGTAGGGCCATGAGAAGGCCTGGAGGGTTGTTGAGCTCTGATTGACTACAGCAAAATAATTGCCGTTTGGCGACCAGACGCCACAGTTTGGATTTGAAAGTCCGGTTGCTCCACCCCCAGCTGATAGGGTTGGGGTACTGTAGCCATTAAATGAGAATGTTTGGGCTGTGCTAGTACCATTACTTGACACTGTGATGTAATTGCCACTCGGGTGCCAGGAAACTGTAGTAGGGTTAGTGCCCGTAGTAGCATTGCCACCTACCTGAGTGAAAGCGCCTCCAGAAAATGCATAAACCTGCAGAATATTATTAGTATAATCAATTGCTGCGAGATAATTACCATTTGGTGACCAGGAAGCTCCGACTAAACCAGTAGCCCCAGTATTTGTAAAAACAGGATTACCTGAAGCAGCAATGGTTGGCGTACTGGTGGCGCTAAACGTAAATAGTTGCAAACTATTATTACCCTCATTGCCTATTGCAAGATAGCTGCCATTGGGGGACCAAGAAACTGAATAAGGACTATTTAGTCCCGTAGTCAATGTAGCACCAACTTTAGCATGTGTACTTGTGCCATTAAACGAAAAAACTTGTAATGCTGGTGCACTTGATACCGCGGCAACAAAGCTACTATTTGGTGCCCAGGTCAGAAAATTACCACTGATGAGCACACCAGAGCCAGCAAGTATTACACTACTACCGAGTTGTGCCAGCGCTGGTGTGCTGCCCGTAAAGCTAAAAAACTTGAGTACATTATGGCTAGAGCCATCAATGGAAGCAAGGTACGTACCGTTAGGTGCCCAGGCAAGCGCAGCCACTGAGGATGACAGGTTTGTAATATACGCACTACCCAGAAGTGCTGGTGCACTGTTGGCACTAAATGTATATATTCTTATACTTGGTGTTTGTGTTCCAACAGCAAGGTAGAGGCCGCTTGGATGCCAGGCCATACAGTTTTGGCTAGAGACCGTTGTAACCGTACCTAGCGAGTTCAGCGCACCAACCGTATTTGCCGTAAACGAAAACGCCCGTAAGGTACTATCAAGCCCACCAACGGTGATGTAATACGTTCCAGCTGATGACACCGGCGAGATGGAAATGCTGCCCGGCAGCGTGTTGCCTAGCGCAGCGAGCGCAAGGACAGCGCCCTCTTGGCTGAGCACGTACAACGTTGAACTTAACGCATTGCCATCATAAATCGTATCGGTAATCGCCATGTACTGGCCATCGGCAGAGACGTCCATGCAACAGTTTGCAGACAGGTCGCCTGAAAGGAATGGCGCGTTCACGCTGCCAAGAAATGGCGCTGAACTCGCGTTCGATCCATTGGCGATGGCGGGGCAACAAAATGTGTTCAGGTTCAGTGAGCCTGAGCTTGGACTTGCACTATTGAGCATAAAGAGTGCCGCAGCCATTGAGGTATTTGGCAGCCAACGAACAGCGTTGGGGCATGGAGCACCCGTTGCTGATGAAAGTGTGGTATTGTTTGCATTAACAAAACCACCAAAGGGGGTGCCTGGGAGGTTGCCGTTGCTAAATTGATAGGTCGAAAAGCCGGGTAGGCCGGTAGTTGTGTTGATGGCAATTTCTGCAATTGCGTTGCCGTTTGGTGTAAAGACAATGCCGTACGGATTATAGCCGGTTTGGTTGATGTCGCCAAGGCTGTCAAGGGCGCCTGTCGGTTGCAAGGTTGTTACCGTTGTTGATGAGGCGATGCATGAGGCAAACGCGAGAGCACGAAGTGATTTTCTGCCCACTGATTTAATGGTACTTTCCACTGACTATCTCCTTTTCAAATGATAGAATTTTTGGGGTATATTTTTACTAACTTCATTTTTAGTAATGTAGATTACCGTAGCAGTGATTTTTTTGTATGGCAAGGAAATCATGTATGATTTTTATTTTTTGATAAAATATTAAGAGGAATTATATTACGTCAGATTATTGTCGATAAGCACAATGACAATTATACTGGCTTAAAAGAAACACATAAGCTTTGTCTGCAATAAAAATAGATTGGCGATCATGAAAATTGAGAAGACCCTGGAATACTCTGATTTTTTAACAACACTTAAGATGCGCATTGTTGAAGCACAAACTTCAGCATTAAAGGCTGTCAATCGAAGCCTTATATCCCTGTACTTGGAGATTGGCAAACTCGTTGTTGAACAACAAAAACAAGCGCAATGGGGAGATGCTGTTCTTGAAGGCGTTGCCCATGATTTACAAAATCTTTTTCCGGGCATCAAGGGTTTTTCTGCAAGAAATATATGGCGCATGCGTGACTTATATGTTTCCTACGGCTCAAATGAAAAGCTGCTGACAATGCTAACAGAAATTAGCTGGACCCATAACATAGCTATACTTGAAAAATGCAACAACAATTTAGAACGCGAATTTTATATAAGAATGGCACGTAAGTATGGCTGGAGCTACCGCGCACTCATTAATCATATTGAAAATCAGACGTATGAAAAAACGCTCCTTGGACAAACAAATTTTGATGTTACATTACCAGTAACTATCAAAGAAAGTGCTAAGCTCATTGTAAAAGATGAGTATACATTTGATTTTCTGGAACTTGGTGACGATTACAATGAGCGTCAGCTTGAAGGTGCGCTTGTCGGTAAGGTTGACAGATTTTTAAGAGAAATGGGTGGGGTTCTGGCATTTATAGATAGGCAATATCGCCTTGAAATTAGCAACAAAGAATATTTTATAGATTTGCTGCTTTACCATCGACAACTAAAATGTTTAGTTGCTATAGAACTTAAAGTTGAAGAATTTGCACCTGAACATGTGGGGAAAATGCAGTTTTATCTTGCCGCGTTAGATGATACGGTTAAAATGGCAGGCGAAAACCCATCCATTGGCATCATTTTATGCAAAACAAAAGATAAGACCATCGTGGAATATGCCCTCAGAGAATCTCATAAGCCAATCGGAGTAACCACATATACCATGGTTAAGCAGCTACCAAAAGAACTGAAGGACCAGTTACCCAGCGCAGAACAGATCGCAAGGCTTCTTGATGAAATCAAGTGATTATGATGATCTAGTCGGTACTGCCTAATTCTGCCGACAGTGCTGGCAGAATTAGGCTATGCCTCGCTTTGCCTACTTCGTAGGCCTCCGCTTCGTCTTTTAACGAGTTTGTGGACACCTAGTCCACATGTCCTGCCTGTCCGCCGCCTGCCCTGCTGTAGTAGCACGAAGGCTAGTAGCCTTCTACTCCGCTCTACGAGCTTTGAAGAACAGGTTGGCGAAGGAGGAAGCGCTTGATATGCAACACAATTGATGTTTACATGTTGTAAGGAAAACTTGCAAAACGCCAACGCTATTGTCATAATGAGTCTCAATGTGACAATAGCGTTGGCGTTTTGCATAACACGTTAGGTTAAAATGAGCTTAAAGTACATAAATCGTGTTTTTAACGAACCTGATTCGAGCTATTTTCTCTTTGGCCCTCGCGGCACTGGCAAATCTACTATGGTCGCAAAAAGGCATGAACACGCACTTTTGATAGATTTGCGTCTTGCAGATATGCGCTATCGCCTTTCTGCCGATCCTGACCATTTAAAAGAGTTGGTAAGCGCGCAGCCTAATGGCAGCACCATTATTATTGATGAAATTCAAAAAGTCCCTGAACTGCTACCAATAGTTCACATGCTGATCGAAAAAAAACGCGAATGGAAGTTTATCCTGACAGGCTCAAGCGCACGTAAGTTGAAACGGCAGGGAGTTGATCTCCTTGGCGGACGAGCGTTGCGCAAAATTATGCATCCTTTCATGGCCTGTGAGCTCAAAGAATTATTTATTCTTGAGGATGCCTTATTGTATGGACTTGTTCCGCTGCGCTTTGGTCATGAAAATCCATATGAAACATTGCAAGCCTATATTTCTCTTTATTTAGAGGAGGAGGTAAAGGCTGAAGGATTAATTCGTAATTATGAACCATTTACACGCTTTTTACAGGTAATGAGCCTCTCGCAGGGCTCCCCGCTCAATATGACTAATATTGGACGTGAATGCTTTGTAAAGCGAACCACCGTGAATAATTGGATCTGTATTTTAGAAGATTTGCTTATCGGTTTTCAACTGACTATGTTTACCCAAAGGGCTAAGCGTGAGCTCAGCGCTCATCCAAAGTTTTATTTTTTTGATGCGGGTGTTTATCATGCATTGCGCCCAAAATCTATTAAGGATAGCGAGGCAGAGATCGATGGTGCAGGCCTTGAAACGTTAGTTGCTCAGCATCTTATTGCATGGAGAGATTATACACCATCAAAGCATGATGTTAATTTTTGGCGCACACGATCGGACGTTGAGGTTGATTTTGTTGTCTTTGGTGAATTAGGCTTTTGGGCAATAGAGGTCAAAAATACAACCACCATCCGCCCTAGCGATCTTCGTGGCCTAAGAACATTTCAAGAAGACTATCCAGAGGCTAAAACACTATTTCTCTATCGGGGCAAAGAACGCCTATTAAAAAATAATGTGCTCTGTTTGCCATGTGATGATTTTTTAAAGGCACTGCAGCCTGGCTTGGCATTAGATCACGCATTTTAGGCAGGATAACAAAAAAAGTGAAGGCCGACGCTCACATGTCGGCCTTCACTTTTTTTGCTGCGGTCTACTAAAAAATAACCCTATCCAACAACCATCTAATTAACGTTTGCGTAATCCAAGCACCCTGCAAGGACCTGAATCGACGCCCCTGGCATAATTTGAATAGTCAGGTCATCAAGCGCAATGCCATTACCAAAACTAACACCTTGCGAGCTGCTTACAGCACCATTGTTAATCAGGCTGTTCTTATTATCCAGCACCAATGAACCACTTGTTAGGCGCAACCCTGTGGTGGTGGAGGCCAAGGTAGCTCCGTTCAAGTACATAATAGATGTTGGGTCGGTCATGACTATAAGGTCACGGTTTGCCGTTGGCGGCGCATAGCTGAAGGTCATACCAGTATCCAGGAAGATCGAACTAAATGGCGCTATAATACTTCGTTGCGAGCTTTGATAGGTAAAGACGGTATTGTTACCCTGCATAACCACCTCGCCAATGACATCAAGGCGCCCTTGGGTGAGCTGGTAGTTGCCAGCCTGTTGCCAGCGCACATCACCCAACGAAACGGTGCTGCTATTGTCAAGGCACCTGATGCTGCCACTAGAGATACCCTGTAATATAACATTATCAAGCGTCAGCGTTGATCCCACACCGGCTAGAACTATCTTGCCAGCACTCAGGTCAAGGACTTGGCCGTTACCGTTCAAGACGCAATTACCTTGGAAGGTCCAGGTGGTCCTGAGGTCGACTTCCTCGCCCAACGCTACCGTCGTCTTATCACCAAACAGGAGCGAGGCATTGGTGCCCAGCGATACGGTATTTTCTGATATATCCTGCACAATCACATTAGATAGTATTGCCTGAACCCCTGGGGCAACGATAATCTCGCCGTTGACATTTTGGGCAAGGGCTATGGTATTGCCAGCTCCTTGCAATGTGGTATTGGCAGTCAGCTGGAGGTGATGCTTGCCGGTCAGATAGATATTGCTGGTGAGCGTTAAGACTGGGTCGGTGACGACAATATCACCTGGTCCATGGTCAATGGTCTGTAGCTGATTATTCAGTAAGACAAGGGCATTGCTTACCGCCCTAACACCCGCAATGGTCTGAGCAAACACCGTACTATTGTTATGAATAAAGAACACAATGGCATTACTCAAAATACGATTGTTGAAGACCAACGCGTTACTATTATTCTTGTTGAGGAATAGGAGCGTGTTGCTCGTTATCCTGGCACTCTTTAAGAGCGCATTACTTGTAATCCTAGTATTCTTTAAGAGCGCATTGCTGTTATTCTTGTTCAAGAAGAGTATCGATGCACTCGTTGCCCTGTTAAGCGCAAGGACCAATTGGCTATTGGCAACCGCCTGGTTGAATGGATAATTACTATTAACCAGGAGTTGGATGGCGTAATTGGTGTAATTACTGTTGGTCCGTATCGTTACCGTATCCTTAATAATCGCATTACTATTAACTCTAGTCTCATACAACAATGCATTACTTACGGCTCTAATCATAGCACTTAACGAACCAATGGAGCCGCCGGCCAGGGTGATAATTGCATTACTATTAACCCTATCGCCATAAAGCTGTGCATTGCTAACGGTTCTTAGGGTTGCCGCTAATCCTCCAATGCCACCGCCACTCAAGGCCACTATCGCATTACTATTAACGCGGTCGCCATAAAGCAGCGCATTACTATTGTTCTGATCCAGGAAGAGCAAAGAGTTGCTTATCGTTCTTAGGAGCGTGTTGTTACCACCAGCATTTATCGAAACAATCGCGTTACTGGTAACACGGTTGTTGTAAAGGAATGCATTGCTACTGGTACGTAACGATGTATTGATGGTAGCCACATTGTTATTAAGATTCAGAATACTAAGGTTGGCAAGCGTTATGGCGTTGGCATTAGCAGTGATCGCATTACCATCAGTGATGATCGCATTACTATTAGTACGGTCGCCAAAGATCTGGGCGTTACTTACGGTGCGTACAGTTGAGGCCAATGCACCGGCTCCTGCAGTCAGACGAATAATTGCGTTACTATTAACGCGATCACCATAGAGCAGCGCTGCACTGGTTATTCTATTGCCGTACAATTGGGCATTACTTACCACCCGTAGAGTTGCCGCTAGTCCGCCAATGCCGCCACCGCTCAGGGTAATAATCGCATTACTATTTGTGCGGTTACCGTAAAGGAGCGTCGCACTATTAACACGGTCACCAAACAACAGCGCATTACTGTTATTCTTTGTCCAAAAAAGCGCCATGTTACTGACGGTCCTTAGGAGCGTGTTATTGCCACCACCCGCCAGGGCAATGATTGCACTGCTCGTAATCCTGGTATTATAGGCAAATGCCCCGCTACTTGTTCTATTGTTATAGAGCACGGTGTTACTTACCGTTCTTAGGGTTGCTGCTAGCCCGCCAATGCCGCCACCGCTTAAGGTCACGATTGCACTGCTCGTAATCCTGCTGTTATACACAAATGCCGCACTGCTTGTCCTATTTGAATACAGTTGTGCGTTACTAACCGTTCTTAATAGGGCATTATTGTTGCCAGTTCCTAGGACAACAATTGCACTACTGGTAATTCTGGTATTGTAGGCAAATGCCGCGCTGCTTGTTCTATTGTTATAGAGGACCGTATTACTGACGGTCCTTAGCAATGCTGGGTTAACTTCCGTGGCTAGCAAGGCAACTGCTGCGCTGGTGGTTCTGGTATTATAAGCAAAGGCCGCACTGCTTGTCCTATTATTATAGAGCACCGTATTACTTACAGTCCGTAGCAGCACTGGATTAACTTCCGTGGCCAGCAAGGCAACGGCTGCACTGGTTATTCTGCTATTATAGGCAAAGGCAGCGCTGCTTGTCCTATTGGCATATAGGAATGCGTTACTATTGGTACGAACTGCGGTATTAAGCGTGGTAATGTTATTATTGGCGGCAAGGATGGCGCTACTATTAACACGAGAGCCATACAACAAGGCCGCACTATTTATCCTGTCACCAAATATTTGCGCGTTACTGACCGTCCTTAATAGGGTGAAATTGCCGCCGGCGTTTATTGAAACAATGGCGTTACTGGTAATTCTGGCATTGTAGGTAAAGGCGGCGCTACTTGTTCTGTTGTTATAAAGCACAGTGTTACTTACGACCCGTATGGTTGCCGCAAGCCCACCAATGCCACCACCATTCAGAGTCACTATGGCATTACTATTAACACGATCACCATAAAGCAGCGCATTACTATTATTCTTGGTCCAGAAGAGCGCCATGTTACTAACCGTTCTTAGGAGCACATTGTTGTTGCCAGTTCCTAGGACAACAATTGCGCTACTGGTAATTCTGCTGTTGTAGGCAAAGGCCGCGCTGCTTGTACGATTGGCATAAAGCTGGGCATTACTTACCGTCCTTAGCAGCACTGGGTTAACTTCTGTGGCCAGCAAGGCAACGGCTGCGCTGGTAATCCTGCTGTTGTAGGCAAAGGCTGCGCTGCTTGTGCGATTATTATAGAGCACCGTATTACTTACGGTCCGTAGCAGCACTGGATTAACTTCCGTGGCTAGCAAGGCAACGGCTGCGCTAGTAGTTCTGTTGTTATAGGCAAATGCCGCACTGCTTGTCCTATTATTATAGAGCACCGTATTACTTACAGTCCGTAGCAGCACTGGATTCACTTCCGTAGCCAGCAAGGCAACCGCCGCACTGGTAATTCTAGTGTTGTAGGCAAAGGCCGCACTGCTTGTGCGATTGGCATATAGGAATGCGTTACTATTGGTACGAACCGCGGTATTAAGTGTGGTAATGTTATTATTGGTGGCAAGGATGGCGCTACTATTAACACGAGAGCCATACAACAAGGCCGCACTATTTATCCTGTCACCAAATATTTGCGCGTTACTGACCGTCCTTAATAGGGTGAAATTGCCGCCGGCGTTTATTGAAACAATGGCGTTACTGGTAATTCTGGCATTGTAGGTAAAGGCGGCGCTACTTGTTCTGTTGTTATAAAGCACAGTGTTACTTACGACCCGTATGGTTGCCGCAAGCCCACCAATGCCACCACCATTCAGAGTCACTATGGCATTACTATTAACACGATCACCATAAAGCAGCGCATTACTATTATTCTTGGTCCAGAAGAGCGCCATGTTACTAACCGTTCTTAGGAGCACATTGTTGTTGCCAGTTCCTAGGACAACAATTGCGCTACTGGTAATTCTGCTGTTGTAGGCAAAGGCCGCGCTGCTTGTACGATTGGCATAAAGCTGGGCATTACTTACCGTCCTTAGCAGCACTGGGTTAACTTCTGTGGCCAGCAAGGCAACGGCTGCGCTGGTAATCCTGCTGTTGTAGGCAAAGGC
>Ga0206858_1103_pt1 | contig 22727 bp, 23 predicted proteins | sample Alteio_BWOrgCont_46_FD_152622 | JGI IMG/M metagenome (GOLD analysis project Ga0206858, IMG submission 152622) | Enriched cells from forest soil in Barre Woods Harvard Forest LTER site, Petersham, Massachusetts, United States -... | ecosystem: Environmental > Terrestrial > Soil > Temperate forest >... | reverse complement strand
GGAATCCGGCATCTATGTACTGGAACATCTGGTGCAATACCGCTTTATAAAACATTTTATCGCTAAAATTAATCGGTGCATTTTCAATTTCATCCATTTCATTTTCAAAAACCTCAAATTCCCTTGCTGAATAGAGCATTTGTAAACTTGTATACCTATCTCCTGCGTTCTTATATTTGAGGTACTTATGTTCATTTTCCGGCTTAATATTAGTGGTTAATTCATTAAGAATGGAGATTTTGAAATCTTGTACAATATAATTATCATAACAAAATTTTAAATTGATTAAAGTCTTGTATATTTCGAAAAGACTAGAGATGTCCTCCTCTCCATTTTCAATTATGTAGTAAAGTAAATCAACCTGCTTTTTATAAAATGAGATATTATCTTGAGAAGTCTTGATTTCACCTTTTTCTTTCTTTACTTGAAGCATTTTATCAGAGAGTATCTCATTTATTACTTCTATAATATCATCATCCCTATGATAACTCCTACCTAGAGCAATCTTCAAGTTCTCATAATAAAGTCCACAAAATATTAAGGTTTCTTCAAAATCATGTTTTGCAAGAAAAGTATTTTTGTTGATAAGTCCATACATTTCTTCCCATATATTTTTCCAAAATAATAGTTCACTAAGAAAAATCTTATCGTTTATAAATAACTGCTGCATTATCTGGTAATGCAGGGGCTTAAGAAATGATTTGGTTTCTTTTATGACCTTAATTAAAAGCTCCCTTTCATTTTCATAGAAAAAAGTCAGTATTTCTTCTGAGGAACAAGGGAGTTTAAAAAAATTAGAAATAAACTGATGTGAAGAAACTCCACGAGGCATATTCTGCCAAATATCCTTGAATGCCTTTGGATTCCTTGATAGGTATTCATTCAATGAATTTACAGCGACTTTAGGATTCCGGCTAAAATCACGTGTAAATCTAAGGTGGTCAAAAATGTCCATGTTCTTATTGTTTTGGTTTGGCATATCTGCCATAAGAAACGGACGAGCAAATATACAAGTTTATTTAATTTCCGGCTAAAAGATAATGAGAGCTCAATATTATCTATAGTTTTAAATACACATCAGCAATTACCTTATCCGTTATACCAATGTATTTTTTAGTAACAGTCAGACTGCTGTGCGAAAATATTTCACTCAGGTAAACCAACGCTCGCTCACTCTTATTATCAGATTCCCACACCCTCTTACCGAATGTTTTTCTCAAAGTATGGGTCGATGGATTCTGCACTTTTATACCGTATTCTTTAAATACTTCACGCAATAAATAGTTTACAAACTGCCCGGATAATTTATTGCCATACCTATTGCAGAACATATATCCCTCTAAATTAAACACGCCTTCCCGTGTCAGGGTGTCGGCAACGTATTTTATTACCTCCTTCACAAATTTATTGATGGTAATCTTGCGCTGCTTGCCGGTCTTGCCCTCGGTTATGTAAAACTCTTCCTTGTCTAGCACATATTCCCATTTCAGATTCAGCAGGTCGCCAATCCTCAAACCGAAATAACAGCCGGTGGCAATTAAAAGATATTCCCGTAGCTTTCCGTCATTTTTCAGGCGTACTAATAATCCCATCACGGTGTTCCATTCGATACCGCTTGTCGTCGTCTTTGTCCCTTTAATACTCATGTTTTCAGTTTAATGGTTCATAGCTAAAGTATCCAATGAGGGTATAGCCTTCACTATCTGCACAAAGTGAAAGTAAGTTGCTTTTCACCTCTGATTGATTGCCAATAGCTTACACCTGTGGTGACTTTTAGAGGGCATAAAATACCTTCACTTACGTATTAAAGTAAGTAAAAGTGAATGCAGTTGAATCTGTCGTTCCGTTCTATATAATTATCAAGCGCCGTGCCAAAGGAGCCGTTCTGATAGGTCTCGTTACTCTTCCTTCCTGTGGAAATAGTTCCCCCTGCTAAAATTATTAGCAACTATGTCCGGTGTTTCTATATTAACGCTACATTTGAAGTGCAACAAAACAAACATGGTTACAAAAATATTTAACGCACTACCGCTTCCTGAAAGGAATACGCTGGTATTCGGTGAGGGAAAACTTATTGCAATTTACGAGGACAACAAATTTCAGAAAGTATTTTATTTTAAATGGAACGACTTGAAAATTGATGTGATTTACGACAAGGTTCGCAACAGATTATTGGATATTCTCGCATGGGAAAATGCAAATGATCGAGTTGAATTTCTAAAAATGTCAGCATAAGACTAAATGGACATATTTCCTGTATATGTTCAATAAATTAGCATAAAATGGACGTATCTATGTTTTTCGTATCAAAATTGGACATATATTTGCAATATGTCCAATAAACAAATACTAATTGAACATGGCAAAAATAACTCCATACGATAGAAATAAACCCTATAATGAACTGCCTCTGCTTCCTCCCCCAAATGAGGTGTTTGACAAAGAAGTGCTTTCCAGATTAGTGCGCGCGACGAGGGCTCTTGCAAAACTAAGCGCCAATATATTAAGGCTTCCCAACCCGAATATGCTGGTCAATACTATCTCTCTTCAGGAAGCAAAAAGCTCTTCTGAGATAGAGAACATATTCACTACGGAGGACGAACTCTACAAGGCCATATCTGACAAGGTGCGGGAGTCTGCTGCAAACCCTGCAACTAAAGAAGTGTTGAGGTATAGAGAGGCGCTATGGGAAGGATACCGGAACATCACTAAAAGCGGTTCTGTGAATATGGATAGTATAATAAAGGTGTACCAAAAGGTAAAAGACACCAGGCAGAAAATACGCCCTCCGCAATCCCAGATAGTTATAAAAAGGGGAAACAGTGAATTGCGCCCAGGGGAAGTGATTTATACGCCACCAAGGGGAAAAGGGATAGTTGAAGAAAAAATGAAAAACTTATTGTCCTATCTTAATGACGCAGAATCTGATACTGACCCTTTGCTTAAAATGGCAGTGGCTCATTACCAGTTCGAGGCGATACATCCATTTACTGATGGAAATGGAAGAACGGGCAGGATTATAAACCTTCTTTACCTGGTGAACCAAGGGCTGATAAGTCACCCCGTATTGTATTTGAGTAAATACATAATAACCCATAAAGCCGAATATTATCATAACCTAAGTTCAGTAACGCAGAGAGGCCAGTGGAAACCCTGGCTCCTTTATATGATGGATGCAGTAGAAAATACATCCCGCCAAACAAATATTGTAATAGACGATATTATTGAACAGATGAATGCCACGCTGGAACATACAAGAAAAAAGGTCAAGTGGTATAGCAAGGAACTCAATGAAGCATTGTTTGCACAACCATATATTAAGCAGAATCTGGTTGGGGAGCTATTAGGCCGGACCAGCAGGACAACCATCACTGGATACATGTCGGAACTTGTTTCTTTAGGTGTACTCAGCCCAAAAGAAGAAGGGAGAGAAGTATTTTACATCAATAATGACCTAATAAGGATACTTGAAGGTTGAGTTACGAGCGAAAGCTTAAATGATAATTCATTATGGTTGGCTACTTATATTTGACCAGTTAACAATGTGATGGAAGAATGGTACGTTTATATTGTAGAATGTTCCGACAAGACTTTTTACGTCGGCACCACAAATGACATCAAGAAAAGAATTGCCAAACATAATGCAGGCAAGGGTGCTAAGTATACAAGGGGGAGAGGGCCCGTCAAAATCAGATATACTCGTTCCTTTGAATCCAGGTCGGAAGCATGTAAGCATGAATATCAGCTAAAGCGATATTCAAGAGATGAAAAACAGGATATAATACAAGCTACTCGTTAACCCTAAGGAGAGAAGGCAACTGGAAACACCGAATTCTCCCAATATTTTTCATATATTTGAAGTAGTATGACCTTCAGAGAAAAATATAAAAACCTGCAAAACCCGCACTATGTTATTGAAATGATAACGAAGTCGGTGTATGATACCATGCACTTGGAGGGGCAGGGTGTGTCAAAAACTGAGACCCGGGAAATCGTTGAAAGGGTCATGCGCGAGCCTGAGCCAAAGTTGTCATTGAAGGCTAACTAATTCTTCTCTTATCAGTTCTTCACTTCAGCAAAAATAAAAGCGGGGCACCTCCGACATCTTCAATGGTATTTCAACTTGATTTTTGTTCTTAAATTCTGCCGGTGCATAATATTCTGGCACCGCTAATTTTTCCCGATATCCTAATACCGTGTGTTTACCCTCACCTATCTCAACAGCACAGTATGTAAGCAGCATATCAAAAAATTCTTTAGCACATCCGAATTCAACCATCTCTGCTATTTCTTGCTCTATGGATTTAACGCACACGTTACAATAAAAGTAAATACGTGTGATTACCTTAAGACTACCTATACATACTTTTATATTCTTACTGACAAGTTCTATGGAACGGCCACTTTCTAAACCATTACTGTAATACAGATGCTTCATCTTATCACTATCGGGTAAAGTAGTGCTGACAATCACGAGCCACAGCTCATTGTTATAGGTATATTTTACTCCTTTTATTTCAATGGTCTTTATCATAACGAGTAGTATTAAACTGGTTAATAAAAAAGGGCACTTTTTACGGTGCCCTTTTACTATTTAAGATAAGTGTTACTTAACCACCTGAATCTTATACCCCAGGTCTTTAGCGATCTTCAGGATTGGCTTCAGCGCTTCAGCACTCCACTGATTTGTTACTACACACTTCTTATCCCCTACCTTAAGAATATCAGATTCTTTAAAGAAATGTCTTTCTCTTTTATTTTTAATATGGGTCTTGGCCTTGCTGATTTCTTCGATAACTCCAAACCTTGGTTGTATTGTCTTACTGTCGAACACTTCTTGCAACTTAGTAAGAGAACCTTTCGGGTGGTCTTTCACATATTGGCGGATCACTGCTAATACGACCCTTGATTTCCCCAGCCCATTTTCACCATTAAAGGAATACTTCGAATTGTCGCGTCCTGTGAAGGTTTTTGGGCCAAGCTCATCTTCTTCTTTCTGTTTGCCCGATGATGCCTTTGCATCCACCGTAGAATTGATTTTTTGCTTACCACCTGTGAACACATACCCGCCATCTTCCGTATTGGCTGTTATGATCCCTTCTTCCTGTAGGTCTTTGATTATACCCCTCATCAGTATATCGCTGATCTTGGGATTGCCTGCTTTGATGGAATCAAAGGGTGAATTTTCATTGGCTTTAATAAACGCCAATACTGCATCATGATTTTTTGTGCTTTTCATATTACTAGTTTTAAATTATTAATTACCCTTGAAAGCCGCCACCATAGCGGTTACTAAGGGAATATAAATTTACTAAATAGGTGATTATCGGAGTGTGAATTATGAAAATATTATGAATAAGGCTACCAATAGCTTACGGGTTTTACATGGCTATAACCATTACAGGAAGCGGCTTTCGGAGGTCATTTTCCTATCCCTCTCCTCAGTTTTTAGTAAAACTCTGGTTGAACTTGTGAATGATTTCTGTCTCAAATATCTGTTGATTTTTCCTGCCAATCTTAGTGCTTTCTTTGGCCATTTCAAACAGGGGAAAGTAAGTGTCGGGGCGACCTTCCGTTTCGATACTCTTAATATAAAGCATACCATACTTACGTGCAAATTCTTCGGCCACTTTTGTAATTGGTTCTTTAGTATTAGAATCTGAAAAGCAGTAGCCCGGATAAATAGGAATAATAAATGTCATTAACCTTACATACTCTGCATACTTTTTGCTAAACAATTCGCTCTTGCCGGATAACTTGCATTCATTCAGCGCTTCATAATACACCATCATCTCATTTTCATCTGGTTTTTCAATTTTCTCAATCCAGTCTCCATCCCGTTGTTCTCCTGCAAATATTTCCCGAAGTTTTTCATACCCGGCATCACGGGCGAAGAATTCTCCTTCACCATTAAAAATTGACTTAGCATAGGTTTCTGCAAAAACCTCGCAATGCCCTAAGTTTATTGAAGTCTCGTATGCATCTTTAAATGTCATAATTCAGCTAATGTATCAATATATATAGAAGGAATAACGAAAACAATCAATCTATATAATTCATGGAAACAACGAATAAAACTCCAAATCCTGCCAACGCAAAACGTACCTCAGTAATAAATGTGCCTGGTTTCATAAAAACATTTAACTGTGATTCAGACTTGAATGATGGTGATGATGAGGGGTTCGCCAGAAGCGGACACCTCGTAACTATCCACTCTCTGAAAAGAGAACTGTGGAGTTTGCAATCGTCGACCGGCTTCATAATCGGTGTAGGAAATCCACTCCATTCAAACAAAGAGTATGCAGAATACTTAAATAATATTCCCTGCGATATTGCATCCATGCTTGAAGATATGTTTAAGCACTTTGGGTTCTCTGATTCTAAGCCATTGCTGTTTAATCTTAAGAATACAATACGGTTGATACCATTCAAAAAAGATCAAGACCTGTTCTATTTGTATTTCCCTGATGATAGTGTTGAGATAATAAGCTCCAACCCGGTTCCCGAAGATAGAGCCCCTTATAAATATGACATTGAGCCGGGTAAGCGAATAAATGCTTGGTTACACAATCAGTTCAGCTTTACAGAAGAGGAGGAAATGAGGGGAGAGATTTCAAAGGATAAATAAAAATGAACCGGCAAATATTCAGTTAATGAAACTTACTGAATTACTATCTTCTGAGTGCTGCCATCGACGTTTATGAAATACATGCCTGGTTTTGCGTTTATGCTTACCAGGTTGTCTCCGGCTGGCAGCGGAGAGTAGAACACCTGTCTTCCAAGCATATCATACACCTTAACATTATCCGAAGAATTTTCAAGTTCTATTGTTAAAATACCATTCGAGGGATTAGGATACACGTTAAATGAATTTTTTTCATTTATAACATAGTTAATACCAGTAACATTTTTATGGACTGTATCTATTATTGATGTGTTACATCCATTAATATCTGTCACCAATACAGTATATGTTCCGGCAGATAGACCTGTTGCTGTTCCAGTAGTTGCTCCCGATGGTGTCCATAAATAGGTATAGGGTGCAGTTCCACCTGAAACAGAAACAGTAGAATCATTTAACATACTTGCGGATAATGCTAAGGGTTGTGTAATAATAACTGATGTTGATGCCGTACATCCATACAAATCGGTAACATTAACAGTATACGTTCCGGCTGTTAGTCCTGATTCAGTTGCATTTGTTCCTCCTCCTATCCATGAATAGGTATAAGGTGTTGTTCCACCGGACACGCTAACAGAACCACTTCCATCGTTTCCACCAAAACACCCGATATCAGACAAAACTACAGGTGTTACAATTAACGGTGCAGGATTTGTCCATCTTATTAAAACTAGACCGTTTGCACCTGAACCGCCATTCTTTGCTTCCATACCACCTGCACCACCTGCACCATATATTAAACCCGATGTTCCAGCAACATTATTTCCGCCAGTTCCGCCAGTTCCACCATATAATGATCCGCCAGTTCCGCCAGTTCCATTTGCTCCGCCAGTTCCACCGTTATTATTAGTTCCAGCACCACCACCACCACCACCACCGAAAGAATATGTAGCATTGAAACCTCCAGTTCCACCATTGTGTGAACCAGCTCCACCAATTCCACCCATACCATTAGTAGCATTAGCACTATCACCACCATATCCGATAACAACTCCGAATGAAGAATTACCTCCTTTACTGCCAGAACCAGCACTAGGATTATGATAGACACCACCTGCTCCACCAACACCGACTGTTGCAGTATAAGTATTATTAGGAATTACAGCAACTGTCCCAGTAGAACATCCACCGCCGCCCCCACCGCCGAAACCATCCGATGTACCTCCGCTTTCTCCTCCTCCACCGGCACCGATACAATAAACGGTAACCGAAGTTACACCGCAGGGAACAGTCCATGTTCCGGTACTGGTAATAAAAATGGAATCATGTGTTTGTGCATTTAAGATGGATGCAATACATAGCATCAAGATTGTAATAGTTGACATTAAATTTTTCATGGTTTTTATTTTAAGTGAAATTATTTCATTTGAATGAATGGAAAAAATTGGGAAGTTGCTTATCCATGCCCAATTATCATTCTTATAGCCTTATCCATTTATGTTTGCCCTTCTTGGGGCACCGGTCCGGTAATGGTTGGGTTACTCGATTCACGATAGCGTAACATTTACTGCACTCCCAATCGTAGTTTTTGAAAGGAGCAATAATGAATCTGAAGATTGTTGATTTCATGCTTCTTGAGTTTATTATTACGCAAAAATAGTAAATTATAGCACATGTGCTATTTTAAATATGTTCCCTTATTCCTCTTTTTGCACCATGAAAAGGAAGGGTGCGAAAAAAAGAAAGGTCAGGAAACAACTCTTTGATGAAGCGGGACTAAAGGCATTTGCCATTCATCTTAAAAAAGTGAGGAACGAAAAGGGATTTACTCAGGAGGATCTATCTTATGGGGCTGATGTATCAACGAGTCAGATAGGAAGAATTGAAACAGCACAGATAAACCCCACCTTAAGCACCATCTTCCAAATAGCAAGGGCGCTTGATGTCCCCGCTTCTAAACTTTTTGAATTCAAATTACCACCGGGGCCAAAAAGCAAAGGTTAGCCTTCTTTTTTTAACATCCTGTTTACTTGCTTTCCCATTGGCAGTATTGCCTTATACAATTCAATTAGATTGGAAAGGCTGTCCGGCAACTTTGGGTTCCTTTCATCCAGTCCGGTTTCTGTTATTGCTTGTATGCAGATAGGTATATCCATTAACAGGTGTTTATAAAACTCCTCCGGGTCGGGTACATCTAATTCAATGAGTATTTTATTTTTTTCAATTCGTACCATACTTCTTTGTTTTTTATTTGTTGTTTTACTATTGGAATTCTTCTCCTTATTATACGTTCAACTTCTTTGTCCCCCCGCTGTATCATTTTAGCGAGCAAATCCTCCAGAACAGTTAATTCCATCTGCGGTTCGAAAGAATCTCCGCTGCAATAACTCATGCTCAGATATCTTCTGCTTCATAATTTTTTACTCCTTATTACGACATCAGCCACTAATTTTATGGAGCTCTTTACAATTTGGTTGGAGATATTCATTCCAAGCCTTCTTGCCATCTCAATCATCTGCTCATCGCTTACCATCCTTGCTTCATTCATCGTAAAACCTATGACCGGATGCATCAAATCTTCCCTGCTTATGGAAGCGACCGAAAATGGCTTAGTCATGGGATTATGTTCTTCAAATTCCATACACTCATAAGTTTTTGGGAATTACATTCAGCAAAATCACATTCTTGCCGTCTGGCTCACCGAGGATTTCGCTGTTATAGCACCGGAATATTTTCTCTATCTGATGACCTTTATAATCGACAAATCCCCTTGTGCTGTACTTTTTTACATCCGGCATTATTTTCTTTAGTTCTACATCCAGTTCGTCCTCGTCGGCCAACCAATAATCATCAGTAACAGAGGCGCGAACAAAAGTTATGTATAGCGTTACCATTAGTCGAAATTCAATTTGGCTTGAACTACCATTAATATACCGGGCTTCTGTTCTCCTTTTTCAGTTCTTTGTATTGGAGACATATTGTAGATGATTCCCTCTCTTGCCGGAATCTTAGTTATTAATGGCACCAGTCCGTAAGCATATCTTATAGAGTACCCGCCCCAATGCTCGCCGCCCAGCGAATCCATCCACGCTACCTCTCCCTGCAATCCGTTTAAGCATAGATTTATAGCAGCCATCTTGGCGCACCTAACATCTATGTCTGCCGCAAAGAAGAAGTTATGCCGTGCAACTTTGGCTGCACTCAGCAGCATTCTGCCAGAACCACAGCAGGGATCATAGACAGTTTTGTTCCTGTCCTCTTTATTAATGAGCATCGCTGACATGGCATCGCAAACGTGCTCAGACGTAAAGAACTGTCCATGCTTCCCTCTGCTTATGTGGTTCTGATAAAATTCTCCCAGGCAATCTGTTAACCCTGTTCCGTCGTTATCCATTACAAGAACCATCCGTGCGAACAATTCACAGAACAACTCTACTTCCTCTTTTTTGTATCGCTTTACTATAGACAGATATTCTTCTTCGTATTTACCGGCAGACAGTGCGCAAATACTTATGTCTAGAAAATCTGTAAATACAGTGTCTTCCAATTTGCTGATCGCAATCCTGTTGAATGTTGCCGTAAAATCCTTTATATCTGTCATGATATTTCCGCTATGGGTAAGGGATTATCACCCTTAACCCGGCGAAATAACCATATGAAAACGACAGAAAAAAATGGGATTTGAAAAAGTTGTCTAAAAGTTTTTATTTCATTATTTGTTTCTTTATTCTCCCTATTTTACTTTCGGATTCGCTTTAATGACGGGCGTTTTAGATTAATCAACTATGGTAGTAAAACCGAAGAAGGGACAGAAAATATTTTGCAATGGCTCCAAACAAATCTATAAGATCATATGGGGGCTGATTAAAGTAATGCAGCCATTCGACAAAGACAAAGAACATTTTTTCGTGATTGGAGTGAACCGTGCTTATCTTATGAGATACATTGACCATGTATCTACAGGAACCATACATGGCACTATTGCAGAACCCAGAGAAGTATTCAGGAATGCAATCCACTTAGGAGCTTCTTGCATCATTTTAGCTCATAACCATCCGAGTGGTTCATTAATTCCGAGCCGACCGGATATTAAGGTTACCAAAGAATTGGTAGAAGCCGGGAAGATTCTGAAAATAGAAGTGATCGACCATGTAATAGTTTCTTCGGAAGGGTACTATAGTTTCTCGGATGAAGGAGAAATTGCGGTAGAGGAATAATTGTCGGTACACTTTAATAGAATCTCCAATCGCTTCAGTTCATCCAAACGTATTTATCCGAGATTTTTTCGGGTAAACCATAGGGCTTTTATGCAAGCTGATTTGGATCAGCGTTTTACCCTACCTTTACCTTTGTGGATTACAGGAGTAACTTTCTTCTGTTTGCCTTCCACTTTCTTAGCCTGTAATTTAATAACAGTTCTTTGCAGTTGCAATATTTCCTTTTCTTGCTTCTGAACAGTATTTTCCAGTTCAATGATCCTGGCAGACTTATTTGAAAGGTCAGTTAATTCCGAAACGGTAATTTTGAATACGTTAGCAATTTGTTTGAGGCGAGAGTAGTTAATATCTGTTACATTCCTCTCAATATTTGACAAAGAAACCCCAGCTATATTAAGAATGGTAGCCATATCTTCCTGACTCCAACCATTTAGGTTGCGGTAATACCTGATTTTATCACCTAACGTTTTCATCTTTATAAACTGTGATGTAAAGCTATTATAGGTGATGCTCATAGCATTTAACGTCATAGATTAATAATATTAGCTATTAACTAATATTTAAATCGAAACAATCTAAATATCCTTTACCATTATTATATCGAAAATTATTTCAATCTGATTTCTAAAGAGAAACAAAAATTTAACAAAAACTTATTATTATTTTATCTGTGGTGTTATTTATATTGCTTATTATTGTATCGTCATTGGAAACTCATATCAAGGTTTTATGATAGGTTTAATCGGGGCTTTCTGCTCCGACACTTGCCTGGGGTATCGATTATAAAGCCAAATACTATTATCGCTGTACTTATTTTTACACTTCCCGCTTCCATATAAGAGGGTCCCCTGAGGTGGCTAATAAAATTGTTAACTATAAAAATTTTACGCCATGAAAAAACTACACTTATTTACTTGTTTAGCTTTGTTTATTGGAATATCAATAACAAATGCACAGTATTCAACCCTTTTGAATTTTAACGGTATGGTCAATGGAGAAACTCCATACGCCAATGTGGTCATTTCCGGTAGTACAATGTATGGTATGACCTCGGCAGGTGGGGCAAACGGTGTTGGCTGTATTTTCTCTGTCGGTACGAACGGCAGCGGATATACTGACTTACATGACTTTACACTCATGACGGGCAAAACCCCTCATGGCTCGCTCATATTATCAGGCTCAACATTGTATGGCATGACGGAGTTAGGAGGAACAAACAGCGATGGTGTTATTTTTTCCATTGCTACAAATGGAAGCAGCTATACAGTGCTCCATAACTTTAACGGTACTGCCGGAAAAAACCCGATGGGATCATTAATACTTTCAGGAAGCACTTTATATGGATTAGCAACAGCAGGTGGCGCCAATAGCGATGGTTGTATTTTCTCTATTACTACAAGCGGAGGCAGTTACAGTGATATACATGACTTTAATGGAACGGCGGGTTCAAGCCCGGAAGGTTCATTATTGCTTTCAGGAAGCACTTTATATGGTATGACATTGACAGGCGGTGCCAATAGTGATGGAGTTATTTTCTCCACAACCACCAGTGGAGGCAGTTATACAGATTTGCATGATTTTAATGGCACCGCCGGAAAGTCTCCGCACGGCTCACTTATACTTTCAGGTTCTACCTTATATGGATTGGCTACAACAGGTGGTGCGAACAGCGATGGTTGCATTTTTTCTATTACTACCGGAGGAAGTAGTTATACTGACCTATATGATTTTACCGCCTCTACTGGTGCTGGCCCGCTTGGTGACCTACTTCTTTCAGGAAATGTATTTTTGGGATTGACAGAAGCCGGTGGCGCCAATAGCGATGGAGTTGTATTCTCAGTTCATACAGATGGGACTGAATATACCGACCTTCATGATTTTGACGGTACACATGGGGCAACACCCTACGGGTCAGTAATGCTTTCATCAGGGGTATTATATGGTATGACTACGGCCGGAGGCTCAAGCAGTGATGGAGTTATTTGGAGTTATGCTATTTGTAATGTAACAGCCTCAACCAGTGTTGTTGCTAATGTATCTTGTCATGGAGGAAGTAATGGGAGTGCTTCAGCAAGTGCTTCAGGAGCAAGCTCGCCACCATTTTCCTATTCATGGTCAGGAGGACAGACAACTTGTACTGTTACGGGACTAACAGCAGGAACGTTTACCGTTACAGCGACAGATTATTATGGTTGTTCTGCAACTGCCTCCACAACAATTACCCAGCCCACTGCTTTAAGTGTCTCAGCCAGTACAAGTGCTAACGTAACTTGCCATGGAGGAGGTAACGGAAGTGTTTCATCAACAGTTTCAGGAGCAACTTCACCTTATACATATTCATGGACAGGAGGAGGCACAAATTCAACTTATACAGGACTAACTGCAGGTACGTATACGCTAACTGTTACAGATAATAATGGCTGTACAGCAACATCTCTAACAACTATCACGCAGCCTTTTGCTATACATGATAGTATAATTGCTTCCTCTATTGTAAATGAAACTCATTATGGAGATTATAGTGGTAGGGCGGAAGCAGGTGTAAAATATGGGACAACACCCTATACTTATTTATGGAGTCCAGGAGGGGAAACGACAGCAACAGCTACAGATTTAATAGCTGGTACCTACACTGTAAATGTGACTGATAATATTGGTTGTACAGGAACAGCCCATGTAACAATCACACAACCTCTTGGTAGATTGATTCAAATCCCATCGGATACATGCTTAAATAGTGATACAATGTCAACCCTTGAAAGATGGTTTGTTGTAACACCCCAAACATCTTCCATGAGCATTACTTTAACAAATTTAACGCCAACAGCAGGACATATACATGATATTGTAGCACTTGAAGGTGTGTACCCCCACCTCTATCCGATTTCTCAAGCCACTCCCACTACCTTACACGATGATACGTCCAGCATACCGCTTAAAATAACTCTTAATGATTTATTTGTAGGAATACCCATTTATATTTCCATTAGCCGCGGGCACCATCATGTAGGATGCAGTGGATGCTCTCCTTCAAATAGAGCAGATTTTGACCTCTGTACGGAAAACTTAACTACTCCAACCAGGACTGTAGATGCAAATGGAGTTGTCTCTTATAGTGGCGTAGGTCAATATATACAAAACCAATTAATTGTCAAGTTTCAGGATTCCATATTAAAACTGAGTGCAGTTAATAATATCAGCACAGTGTCTGGTTCGTTATCTACCTTTATTAGAACTCCCGATTTAGATACGATAGTCTTTTACCTTGAAGCGGCCGGGCTAACCGCTGGTGAAATTTCTGAAATAGAGTTGCAAAAAGTGTATCCTAATGTTACCTTGTCAGACTCAATTACTACAAGCAGGCAAGGTAAAAATGTAAGAAATCCAGATTTTTGGGCAACGTTTATAATGATTTTACCAAGTGGAACAGGCGCTTCAATAACACCTTATAATGAACCGCAGCTATGCAGAATACTTGATCTTGTTAATGGAGTACAATACGCCGAAGTTAATGCAGTTGGGCAATTAAATGCTGTCTATCCAGATGATAATTACATTATTAGTCAATTCAGTTTGATTGCAGGGGGTGGTTATCATAATTGCGATATTAATATATTACCTGCCTGGGCATTATCTACTGGAGATTATACCTATAATATTGGAGTTTGTGATGAAGGAATTTATCAGCCACATTATGATTTTTCAAATAACTCACTTACAAATATCGTTGCTGGAGGATGGGATTATACATCTAATTCAGCATTATCATCTCCATATACAAATGTAGACCATGGAACTAACGTGGCAGGTATTGCAGCCGGAATAAGAGACAATTCATACGGTATTGCGGGAATAGCCGGAGGTGATGAAGTAAACTCACAACAAGGGTGTGCTCTTTATGATTTGAGGATAGCAAGCGGCGTTTCCCAAGTGTTTGTTCCTCTTTCTACAATATGTCAAGCATTCCAAGATGGCTCCAGTTATCTAAACATTATGAACAATTCATGGACAACAGCCAATAACTCATATACATTACGTGATGCAGTTGCTAATTCCGATCAACACGGAGTTGTATGTACCACGGCACGGGGAAATTTTACTACGAACCCAGTAGTCCCATGGACTATTTCTGACTATCTATTTCCTTCTTGCTTAGGAAATGACCAAGATTATTTAACAATTTCAGTTGGTGCCAGCGGCACAGACGGTAATTGGCTGAATTTAACAACCGGTAATGAATCGAGCTCAGAAATTGCTGCAGGCTTTAGTTCCATGATTTACGATGTTGATATAATTGCTCCGGGGACAAATGATTTAGTTGAAGCGTCAAGTTACTATAATGATGGTAATTCTCTTTCAGGTGTATCTGGATTTAATGGGACCTCCGCATCAACCCCTCATGTTTCAGGAGTTATTGGGCTTATGGATTCTTATTTAAATACTCCACTATGTCTTGAAGATGCAATAAATCCAATTGAAATGTTTGCGACTCCGACAACTGCTAATACTCAAAATATGTATTCTGGTTACGGAAGATTAAATGCAGGTTGGGTACTGGATAACTTACAATCACCTAATACCCTAACTCATTTTTCTTCTAATGATAATTCAAACTGTACGATTTCAACAAATGTTACAACTTATGCAACAGGAGTTTCTATAAATCTGCCAGAACCCCTTAACACGTTATCTGCAGGTACTTACTCTAATGTAGATATTTATGAGTATGATTATACTTTTGGTTATAGTTTGCCCGACCCAATAATATACATTAGTTCAAATCTTCCCGGCTATTGGCCAAGATTTAGTTCTACTATTGGATTGAGTAATGTATATCCTGATATTGATGTCGATGACTGGTGTAATATTGTTTCATGCAATACTTCGGCGGCAGAGGTTATTACCTATTTTTACGAAGTTCATGCAACAAGTTCAAGTGACGTATGGTTACCAATAGACCCAACTAATAATGCTGCTGTTGCATTTACTGTGTTTACTGGTTATGAACAGGGCGACCCTCCTAATGGACTAAAAGAAGTTTCAGATCCCAAAGTTAATGCAGATATTTACCCGAATCCTGCAAATGAGTATACCAATATTGACTATACTTTAACTGGCAATTCAAATGTTAAAATAATAATTTACAATAGCTTGGGAGAGGCTGTTGAAAGTTTTACAGACAACAACGATGTTATAGGATTTCACCAAAAACATATACCTCTTAACGGCTTTCCGCCCGGAATGTATTTGGTAGAGATAATTGCCGATAATTCAGTAGTACAGAAAAAACTTATGGTGCTAAAATGATACCTTTGTTTATAATTATAGAATATGCAGCTTCGTAAAACTGTAATTTTAGCAGCATCAACATCATTTATTTTGGGCGGCATGAACGCTCAGGATTTACAAAGTGTTGTTAATGGAAATAACAAGTTCGCCTTTCAATTATATGCCAATATAAAAGACTCAGGCAACTTGTTTTATTCCTCCTTTAGCATTTCAACTGCTTTGGCCATGACTTATGCGGGCGCAAGAGGCGAGACTGAAAAACAAATGAGCAGAACGATGGATTTCAATCCAGCCCAAAGCATATTTAATAATGGGTATAAAAACTTGCTTGAAAAAATAAAGAGTGATACTGTGGGAGGGGTAATCCTTGATATTGCTAACTCTCTTTGGGCTGAGCAATCTTGCAAGTTTTTAAAAACTTATATTGATATTACGAACAGTGATTATATGTCTGAACTAAAAAAAGCTGATTTCGTACATGACGATAATCGGGTAAAGGCAGTGAAGGAAATAAATGAGTGGGTTGAGCAAAAAACGGAAAATAAAATTAATAATGTTGTGGACCATTTAGATGCTACTACAAGACTACTTTTAATTAATGCTATTTATTTTAAAGGAAAATGGAAACATCAATTTCCAAAGAATGATACTAGAGAACAATTTTTTAATAGTGGTAATGGTGCTAAGGTTTCTGCTATGTTTATGCATCTAAAGAATAGCTTTAATTATTGTGAAAATACCTTTGTAAAAGCAATATCTATACCATATATTGGCGACAAGACATCTATGATTGCCTTTTTACCTAATAGCTCAAACAACATTAAACAATTGGAGGATTCCCTTACCTATTCATTTTATTTAAAAACCCTACGTTTACTCAAACCAGAGGAAGTATTTCTTTCCATTCCGAAATTTAAAATGACGAAAAAAATTGACTTGAGTGGAGCACTTTCAAAAATGGGCATGCCGATTGCATTTGGCGATAATGCTGATTTCTCAGGTATGTCAAATGAGCAACTAAAAATAAATAAAGTATTACATGAAGCCTATGTAGATGTCTCTGAAGAAGGTACCGAAGCGGCAGCGGCTACTGTTGTTGAGGTAGGAGCAACTTCAGTTGAACCCCTGCCATTTTTTAATGCTGACCATCCATTTATCTTTTTTATTATTGATAACCAATCAGGTAGTGTATTATTTATGGGTAAAGTAATGAATCCCAATTGAAAATTTATTGAAAGGGATTTTTGTTTAAATTGCATGGCGTGAAAAAAATAGCGATTATAATATTGTTGACTTTTAGTTCTTCGCTCCTCACTTTATGCGCCGCCCAATCTGGTATTATCAATACTATTGCCGGCAATGGAATAGGAATTGACAGCGGAGACGGTGGATTAGCGATAAGAGCCGCCCTTGATTGGCCATCAAGTGTTGCCATAGATAAGTCAGGAAATATTTACATAGCAGAGGAGAATGGTAATAGGATTCGTAAAATAAATGTTTCAGGTGTTATTAGTACTATTGCGGGTAATGGAACAACTGGTTCGAGTGGAGACGGTGGACCTGCTACGGCTGCTGAATTGAATTTTCCTACGGGTGTATGCACAGATTCTCAAGGGAATGTATACATAGCAGATAATCTCAATCAGGTAATTCGTAAAGTTAATATTAGAACCGGGATTATAAAGAGAATCGCCGGGCAAATTGGTTGGCCAGGAATTGGGGGAGATAGTGGATTTGCCATTGATGCTTATCTAAATTATCCCAATGGGATAGCTGTAGATAAAATCGGCAATATTTATATTGCTGACGAGGTTAACAATAAAATCCGCAAGATTGATACATTAGGAATTATTACTACTATTGCAGGATGCGGTGGTCAAGGACTTAGTGGTGATGGAGGCCCCGCTATTAATGCCGACTTATATTTCCCGACAAGTGTTTGCACTGATACTTTAGGCAATATATTTTTTGCCGATAGATACAATCAAAGAATACGTAAAGTAAATATCGCTACTGGTATTATCTCATCTGTAGCAGGTAGTGGTGATGGATATTCAGGTGCCGGATACAGTGGAGATGGAGGACCAGCTACTTCAGCAGAATTATATGATCCTGACGGTATTGCTATTGATAAGAAGGGAAATCTATACATTGCTGATCAGTTGAATAAAAGAATACGCGAAGTGGATGCTTTTGGCAATATTCACACAATTGCAGGAGATGGTATTGGAGGATTTAGCGGAGATGGAGGGCCTGGAATTGATGCTAAGTTAAATTTACCCGGTGGAATAGCTGTTGACTCGTTGAATAATATTTACATTGCTGATGTTCAAAATATGAGAATCCGGAAAGTAAATGCTATAACCACTGGCATAGCTGATATTAAGAATACTGTTAATATTTCAATTTTTCCTAATCCAAACAATGGTACTTTTACCATAGCATTTCCAAGTATCAATGGAAAGTACAATGTTGAAGTATACAACATATTAGGAGAAAATGTATTCACAGAAGCCTCACCTAACCAAACTCAGCCTAATGGCATAGTTAATATTAGTAACCAACCTAACGGGATTTATTTATATAGGATACTCAATGAAGACGGCTCATTAGCTGGGGAAGGAAAAGTTATAATCGTGCATTAATTCTACTATCTAAAGCCAACTCTCTAAATTGTCTTAAGGAATGCACAAACTAATCCTAATGTACTGTTTACTGTTTTTACTTGGAGCAACAAGTATATTTGGACAGAACTATTGCATTACTAACAGATTTACTGATGCAAATTATTTTAAAGAGAAGGACATACAAGTAAAGGATAGTATTGTCTATGGGAAAGCCAAAGATTGGAAAGGACGTAAATTGGCTTTAGACTTGGCTATCTTTTATCCTAAACTTTCTGTGGATTCGCTTCAAAAACGTCCATTAATTATCCTTATACATGGTGGTAGTTTTATCCATGGGAATAAGAGCAACTTATATAAGGAAGCCTCTTCATTAGCAAAAATGGGGTTTGTTACAGCCTCTATAAATTACCGTTTAGGCTGGAATTACAAAATTCAAAATGGAAAGAAAAAATGGGATAGTACATTTTATATGGCAGTTTACAGGGCTGTCCAAGACTCAAAAGCTGCTTTGCGCTTTTTAGTTCATAACACTTCACAATATGGTATTGACACCTCATGGATATTTATAGGGGGAGGGAGTGCCGGTGCCGTAACATCACTATATTCTGCTTATTATACACAAACAAATTGGGATAAAGAAATTCCCTGGCTTAGCAAAAAACTTGGAAATATTGAGGGCGTTTCTGATACTTTAACGAATGTATATACTATTAAAGGGATTATAGATATGTGGGGTGGAATTGCTGATACCACAAGTATATCAATGGAAAAAGCAAAACGCATAGCAATGCTTATTTTTCATGGTACTGCCGATCCTATCGTACCATATATAAAATCTGATACCACAAGTGCGTTAATGATTCAAGGAGGGTATCTTATTGCACAACGATACAAACATTTAGGCGGGTTTTATCAACTTAATACAAAGATTAATGGTGGGCATGGAGAAGATTTTAGTAGTGAATTTATAGCTGAAAAAACGGGTGCTTTTTACAAAAGCCTATTTTGTGGGACATGCAAATCAGGTGAATTTTCGACAACACTTGTAAAAAAACAAAATAATAATATTTCTACCCTACCGCTTATTCTCGCAATTAAAGCATCTACTTTAGGCGCTAAAAAACGTACTTCAAAAAAAGCAGATGTCGATTCTGCTATGGAAAAGGAACAATGATAAAATTATTTAGAAAATGGTTAAAATTGTTCGTAGCCCGGTCCGTTTGTACCGCAGTCCCGATATAAAATCAAGCAGGAAAAAGCGCAGCCGTGTTTTCGACATTATACCACTACTCGATGATGAAAAGAAACAGAAGCAACCAAGCATCCGCGATCAGCGTTGGGAGATGAGGTTTCTCGAGCTGAAAAGGTTTAAGGAGAAATACGGGCATTGCGAAGTTCTGTTGATTAACAAGAGATATAAATATTTAGCACTCTGGGGCGAAAAACAAAGAGGATTAAAAAGATTTAATCCTAATAAATTTGATCCTGACCGGCTACGCAAACTCAATGAAATAGGATTCAACTGGTCGCCACGTGATGAACACTGGGACGGATATTATTCTCAGTTAAAAGCATACAAGAAAAAATATGGACATTGTGATGTTATATTTGGCAAAGAGTATACTGGATTAAGATTATGGTGCATTCGACAAAGGCGATTCAAAAAGAACCTCTCTGCTCAACGAATGAGCAAATTAAACGTAGTAGGGTTCCTATGGACACCCGTCGATGAGCGATGGGAAAGAGGGTTCGCCGAATTAAAGAAATACCGTGAGCGATTTGGACACTGTGATGTGGTGAGAAAGAAACCTTGGCTGCATTTGTACTCATGGGTCCAAGTGCAAAGACTGAATTATAGAAAGGGAATAGCACTGACATCTGAAAAAATAGCGAGATTGAATAAAATTGAATTCATTTGGAAGGGTTCCATCAAACCCGTATATAGCGATGAAGAGGTATTGGGTGATTTGAGGCGCTTATTTAAAAAACTAAAAAGACTGCCCACTCCGCAGGATGTAATCAATCATGGTAAATATTATCCTAGCACCTACTTTTACCGATTTGGTGGTGTGATAAAGGCTCGGGAAAAAGCAGGGCTTGGGAGCGATAAGTTGCAGAAAGAACCTGTCATATCGGAGCAAGAACTATTACAAGAACTGCATCGACTGGCGAAAGTATTTAAAAGACCCCCGACCTATAATGATCTTGTAGAACATGCAAAATACTCTTATTCGGTTTATTCAAATCGCTTTGGCGGAATTGAAAAGGCTAAAAGAAAAGCAGGGCTTCTATGATCAAATTCAACCGAAAAATGTTTGAATATAGCCCCACTATGGTATTTTTTTGTAAGGCCTAGTCTAGGTAAAGGCCTTTATCTTTAATCCCACGTAGTGAAAATATTTTTGTAGACATTATACATTTGTGCATTTGTATTTTAATAATATGGAAGAACACAATGGTTCATTTTTATGTCCAACCCATAAGTTGGTTCATCAGCTAATAGAAGAAATAAAACTTTTAAATCGCAAACTGGAAAAGATTCACCCTGTACTTCTCCCCCGGCTCGATAATGCTGACTTGATGAAGGAATTTCATATTAGCAGAACTTCTGCTGCAAATTGGCGAAATACCGGATTGATGTACACGAAGGTTGGGAATAAGATTTACTACGAACGTGCGGATATAGAATCCTTTCTTTTAAAGAGAAAAATGAAGGGTTTTTAACCTTAAATAAAAGTAAATAGTGGTCCCGACGAGATTCGAACTCATGACCCACAGATTAGAAATCTGTTGCTCTATCCAACTGAGCTACGGGACCAATACTAAAAACAAGTTGAAATATTATGCTTTTAGTCAAAAAGTCACCAAAAATATCAAATTTACCGCACAGATTATATTTAAGTTAGTATTTGACGTGTGGTTTTTATTTGCTATAACTAAGCTTAAAACGAGACAATGAAGGAGGTTCCTTTACCTTCTGTGCTCCTACATTCAATAGTTGCATCTAATGCATCGACAAGATCTTTAACTATAGATAAACCAAGTCCATTACTAGGTTCACCGGCAGTAGGTTTTGGTGTTAGCTTCTGAAAACGGCCATATAGTTTTGGTATATCGCTTGCGGAGAGGCCGGCCCCCTGGTCTTTCACTTCAAAACAAAACTTATCGGCTGATTTGCTAACCAATATATCTATTTCACCACCTATGGGGCTGTATTTTATTGCATTAGAAATAAGGTTGTCAGCTATAATTCCCAAATAACTTGGGTCGGTTTCTAAAAAAGCATCCTTACAATCATTAAGGAATTTCAACGTTAGATTTTTATTGGTAGCAATGTCATTGTACCCTTCCACCATGTCGCCAATTTGTTTAGCTAAATCAACGATACTATAATCCGGATTTACAATACCCTGCTGTATGCGGTTAACCGTTAAATAATCACCTAAAAGCCTTTGCATACTAACTACGGAACGCCGAAGTCTATTTATATATTTCGACTGGCTTTCATCCGAGCTCTCTGTGTTTTTTTCCATCAGGCGAATGGTAAGCAGCATGGCTGAAATGTGGTTTTTAAGATCATGTGATACCATGCCCATAAATCGATCTTTTTCAAGGTTTAAATAATTTAACGCCTCATTCTTTTTCTCTATTTGTACAATATTACTTTGCAAATCAATATTTAATTGCCCTATTTGTTCATTTGCTTTTTTTAGTGAAGAAACATCTCTGCATATTCCTGAGTTCCTCACCAAATTGCCTTTTTCATCATATATAGGTGAAGATTTCTCTGCTATCCATTTTATTTCACCGTTCACTATTACCCTGAATTCAATATCATACGGGATACCTTGTTCTATTTTTGCAGTAGCCGCATTAGCAAGGGGAAGATCCGGCTCATAAACCGCACTTTTCATTGTATTAAGCTCATAAATCGTTTGTTGATCTAATCCAAGCAACATATTGCAATTGGGG
>Ga0206858_1102_pt1 | contig 22951 bp, 15 predicted proteins | sample Alteio_BWOrgCont_46_FD_152622 | JGI IMG/M metagenome (GOLD analysis project Ga0206858, IMG submission 152622) | Enriched cells from forest soil in Barre Woods Harvard Forest LTER site, Petersham, Massachusetts, United States -... | ecosystem: Environmental > Terrestrial > Soil > Temperate forest >... | reverse complement strand
TGCGCGGCAGCTTATAAGGAAAAACTTTGCGCGGGTCCACTTTGGCCGCGAAGCGGGCTGCATCGGCCACCAGCAACGCGCGCCAACTCTCGACCGGTCCGGTGGGGGCCATTTCGAGCGCGGTGGTCAGGCGTTCCTCCAGATGCTGGCGATCATCCAGGCAACGGGCCGTTTGGCGCAACGAAGACTTCCGGAACCAACCTCGGGCGAAACCGCCCAAAACACAAAGAACGGCAAAAAGCGCCGCCACATTGGGCACAACAGGGGAGACAGGAGCAAGCTTGTAAACGATCAAAGCCACCAGCCAGACGATGGCACCCAGTGATAGTCCTTGCCAGAGGCCATTCCAGGCCCATTCCCAGCGGCGACGGCGCGCCGCGCGCACCAGAACCGACTGAATGGCATCAAGATCGCTCACTCCAAGCGCCATCATGCACCAGGAACGCGATTTTGGCTAGTAGAAAATCAACTATATTGTCAGGCGAAAAATCCTCAAAGAATTGCGCATCCAGTCCTTGGTTCAACCGCGCTGGAGCAAAGGCCCCTTCGAGTCGTCGTGAGCCATTCATTTATTGCGCCATGAACAAGAGTCTTTTTCCCGCCCCAAGTCAATGCCGAAGAGGGAAAACTTCGATTAGGTGGAACCTAAATTTCTTTTTGGAACAGAATCGTAGCGATTCGCACCGCAACCCGGGCGGGCCAGTGGCGACGCGACGCTTTAGCTCGCGAGAATACTCGCTTGCATCTTTTGGCAATAAGGTTCTAACTAAAACCCAATCAACAACAGATTATGGCACAAATACCAAAGAAGGTGGAAGAGCGTTTAACGGTCTCCGTAAAGCGATTCCAAACAATTCTCGCGTCTGCAAAGGCACGTGATGTAAACGAATCTGACACGGTTATTATTGTTACCGACATGTTGTCAGAGGTATTTGGGTACGACAAATACTCGGAAATCTCCTCCGAGCATGCAATTCGCGGGACCTTTTGCGATATGGCTATCAATATTGAAGCAAAGGTTCAATTCTTGACGGAGGTTAAAGCGATCGGCGTCGAATTGAAAGACAATCATGTTAAACAGGTCGTGGACTATGCAGCCAATAAAGGGGTTGATTGGGTCGTTCTTACGAACGGGATCACTTGGAGGATGTACAAAGTCTCGTTCGCAAAGCCGATTGATCAGGAGCTTGTTTTGGAAATGGATTTTCTAAAACTGACCATAAAAAGTGAAGACGATGTTAGCGCATTGTATATCCTGAGCAAGGAAGGGTGGCAGAAACAGATCATGATTGATTTTGCAGCGCAAAGAGAAGCGCTCAACCGATTCTTTGTCACAGGGGTAATCCTTTCTGACCCGGTCCTGGACGTGATTCGTCGAGAACTCAAGAGGAACTGCCCGGATGTTAAAGTCAAGAATGACCAGGTTAAAACTGTTTTATTGAACGAGGTCTTGAAAAGGGAGGTAGTGGAGGGTGAGAAAGCCGAAGATGCACACAAGAAACTGTCAAGAGCTAGCGCGCGTTTGCTCCGCGGCCGCGATTTGGGAGAAGATGCCTCAACTCCAAGCACGCCTACTCCTGTCCTGAGCGGAAATCCTCTCGCTCAGCCTTCACCAAACGTGCAGGAGAAGTTGTGATTACCTGCCCAATAGAGGCACAGCCAGCAATGGTCCGTTATGGGTGATGTTGGTGCCCAGATCCACAGTCCAAAGGTGACTTGGTTACAATGCCTGACGCTTGTTCTTTCCGTTTATGTTTTGATCGTCGTATTCATTCAGACAATCGTTAAATTGCCTACGGAAACGACGCAACTTCTGGATTACATTGATTCTGTAGTTTGCCTGGTGTTCTTGTACGATTTCTTCCTCCATTTGGTCCAGGCACCCTCAAAGAAAGCATTTTTGAAGTGGGGCTGGATAGATTTTGTTTCCAGTATTCCAATGTTGGGAATATTTCGTTTCGCGCGGGTCACTCGGGTAATTCGCATATTGCGTATCCTTAGGGCCTTCCGATCTTCCAAAATTCTCATTACGTACCTTTTTCAGCACCGAGCGACCAGCACATTGGCGAGTGTCTCAATGATCTCGTGCATCTTGGTGATTTTTTCGTCAATCGCCATTTTACATGTCGAAACAGCAACCAGTTCCAACATAAAAACGCCTGGCGATGCTATGTGGTGGGCCATCACGACGATAACGACGGTTGGCTATGGGGATAAGTACCCGGTGACAAACGAGGGCAGGGCCGTTGCCATCGTGTTAATGATAGTGGGAGTGGGATTGTTTGCCACCTTCACAGCATACATTTCCAGTTATTTTCTCGAATCCGACCATAAGAAAAATGAACTCGCAATAAGAGATCTGATCAGTGAAGTTCGATTGCTGCGCGAAAGGGTCGATTCAATGGGCAATTCGCACAGCAAAACTGCGCCAGAGAAAGATCTTCCGTAGCGGCCGATTCAAACTTGAAAGAACGCGGCACCGAAACCTCACGGCGAGAGCAACTTGCAAGTTGTTTCCTGACACTTAACGGAAAAGGCGTCTGGGTGGGAGAGGACAAAAAATGATTTTTTTAATTTTTCTGACCCCATTTTTCTGACTTGAATTGTGCCGATTTGAACCATGCCAATCTCCAGCCCTCTGCTTTTGAATCCGGTCAATCAAGAGGCATTTGCCCAGCTTGATTACGAAGTGATGCGCCATGCCTTCGAGTGCCAGCGACAATTAGGCCGCCTCTGTGACGAAGTGATTTATCAGAATGACTTGGCTGAACGCCTTCAGGGAGCGGGTTTGGCGGCGCGGAAAGAAGTCCCTGTGACTGCCACGCACGGTGACTTTGCCAAAACTTATTCGCTTGATTTGGTGGTCGCCCACGCGGGTATTTATGAGTTGAAAACGGCGCGGGATTTGGCCGGGGAGCACGAGGCGCAATTGCTCAATTATCTCTTTCTGTGCGGCGCGCAGCACGGCAAATTGATCAATTTTCGTTCCACCCAGGTCCAATCGAGATTCATCAACACCTCTCTGACCCTGACGGAACGACGACAATTCGATCTTGAACTGAATCGCTGGAAGGAGCGGGAGCAGACCGATCAAACTTTCCGAGAGAGTCTACTTGGCTTGTTGCAAGATTGGGGATGTTGGCTGGATTTAGCGCTCTATACCAAAGCGCTCATTCATTTTGCGGGAGGTGAAAGCCATGTCGTGAAACGGGTTCCGTTGGCGCGAGGGGGGCACGGTCCTTGGGACTCAGCGCTGGCATCTGCTCAACCCAGAGACAGCTTTTTGGGTGACGGCGTTGACGGAAGGAACTGTGGATTACGAGCATCATTTGCGCGTCTTGCTCAGCCGAACGCCTCTGCGCACCATCCAGTGGGTTAATCTGGCCCGGCGGAGGGTTCAACTGGCCTGCCAAGCAGATGAGACGAGGTCAGAAAAATGGGGTCAGAAAAATTGGACTTGAAACGACATGAACACTTTTCGATGGGCTGGCAGGGGAATTCAATTTTGACGCTGGCGTTTTCTTGCGATTCGCTCTTGCATTACCACATATGTATGGTAATCTTGTTTTGTAGAGGCGCTTTTGGCGTCTGCTCTTTGACATAGAAGGGAAAGCGGGAAAGCGAATGAAAACTGACCGATGAGCGGTTGAATGCTCGAATTGGCCAGGCGGGAAAAAGTCGAGTGATTTCGACCCATCTCGACCAATAATGAGTAAAAAATAATTCGCTTAGATGAGTGATCCTAGGCCCAAGATCAGGAGGCCATCACGCAAGTCGTTGGTTTTCAGGATTGGCTTGGGTAATCTCAAGCTGTCCTTGCGCCCAAAGCGAACCTGGATTGCGTGAAATTCACTCGTTTCGACCAGTAACGGCCAGTAACGCCTGGTAACGGCTAATAACGCCTTCAAAAATAAAAAAACGGTTGGAAGTCACGCAAGTCGTTGATTGTCACGATGGCGTTGGATATTTCCGCACTTTTTTTGGACCCGCCTGCGCCAAGGCTTCGACGGGCAGGCAGGATGGACAGATAACAGGATCTACAGGATTCGGAAACGGCAGCGGATGGAGCTTTTTATTCTGTGAATCCTGTAACTCCTGTCAAATTCGAGCGTTTCTCCGTTTTCTCCGTTCCCTCCTGTTCATTTTCGAGCGGGCGTGAGACAGAATTCTTCGCGTGGTAGGGGCGTCTCGCCGAGACGCCCGGACGCCTCGGCGAGGCGTCCCTACCTCGTATGCGAAGAATTCTGTCGCGCACCCTTTCGAGCAGGAGAGGGAAATTTGCCGGTTGCGTCATGGTGGCTTTGTTGTATCTTCCGCCATCATGTTTGATAAAATCAAAATCCAGTTGCCGGCCGCCGAGGAAAAAGTCGCTCATCTGCGGAGGTTTCTTTGACTTGCCGGGCGTGCAGAAACGTCTGGCCGAGCTGGACACTTTGATGACCCAGGAGGGTTTCTGGAATAACCGGGAAAAAGCGCAGGGCCTCATTGACGAGGCCAATGGCTTGCGCAAAAAAAACCGAGCCGATTCTCAAGGCCGAACGGCAAACGGAGGATTTCAAGGCCATGCTGGAATTGGCCCAGGAGGAACCGCCCGCCGAACAGCCCAAACATGAGGCCGAAATGGAACGGGACCTGGCCCAGTTCACGCGCGAATTGGAGAGCCTGGAACTCAAGGTTTTCCTCAACGGGCCGCATGACCGGAACAATTGCATCCTTAGCATTAACTCCGGCGCGGGCGGCACGGAGGCTTGCGACTGGGCCGACATGCTTCTCCGAATGTATCAACGGTGGATCGAAGGACGCGGCTGGGAATTGGAATTGACGGACGTGCTTCCGGGCGAAACGGCGGGCATCAAGAGCGCGACGCTGCTCATCAAAGGGGAATTCACTTACGGCTTTTGCAAGGCCGAGCGCGGCGTGCACCGCTTGGTGCGCATTTCGCCATTCGATTCCAACAAACGGCGCCACACCAGTTTTGCCAGTGTGGATGTCATTGCGGAAATCGAGGAGACGAGCGCGGATATTGTCCTCCCGCCCGTCGAATTGCAGGTGGACACCTATCGTTCTGGAGGGAAGGGCGGGCAGAACGTCAACAAAGTGGAGACCGCCGTGCGCATCACTCACTTGCCGACGGGGCTGATCGCGGCGTCGCAGAGCCAGCGTTCGCAGCATCAGAATCGCGCGACGGCCATGCGCATGTTGATCTCGAAAATCTACGCCAAGCGGCTGGACGAACAAAAGGCGGACCTGGAACGTTTTTACGGCGAGAAAGGCGCCATTGGCTGGGGCCATCAAATCCGCAGCTACGTCTTTCAGCCGTATCGCATGGTCAAGGACTTGCGCACGGGCCAGGAAACCAGCAACGTCCAGGCCGTGATGGACGGCGACCTGGATCCGTTTGTGAACGCCTGGCTCCGCGCCGGTTGCCCCGCCAAGCGGATGGCCGGATTGAAAGATGAGGCCGAATAACGCATGATGAATATACTTGACACAATCGTCGAGCAAAAGAGGCGCGAAGTGTCGCTCCTTTCCGAGCGCCTCGTGACTCCCACCGACATTCGCGCCGCGCGCCGGGAACCGCACGATTTCCTCGCCGCCTTGCGTCAACCCAGGCGCGGTTCGGTGGCGTTGATCGCGGAGGTCAAAAAGGCGTCTCCGTCCGCCGGCGTGATTTGCGCCGATTTTGACCCGGTGCGCATCGCCCGCGAGTACGAGGCCGCCGGGGCGACGTGCCTCTCAGTCTTGACGGACGACAAATTCTTTCAAGGCTCGCTGGAGTATTTGCGGCAGATTCGCGGCGCGGTTTCTCTGCCGCTTTTGCGCAAAGATTTTATTGTTGACGAAAGGCAGATTCTGGAGTCGGCGGAGTACGGCGCGGACGCCGTTCTGTTGATCGTGCGCATTTTGAGCAACGATCAATTGGCGCACTTTCACAGCTTGGCGGGCCGAGCGGGCCTGGCCGCGTTGGTGGAAGTCCATAACGAGGCAGAGTTGGACCGCGCGCTGGCCGTGGGCGCAACCTTAATCGGCATCAACAACCGGAATCTGGACAATTTCACTGTTGATTTGGCGACGACCGCCCGTCTTGCCGCGAAAGTCAATAATATATTTATCGTGGCGGAAAGCGGTCTGCACACCGCCGCGGATGTGCAACAAGTGCGCCGCGCAGGAGCGGGAGCGATTCTGGTGGGCGAATCACTGTTGCGGCACGCTGGCGGCATAGCGGCTAAGATCACGGAACTTGTGAGTTGAGAGAGGCCCGCTTTGGTTTGGCGAGGTTCATGGTCGTTTGGAAACGAAGCGGATTAGCTCAGCCCTCGCCCGGCTTTCTGCATCAACGTGCTGAAAAGATTCGTCTTGGCTAGCAGGATGGGGTCTTGGTCCAGTTCGGCCACGGTTTGCGCCATGCGGGTGGACCAGTTTTCGTCACTGACGGCGCCGGGCGTGTTGAAGCGCGCGGTCTGGCCGAATACATCGGTAATCATCAACACCAAAAATTGCGAGTTGGATTGCGCCAAGCGTCGCAGATAGGCCTCGTGCAGGTTAGCTGTGAAATCACGTGGAGGCTCTTCCGCGGCCAATCGGGAAAAGCGCATGATGCGACGAAGTTCGCGCTTGTGCTCCTCGACATTGTGGCCGGCCTCGATATTCCGCCAATACTCGTCCCAAGCGGCGGCCAAAGGAGGATGATCGTGCGTGGCCGGTTGTGTGAGGGACGATCTCGGATATTTCGCCGGCTCACTATAACTTCCGTCATGCTCGCGGCAAAACGACGGGATGCGAAAGCCCGGGATGCCAAGCTTTTGCAACGTCACCGGGACATAATCCGGCACCAGCCCCAAATCCTCCGCAATGACGCCGGTGCCGCCGGAGGTCTCGAGCACGAAACGAAGAAGTTCCTCGCCCTGGCGCTGGTTGGCGGACTTGTGTTCCGGGGTGTCGTCGGCGAATTGACGAAAGCCGGGCAGGCGCCCGCCCGTTTTGGCGGCGGCTTCGGGTTCCGTCAGGGGCAGAAACTCGGCATTGCGATCGGGCGTCCACGGAAAGGAATAGATGCGAAAAAAGCCCAGTGCGTGGTCAATTCTGTAAAGATGAAAACTGCGGCGAAACTGGTCGAGCCGGATGCGCCACCAATCGAAACCACGCCGCCGCAGGACGTCCCAGCGATAGTTTGGAATGCCCCAATTCTGCCCCCACTTTTCGGTGAACGCATCCACCTTGAAGACTTTTTCCGGCGGCGCGCCTCCGCTCCAATCGAGATCAAAAATATCCCGGTTGGCCCAGACATCCGCGCTGCAACGCCCGATGCCGAAAGGGATGTCCCCCATAAGCCGGATCTGCCGCTCCTCGGCGTATTTCTTGACAGTCTCCCATTGCCCGAACGCAATCCACTGAATGTAAGAGAAAAGAAGCTGCAGGCGCTCCAGGGCCTCGCGATGTTTCTCCGTCAGGCCAGACAGCCAGGACCGAGCCTGCTGCGGGCTGCGATGTTCCAGCGGCCAGCGTTCCCAGACAGGATGGCGGCCGTTTTCCTCCATCAGCGAGCGAAAAAGAGCATAATCAGCAAGCCAAAAGGCATTCGCTTCGAGGAATCGGCGGAATTCAACGGCCCGCGTCGTCTCTTTGCCCCAATGCTGCTGGCAAAAGACATCAAAGCTGGCTTCGAGCAAGGCGCGCTTAAGCACTTTCGTTTTGGCATAATTGACGCGGCCCTGGCGCAACTCGGCCAGCAAACTTGGCCGCGCCAAGTCTTCGAACGCGGCCGGCGTCAAGTCCGGCAGATGACGCGGCGAAAGCGCGATGGTGCCAGGTTCGATGGCCAGCGAACTGATGGCGTTGTAAGGGCTGTGGTCGTCGGCCGTTTCATTGATGGGCAGGGTTTGGAAAATGTTCAAGTGGTGACGGGCGCACCAATCAATCATCTGCCTGACGCCTTCGGTGTCACCGACGCCGAGATCGTGCTCAGCGCGAATGGCGAAAACCGGTTCGAGGACTCCGGCCAGCAATGGCTCCAAGTTCATGCGTTTTGTTCTTTCTCGCTGGAAGCTTGGGAGGCAACAGCTTTGTGCGTTTAGCTTAAGCCGCTCTGGCGGATATTCAACGGCAAATTTTCACAAATCGTTCGAATCAGAGGCCCATGTATCCAGCGAAATAAAAGAAGTTGAATAACACACGGCCCTTCGCCAGAATAGACGACGATATGGATCGGGGCGTAGCGTAGCTTGGTAGCGCGTCTGAATGGGGTTCAGAAGGTCGTGAGTTCAAATCTCACCGCCCCGACCATCCTGCCTTTTGGGGCAGCCAAAGGCGTCAGACCACGTCCAAGCCGAGGAAAAACTCCGGGTCCAGCGGACAGACCGTTCCCAATCGACGGGGGGGGCGGGCGAGTCACCATAAGGATGCGGGCGGCTGGCCTCCGCGATGGGCTTATGCGTGAACATGGCTGGCAGGGCCAACCTTACTTTATTTTGCGACATGCGGTTTGAGAAGTTGAAATAAATCATGGGCAGACAAGAAAATCACGCAGCCCGTGCAGTAATAGAAATTGAGGAAGCCGATTTTGCGCTGGGCTGAGAATTGGTCGAGCTTTTTGGGCCAGCCGAATTGTGCGTTTGGCACGCCTCCTGTCGGGGACGAACAACCTCCACTGGCATCAGCTTTATTGCGGGGTCCGAAATTTCGTCGGCGTGGCAGGAAAGTTAGTTTCCGAAGCCGACAACACTGCCTCGCGCCACAATTATGTTTGTTGCGCTGTAGTGACTATCGAAGGAAAAGGCCGGGCATGATCCCACAGGATGCCGGTGACTTGGATAAGCCGGCTCATGCCTATTCTTTGACAGCCGCATGTTTTTTTGCAGAATGACCCTTAACAGCCCGAATTCTTTCGCATCGGTTCGTTTGTGCGGATTCGCAAGCCGCTTCGATGATTTCCATCGACGCCAACCCCAGCTCGCCGGGCGAACCGTTCGGAGCTTTGCCTACAATGGCATCTATGAAATTCGTCGCAGGCGCTTGGCTCGGATAGATCTCATTTTCTGAAAGCGTGTCAAAACGAGTGCGTTTATTTGCAAAATCGATGAGGGCCATTTCGCCGCGCCAGAGTTCAAGCTGCAATATGGCTTTACTGCCGAAGACGCGCACTTCATAGGTGCGTTCGCATAATGGCGTGGCACCGGTGCTGGCGATGTTGGCTAGGGTGCCATTCTCGTAAGTTACGGTGAGCGCATTATAGATGTCGTTCTCTGAACCGTCGAAATCGAAGCGTGCGTAAACTTCCGCCGGCCGCAGTCCAGTAAGGAAAGTGAGATATGCCGCGGCATGTGAGACCTGGCAGAAAATCTGTCCGCCGCCTGCGGTGGCTGGGTCGCTGTAGGAACCTTTGCAAGGCTCGACATAGACCTTAGATTTGTCGGTCCCGTGCGTCGGAGAGGTGTTGATGCCGCGGAGCAACTTGTCAATCGGATTGGTCATCAGCATCGAAATCAGTTTGATGTCCCCCAAGACGCCGGAGTGGATTAACCGCCTCGCCTGGAGGCCGTGGGCGGTAAAATGCCACGGGCAACTGACCAGCAACTGCAAATCGCTTCTTGCCGCCGTCTCAACCAAGTCCCGAGCTTCCTTAACCGTAAAAGTCATTGGCTTTTCGACGAGTGCATGCAGCCCGCGTTCCAGCGCGGCTTTGGCTTGAGGGAAATGGACGTTCGGAGTTGAGGCGACAATGACCGCATCGAGTTCCTTGAGCGCGAGGATTTCTTCCAGGCTGGTGCAGGCGTATTTCGCGCCGAAGTCGCGCGCAATTCTTGCGGCGTTGGCCTTTTCCCGGCTTTGGACGGCAATGAGTTCGGCCCTGGGATGCGAGTTGATGGCAGGAATGTGCGCGGATGTCGCCCACCAACCTGCACCGATAATTCCAATACGGACTTTGTTCATAACTCAGTCTTCGAAAGGCACCCGCAATTCGCGCCTTAACTCAACGCCGAACCCAGGGTTTGCCGGGTTGAGCGAGATTTCTACAGTTCACTGGCAGCGGTTCGCCTTCAACTATGCTAAGAATTGGCGGGAACTCCGCGCCTTCGCCAAGCAAAAGCCACTCGGCGTGGCTGGAACTCTAAAGCGAAGGCAAACGCCACCATTGCAGGGTACTGCATCCCATGCAATGGACTAAATGACAAATGAGATGGATTTTCTGGCAAACCGAAGTGGTTGACAGTCATTTATGAGGTTGGCTGCGACCGCGCCATTGGCTTGGGGTAACATTTAATTTCTTCTTAAAAAGGCGCGAGAAATACAGTTCATCTCGGAAGCCCGTCTGTGTTGCAATTTCTTTGATAGGGAGTTCGGTTTCAGCAAGCAGGCTGCGGGCGCGGACAAGGCGGAATTCGAGCAGATACTGGTGCGGACTCAAGCCGGTATGTGCCGTAAACGTATGGCGCAACCAACTGTAACTGACGCCGAGTTCGCTCGCCAGCAGCTTCACGTTCAGGTCGCGTTCGCATTCGTTCTGGATGCGGGTAATGGCAGATTCGATAGCATTGGCATTTTGCGCTCCAAGGACCGGCTGCGCTTGTTGCGCTGAATAGATCAACCCCATCAAGTTATGCGTCGCGCCAGCCAGGATTTGCTGAAGCGCGGGGCGGTTCGCGCGGATGGAATGCATGATGCGGCTGAAGGTCGCGAGCACCGTATCTTCGGCATTGATCTTGGCAATAGGATTTTTTGCGGAGAATAACTTGTGGCGGAGCCAGCGGCATGGGATTTCGCCATTGAAGGCGAGCCAGTGTTCGTGCCAGCCGGTTTCGGCGTTAGGCATGTAGCGATGCCAGACTCCGGGAAAAAGCAGAAACGCATAGCCGGGTTCAATGGCTGCGGAGAAATTTGGCTTGGATTCAAAAGTTCCCCGGCCGCCGGAAATATAAAGGAGCGCAAATCCTTCGAGAATCCGCCCATGCTGCCAATCGAACGCATAACCTTTGGGATGGCCGCTGGGCGGGTAGATGCTGTGCGGCTCGACCCGCGCTTCGCCGGCGGTTGTGACATAGAGGCCCCAATTTCTATCGCGCCGGCTGACGGGAAAATAGCGATAAGATGGAGTGGATTCGGATTTCATGCGTTGGCAGGAAGATTTATCTCCGCCCCCGCCAAGTCAAGGGCCCAGTTTTTGAAAATCACTTTGTCCATGAGAATTGCCATTTCGTCCATTGTTCATCTGGATGAAACATGAGACTAAAAGCAGTAGTAGCCCGTAATAACGCCCAAGCGCAATATGCAAACACACGCAATTACTACCGCCACAGGCACATGGAGCCTTGTTGGCAACAAGACAGCAACGGCCATCCTATTGGCTCTTTTGACCTTGGCCAGCACGGTCCAAGCGCAGGTAACCAATGTGATCTATCAAGACAACTTTTCCCGCGTGGGGTTGCTGAACGGCACGGCGCCAAATATGGCGGACACCACCGGTGCGACCTGGATCGCGATGAGTCTGAGTAATCAAGTCGTGACCACCGGCTCGGGGGTGGCTTTCACCAACGAACTTTTTAATGCCGGGACCAACACCTTTTTTGCCGGGCCGCCTTACAACAACGCCTTTCTGCCGCTCACTTTGGAGACAGGACATATTTATACCCTCACCGCTTCGCTGTTGGCCGTCACGAACTTTGGCGAAAATTGGATGGCCCTGGGATTTTCCATAACTCCGACCATGGTCGCGGCGGTAAGTGGCGCTAACGTTGGCTGTGGATGGTTGCTTCACCGCTCGACCAATGTGGTGGGTTCCGCGAACGGCACGAGCGGCAATTTCCAGACTTTCTTAGGCCCTGGCACAGCCACTGGCTCCACCTTTAACTTCTTGAACAATAGTTTCACCACCAATTTCACGACGTATAGCGTCGTTCTGAATACGGCTGCCAACCCAACCGTTTGGACGGTTTCTTTTTACACGAACGGAACCCTTGTGACGAACAACGCTTATGGATCTCCCGCGCCCAAAGGCAACTATGACGTTTGCCAGGGTTACGTGGGCTTCGAAGCTAACGCCACTTTAGGTTATCTTCAAAACTTCAGCTTGACCGACGTTGTCCCAGTCCCGGCGGCGCCAAGTATTGTTGAAGCGCCACAAAATGTGACCGCGCAGCAGGGGCAAACGGCGACTTTCTGGGTCAACGCAACCGGCTTGCCTGACCCGACGTATCAATGGTTGAGTAACAGCGTCGTCATTCCCGGGGCCACCAACGCCAACTACAGCACGCCTGCCGTGAGCGTTGCTTCCTACAATAATGTCCAATACAGCGTGACGGTCAGCAATGTTGCTGGTTCCCAGACCGCCGGGCCGGCGACCCTGAGCGTGGTGGCAGGACAACCAACGGTTTTCTCCGCGACGAAGTCGGCCAGCGGGAGCAGCATCGTGGTGGCTTTCTCCGGCCCGGTTGATCCAGTGACGGGACTGAACGCCGCCAATTATTCGTTGAACAATGGCGCCAGCGTCGTGTCGGCCAGTTCCGGCGGCGTCAATAGCGTCATCCTGGCTACGACGTTGAACACAAACCTGGCATATACTCTCTCCGTTCAGAAGGTGAAGGATTCATTTGGTGACGTCATGACAACCACGACCAACATCCCGGTTCTTCCGGCCGGCCTGGTGCTCTTTTTGCGAGGTGATTCAGGAGTGATCCAAGACGACAACGGTTTGGTGGTTCAGTGGCTTGACCAGACGACCAACGGCAATAATGCCGTGCAATTCTTCGGCGAAAAGATTCCCAACTCGCCCATCTCCGGGCCGGGCGCCAGGCCGACCCCGTCCACCATCACCCCAAACAACCTGCCGGCCCTCAACTTCAACTTCAACAGCGCTATTACCAACTTTCTCACGGCGGCGGCATCACCCAGTTTGGCCATTAACACCAACCTGACCATCGTGGTTGTAGCCAATCCAACAGCCTTCAGCCCCACTCTTGATTTCATCAACAAAACAATCGGTAATATACCGGGATCGTTCGATTACCAGGTAGGTGCCAGTGGGTATGCACAACTTCAGAGCGGGGTAGCCGGGGCCGCCAATGTCGATTCTACTGCCGCCGGTTTACCTGCCATTGTGGCGGGGTCCACGCACGAATGGGTTGTGACCAGGGCGGTGACGGCGACAAATTACGCCAACAACTCGGTCAGCAACGTTGTAACCCACCATCTTGACGGCCTTTTCGCCGGTTCCAACATTGTGGTCATTACTGCGCCAGGCTGCACCGACACCGCATACCGCCCGGTCTATATTGGCGGGCGTCAGGACCATTATACCAGCGCTGTGATGAACGGCCAGATTGGGGAAGTGATGCTTTTTAACACGGCGTTGTCGGGCGCCGATCTCACCAACATAGATAATTATTTGGCAACGAAATATTGGCCCATGACCGCCACCCTGCCATCGTCCATCACCACCTCCAACGGGTTTGCCGTTACCGTTGCCGTGCCCACGAGCGCATTTGGGCCCGCTCATTTGGGCGGCTACCAATGGCAGATGAACGGCACGAACGTAACCGGCGCCACGAACACTTCTTTTACGACGCCGATTCTGTCTTCTAGCGATAATGGCGACACTATCGACGTGGTCGTGACCCTGGGCAGCGGGGCTACCACCACCAGCAGCACATGTACTTTGACGGTTCTGACCGAGCCGCCCTATATCGTCTGGGCGGGGTTACCCATTTGGGACACCACCAACCAAATCATTGTGCTCTTTGACGAGACGGTGAATCCAGCCACGGCCACCGCGCTCACGAATTATTCATTGAGCGGGGCGACTATTCTGTCCGCCGCGATAGGCGACGTGCCCGGCAAAGTGGTGCTCACCACTACTCCGTTAACGTGGAACGCCAATCCCGGCACCTATACACTGACGGTCCAAAACGTGAAGGATTTGTTCAGTAATACCATGACCTCGGCTACTTTGCCACTCGGTCTGTACCCGGCGAACGTGACCCTTTGGCTCAAAGCCAGAACCGGCGTGGTCACCGATGCTGGCACGAACTCCGTGAACGAATGGGAGGACCAGTCTGGCAATGCCAACCACTTTTATCAAGGTGCCGGGGTGGGGTGGGAACCGCAGCTTGTCACCAATACTTGGGGCGATCCGGTCATCCGTTTCACCTACCCAAGCGGCACCACGGCGGCTACGAATTATTTGGCCGCCCCCACCTCGACCCTGGGTATCACCGGAGACATGTCTGTTGTCGCCGCGATCAACTTTAAGACATTCCCTGCGGAGATTTTATCAAAGACAGGCGTTTCTAGCACAACGCACAACATCCCCGCGCCCTATGATATTTACGCGAATAGCGCTGTGGAAATCCTTCGCGGAAACGGTGGCACCTCGGGTAACGGCATTAGTTACGGCAGCTTTACAGCGACGACCGTTCCTTGGACCAATTATCCGTGCATTGTGGCGATCTCCGAGTCAGGCAATACGGTCAGTGAATATCTTAGCGGTACATCTGTGGGGACCGGCCTGTTGAGCAACGGCTACCTCGAGGCGAACGACTCCGACCCTGGAGCGGCCGTCTATATGGGTTTACGGGCTGATGGGGACTATCCTCTGAACGGTGACGTGGCCGAACTGATTGTCACTGCTTCGGCCATACCCAGCAACGAAGTTGCGACGCTGGACAATTACCTCAGCACGCAGCATCAGTTTGCGCTGTTTAACGGCATTCCGGCGAAGATTGGCCTGTCGTTGACGGCGTCGTTGACGAACAGCCAAATCACGTTCTCTTGGCCGACGGACCATACGGGTTGGCAGTTGCAGAGCAATTCGGTGGGGCTGGGGGCGACTAACGCATGGTACACGGTAAGTGGTTCGACCCTGACCAACACAATCATCGTCTCGCCGTCGGCGGGCCAGACCAACGTCTTTTACCGCATGTACTATCAAGCGCCATAGTTTACCAATTACATACCGAAGTTTTCACCATGAATATCGTTAGCCAGCCCGCGGTGGAGAGGGGAAGCCAGAAGCAGGATCTTCTCTCCAATGGACCAACCCGCGCTTTTACGCTGATTGAATTGCTCGTGGTGATCGCCATCATTGCCATTCTGGCGGCGCTGCTCCTGCCTTCGCTGGCCAAGGCCAAAGACCAAGGCAAACAGACGCAATGTCTTAGCAACATGAAGCAATTGCAAGTGTGCTACCAGATGTATGTCGGAGACAACAACGACTCAATGCCGTTTAATGGGCCGACACCTGTGCCCGGCACCGGCCCCGCAAACGGCGGTTTGCCTAACTCGTGGATAGATGGCAATGCGCAATCTGACCCGGCAGTGCCTTGGATTCCAGATGGAGTTCTTTGGCCATACAACACGTCGGTTGCCATCTATGCGTGCCCAGCACTTACAAGGATGGTCAGCTTGCCGGCGGACCCTACAACTGCTCATTGGACACCTTACCAAGCGCTCCAGGCACGGACTGTCTCGATTAATTATCCTTTGGGTGGATTCGCGGCTGCTGATCCGGCCGGAGGCGGGGTGCTGGCTACGGGTGTTCACGGCTTGTGGAAATACAGCCAAATCGTACCTCCAAATCCTGGCTATAGTAAAATGTTTGTTTTTTGCGATGAGAACGAGTACAGCGTGGATGATGGCGACTTTGCCATTGACCCAACTGGTTCGGGAGAAAACAGATGGTGGAATCTGCCCGGCAGCCGCCACAATAAGGGCACCACTTGGTCGTTTGCCGATGGCCACGCCGAGTATTGGAGATGGCACGGAACAGCCGTGCTCACTTTCGTAGCATACTACCAACCGGCCGATAATTCGGACGACCTTGCTCGCGTCCAAGCTTGCACATCCCCGCTCGGGAATTAATTGAAAATAGTTTGCGGCTCCCGCATCCTTGACCATCGACATGGTTGAGCTGGAGCACATTTCTTCGGGAAACATGGCTGTTACGGAAGCGTTGAGGATTCCTTCCGCCCCTCCCAATGCTTTGACTCCTCTCGAAGCTTTTGCCGCCCTGCCAGCTCGCCCTCTCGGTCGAGAACTCGCTCATCCTGGCCAAAAAGGCCGAATCAAAGCGTATTTTGAAAATTGGCGGAGGATGCTGACCTATTCGCTTTTAGGGTTAGGCTTGATCATTTGTTCTATCAATCAGGCCGCTGGTCAAGAGAGGGTTCATCAGGACTCCCAACATAAGTTCGTCACATTGAGCGACGGAACAGGTCAGCTTGCGCTAAGATTGAATTATGACGGGCGATGTATCTTGGATCAAGTTATCGTGCGCGGACGGCAGGTGGCCGCCGATACAGGCATCAGCACCGGCGTTCGTGCGGATGCCCGGTGGTTCAACACGGGAAAGATCGCCACCCCAGGCATTTCTGTGGGTCGGGACACCCTTACCGTAACTGGAATCAAATTTGGCCACCCCGGAAACGAAATCCGCGAGAGATGGCGCTTCACCGTCAAGCCGGACCAGGTTCTCTGGCGCATCACGCGGTGGTACCCGACGAACGCGGCATTCGATGATGTGGCGTTTCCCGATTGGGATTTCCGCAGCATGTCCACCTGGACCGGCGGCATGTTGGATAATGGAGGCGTCATCTGGAACAAATACCTGGATAAAACGGATGCGACTTACGGAGCGCACTTCGGAACTGTGACTTTCTGGAATTCCCAATCAAACGATTGCCTGCGCATCACTCCAAACTTGCCGCGCGGCCAGTTCGGCGCGGGCCGCTTCTCGCGACAAGGGAACGGCGTGTTCTCTTTTAATTACTCGATCTGCGACGAGGAACTTAAACCCAAACACGAACTTAGCCGGTTCCTCGGAAATCGCCAGGATCTTTGGTCACCTTTCCGCGCCAAACCCTCGGAGGTCAGCGTGGAATTCACCCTCAAAGCGATGGACTACGGCACCTCTTACGACCGCGGCGCGCTTGCCGGGTTGGACGGCAGCCGGGTGCGCGATCTGCTCAACACCGTGGCCAGATATGGCGTCATAGACCAACAACTCACGGGGGGCAACGGTTGGCGGTCCGGGTTCATCTGTCTCCACGAGCAATTCTTCGCAGAAATCGGACTGGCGCTGGACCAAGACGATTACACCGCCAATTTTTCCAAATGCCTGGACTACGAACGCGACCACGCCATCGGCGTCGACGGCCGCGTTAAGTCCCGTTGGGACTACGGTCCGGGGGATGCCATGCCAGGGTCGTTCGATTCGTTTGGCTTTTATGAAGCGAAGTGGGGTTGGCTGTTGGATTCACAGCCCGGTTACGTCATCAATGTCGCCGAGCAATTCAATCTCACCGGCGACCACCAATGGCTCGCCAGACAAAAAGCCTGCTGTGAAAAGGCGTTGAATTTCCTCCTGCGCCGCGAAGTTGCAAACAGCGGCCTGGTGGCCATGATGAATGATTCACTCAAGCAACAAAAAAGCAGCGACTGGATTGATATCATCTGGGCCTCTTACGAGAACTCCCTCGTCAACGCCGAACTCTACTGCGCGTTGCAACTTTGGGCGGACGGCGAAGATACGCTCAACGACCCGGCCAAGGCGGCAAATTATCGCGCATTTGCCGCGAGGTTGAAAGCCAGTTTCAACCAGCCAATAGCCAGCGGTGGTTTCTGGGATCCGACAAATCAGTGGTACGTTTATTGGCGGGAGAAAGATGGGGCGGTCCATGGCAACAATCTCGTGACGCCGGTCAATTTCGCGGCCATCGCGTATGGCCTTTGCGATGACGATTCCCGGAAGAAGGCCATTCTCGACCGCATAGAGCAGGAGACGCAGAAGGAAGGTCTTTTTACCTGGCCGCTGAATTTTTTCCCTTATCAGCGCGACGAGGGCGCGGGCAGAAATTTCCCGTTTCCGCAATATGAGAATGGCGACTTATTCCTGTCCTGGAATGAATTGGGAGTCCGCGCCTACGCCGCTTACGATCCTGCCCTCGCTCTCAAATACGTCAGGAACACCTTGGACCGTTATGGCGAGGACGGTTTGTCCTTTCAGCGCTATTTGCGACAATCACAACGAGGCGCGGGTGACGATATTCTGGCTGGAAACTGCATGGCCATTGTGGGGTTGTATCGGGACATTTATGGCATTCAGCCCAAACCCAACCGCCTTTACGTCGAACCGCATCTGACCACCGCACTTAACGGCACAAAACTTCACTACCAATCGCGCGGGCAGCTTTATCTCGTAGATTTGGACACCAAAGGCTGCGCCATAACCGCGGATGGCTGCACGATCCGCGACTCGCGTCCCTTCGGCATCAACGCCACCGTCTCCGGCTTGGAATACTTCCCAGGCACGAACGCGGATTGGGCCCTGTGCATCTTAGAATCCAGTGGCCGCCCATTAGCAGTGCAGATTGAAAGCTGGCCCATTAATTCGGACGCCCCTCGCCAGTGGACCGAAACGACGCCGCAAGCCAAAGGCAAAACCACGCATCGAGTGGCTCATTTGCAACCCGGCGCAAATTACGACCTCAAAATCGACGGCCAAATTTCCGATTCATTTCGAGCAGACAAAATCGGCCGCATCAAATTCAACTACACTCACGGCTCCGGCGCGCCGCGGAAGTTCGAGCTTGTTCCGTCTACGTATTAACATTAGCTGCCAGCGACGCGAACGTTCGTCTTTAGTTGGGTTGCCGACCGCAGCCAACGATAAAGTGTTGGGTTAGCACGGGGGCAACTCAAAGCGAGCCCGGTAAGATCGACCCAAAATGATAGGTGCCGGAGCCAGCCTCCAAAACTGCGCGGCCTTTTTCCATCCGGAGCAACCGGACACCATTTGCTTTGGTCAGCGGCTTGGCTGACTCTGTTATGGGCGTGGAATCGGCGGAAGGGAGATAAATGGTGGCACTCGTATTGACCGGGATTTGGAGATCGAGCGCGAAACGGTTGGCAGCCTTTTTCCAAGAGCAAGTGATCTTCCCATACGGCGTATCGTGCTCACCGGAAGCGAAAGTGAGTTTCTCATAAAGGCCTGGCTTAACCATAAAATGTCGAAACCCAGGCCTCTCTGGATCCGGGCGAAGACCAAGAATGCCTTTAATAAACCATGCGCCGATGGACAGGTAAGAACTATGGCAGCGGGAATTATCGCCATCCCACTGTTCCCAAATGCAGGTGGCGCCGTGAGCCAGCATAGCGCCCCATCCAGGCGCCTCGGTGGTGTCGGCGACCACATCAACCAAGTCGGGCCGATCTTCAGACGTCAGTGCCTCGATCATAAAGTAAGTCCCAAGAATGCCGGTATCCAAATGCTGTTTCTTAAGTATCCGGTCTTCGAGTTGGGCTTCCACCAAGGGGCGCAGATCATCCGGCGGCAAGTCGGCAAAAAGGGCCGACGCTGGGGTGGTCTCGCGTTCGCCGGGATAGCTCTTGGTCTGCGGGTCCCAAAACGCCAAATGGATGGCCGCAGCGGCGGAAGCGGCTTGATTTTGAAATCGCTCCGCGTCTTCGGCATGACCAAGTTCGCGTGCAATGCGCGCGGCAATTTTCAGAGTGTGGAGATAATAACAATTATTCATGAACAAAGTTTCACGATCGTGCCCGTTAGGAGCCTGGCGGTGGCCCGGGTAAACCCAATCCCCCAAAAAAGACCATTCCGGTTGAACCAAGTTCGTCGGACCGGGAAACCATTGCAGAACATGACTCTGGGACTGAGTCCCCTGATAATCCATCCAGCGGCGAATCGCTGGATAATTCTCCTTCATGGCCTGAGGATCGCCGAAGTAAAGATAGGTCAACCAAGGCAGGTGAACCAAAGTGCTGCTCCACATGGGACCTCCTCCGCCGTTGTAGGTGGGAGCAGTAAAAGGCATGCTGCCGTCAGATTGCTGCACATCGCTCCAGTCCCGCGACCACTTGGTGAAGAACCGCTCGGTGTCAAATGCCAGCATCGCTCCCTCCACGGCGTTGATGCTGTCGCCATAACCCATTCGTTCGCGATGAGGACAATCCACGACGTACCCTCCCAGCGATATCTGGCGGAACGTCCACAGAACCGTCTCGTAAATACGGTTAAGCAGTTCATTGGAGCAACGGAATCGGCCAATGCGTTCAGTGTCGGTGCTTATTGCGTACCCTTTGAGATCATCCGCCCGTAATGGAGCGCTCAATCCTTGGACAGTAATCCAACGTCCCGATTGGTGCTTAAACCGATTCCGAAAAGTGCCCTGTCCCTGCGGGCCCAAGACCAGCAAATTCGTCTGGCCATAACTACTGGTTTGGTCTTCGCGCTCGGACATGGAAATCTCGATCCGCGAGCCAGGCGCTCCTTTCGCCGCCAACTCGATCCACCCCGAGAAATGACGGCCCATGTCCGCTTGATAAACCCCCGGACTCTTCTCGCGAATGGTCACCGGATGCAATTCCTCCATGATTCGATTGCACTCTGTCACCTGCGGCGAGATTTCCAATGAATTTGTCTCGACCGCGGCCGCCGGCCAACCCGAATCGTCGAACATCTCCTTATTCCATCCCGAGATATAAGCTCGATCATCCTGCGATTCGCCACCTAAGTTACGAAAGCCCGACGAACTCGAATCCGTGTTGGCCGGGTGGCATTTCCAATTGGGTCCGCTTACCAGCTTAACAGCCTGCGGGCCCTGTTGGATTTGTGCTTGGAGCAAGAAGCGGGGTTCAGTGGGCCAGTTCAATGTCGATGCCGAATACCACGATTTGCCGCTGTGGCCGGCCCAGCCATGGCCCAGCCAGACGCCGATGGTGTTCTTCCCGGTATGAAGATAGGGCAGAATATCCCGTGTGACATACAATGCGCGCTTGCCCAAATCGCTGATGGCTGGCGCCATGACGTCATCCCCGACCTTCCTGCCATTGACATACAGTTCGTGATAGCCAACTGAAGCGATTGAACATAAGGCCGAGTCCGCGCGGATTTTATCTAAGACAAAAGTGTATCGAAACCAGCACGATGCGCCTTCGTTCGATTGTCCGGAGTTCGAATTCGCTATCCAGGCACTGTCCCATTCTTCAGGGTGCAGCACTCCCGTCGCCCAGCGGCCAGGCTTGCTCCACCCGGAGCGGGAGTCGTGGCTATCCCAAACGCGAACATGCCAATAATACCAAGTCTGACTTTGCAGCGGTTTACCCGCATAGGAAATCATCGCCGATTGACTTGAAGAGATTTTACCGGAGTCCCACATGTCTGGATTTCCATCCTTCAAGCCAGCCTCGGAAGAAGCAACCTGCACCTGGTAGCCGGTTTGGCTCTCCGCTCGTTGATCGCACTCCAACATCCACCCCAAACGGGGCGCGCTGTCCCTGCCCAGAGGGCTCGCCTGGTTCTCACACAACACCTTGACTGGCCGCAGACTTTCGCCGCGCACCCATGGACAGTCAAAATGGAATACTAACCCAATCAAAAGGGCAGAGAAGGAAACATGGAGTACGCGGGGTAATTTCATGGGTCTAACAGTAACGCCGAGCACGGGATTATTCGTATTACCATGAACTCGCCAAATCCCTGAAAACGTGCGGTTACGAGATTCAGAACCATGCGCGAGGCGACTTCCAAGTGGAAGGCGTGGCCTCTGAATTGTGCCAACGGTTCTCAAAGCGGCATCAGGAAATTGATTCACGAACGGAAGAACTGTTGGAGCAGGAACCAAGTTTGGCCAGTGGCAACGTGAAACTCATGCGCAAGAATATCGCCCAAAAGGAACGACCGCGAAAAGCCAAAGGCGTCACCTCGGCTGATTTGCAACACCTATGGGGTCGGCAACTGTCTCCGGTCGAGACCTCAACCCTTCGTAATCTGATCAAACCCGGAAGTAATGTTCCAAGGGACGCCGCGACTAATGTGGTGGAGCGGGGCGTTAAGCTGGGCAGAAGATCACATTTTCAACCGTCATTCGGTCGTTCGTGAACATGAACTCTGGCGTCACGCGCTGGAACATGGGCGGGGAGAGGATTGGACGGTGGCGGAACTCAAAGGTGAGAGTCGGCGACGAAACTACGTTTGCAACGAGAGCCTGCCCGGCAGAGTCACAACCCGCGAAATGTTGCTGCGGGAGTACCACATTGTTTCATTGGCACATGATGGGATTTCGCAATTTTGGCCGCTGGCTCCTGATTTCGTTCCCGATGGATTGGCAGACGACCAGAAACAGGCCGTCGAACGAATCTTGAACTCCCGGAATTTCATCACTCTCTTTCGAGGCGGCGCTGGAACGGGCAAAAGTTTCGCCCTGAAAGCGGTCAACCGGGGGCTGACCGAAGCGGGACATTCCGTGCTGGTCGTGACCCCACAGCGCCAGCAAGCCATTGATCTGGCGGAAGCAGGGTTTCAGGAAACGCAAACGGTCAGCGAGCTTTTGGCACGACAGCGAATGCCAAGCGGCGCGGTCGTGCTGGTGGATGAGGCCGGGCAAATCGGCGCACAGCAAATGTTGGAACTTCTCAAATTGATCCAAACAAGCGGCGGCCGGGTTATTCTTTCCGGCGACACGCGCCAACATGGCGCTGTTGAAGCCTCGGACGCCCTGCGGGCGATTGAGAAGTATTCTGGCATTGTCCCGGCGGAATTGACAGAGATCCGTCGCCAGAATCCTGCTTTGGGCAAGACCGCAGGGGAAAAGTCGTGGATCAAGGAGTATCGAGCGGCGGTGGCGGACGCTCAGACGGGAGACTTGGCCGCATCTTTCGACCGCCTCGACCGCTTGGGCGTCGTCATCGAATGCAATGACCAAATTCCGCGATTGGTTGAGCATTACCTGGCATTGGCGGCGCAAAAGCGGTCCTGCGTTGTCGTGTCGCAGACTTGGGACGAAATTCAACGGCTCAACGAGAACATTCGGCGTGGACTGCAAACGGACGGATTGATTGGCAAGGAGGATATTGTCGTAATGGCCTGCGTGCGGCGCGATCTGACACCAGCACAGAAGCGCGACAAAAGGTTTTATGACGATGATTCGATTCTCGTTTTTCAGCGGAA
>Ga0206858_1101_pt1 | contig 22979 bp, 18 predicted proteins | sample Alteio_BWOrgCont_46_FD_152622 | JGI IMG/M metagenome (GOLD analysis project Ga0206858, IMG submission 152622) | Enriched cells from forest soil in Barre Woods Harvard Forest LTER site, Petersham, Massachusetts, United States -... | ecosystem: Environmental > Terrestrial > Soil > Temperate forest >... | reverse complement strand
ACTTCAACTATGTCTGGTTGATTTTTGTGTTTTATCCATGCAAGATCACCTAAAGAAATCAGATCGAAAACACATTCCTTTTTAAAATAGTGATTTAATAAGATTGCCCCAAGAATATCAGGTGAACTATTACTTTGGCAGTATATTTGTCTAAAGCTGCCATTCGGTTGTTCCATTAAAACAAAAGAGGTTTTGGTCATGTTATCAAATTAAAATGTTAGTTAGGATTTTATTGGTTACTTTGGTTGCTACCGAATTCACATTTATATCGCTCCCTTAATCCGATGGTCTTCTATAACCTGTTCTATTGAAGGATCATGCTCTATAGCTAAGGCATAATCCCCCTCTGCTAAGTGTATGTTCCCGTTCAATTCTTCTGCCAACCCATATAAGAATATCAGGTAAGCTTCAATATTGTTGGCTAAAGCATTATTAATTTTTAAATCCTCCATCAGGCTTTTAAGATAAGGACGGTCACCACCGCGCGCTTTTTCAAGTGCCTCGCCTTTCAGGAGGTCCCATAATTCTTCTTCATCCATTAATTTCACCTTACCACCGGTGGCATCGCCCAAAAGAAAATATTCGACTTTTGCACCATTTAAAAGGCTTACATTTTCAATGTCCACTTCGTCGCCGAATACTTCTATCAAGTCTCTGACGGTATTTCGATAGAAAAATACATTTTTAGCATCCCGCACATTGGCGGCAGCTTCGTAATTTTCTGCCTCTACCATGTTCTCAAGGAACATCTTAGCCCCCTCATCAGATAGGAGCATGCCAACCATTGGTTTCTTTCCCACTCTGGCATAAAAAACATTTTTCCCTAATTGGACTATCAGCGATATGTCTTCCGAATCTGGGTTAAAGGGACCACCGTCCTCATGAGCGCCTGTATGAATACCATTACCCTCGCGATAGTTTTGGGGCATAGTAATTGTTTGTGCAATGAACAATGAATGATTCTTGGTTTTGTTTGCCGCCCCCGCGTCCTGCGCTGTACGGTTGGTTTTGTTTTTTGACATTTGTTATTTTAGGTTTATTCTTGATGGCAATCTAACATTACGACCATGTGTTCGGGATATTTCATATAATGGTCAATGACTATCTTTTCCCATTCTTCCGCCGGCAATAGTTTGTCCATTGTCCATCTGTCAAACCATTTTCCTTCAGGTACGACGATTGCCTTGGGTATTTTCTTAGTCTCAATCGCATGGCTGATAGAACAACAGTTATCCTTTATTTCGTTGCTTGCATTTTCAAGATTCATCAAATGCCCTTTAAATCGACCACCTACAACCCAATAGTCAAAATTGCATTGGGGTATGTATGGCGAAAGAAGATTCCCATCTTCGTCTCTTTCTAATCCCTTAAAATAATAATCGCCATACTGTTCAAGGGTCATATTTTCACATACTTCCAATTCCCTTTGACATAATTCCCGAATCGAATTTTCCGCATCCCTGCTTTCTATTTTCATTTTCAACATAAATATCTTATGGCTTCGCATGTTAAAAATATCCGATAGGGAACAAAGTGCAGGTCTCTTTTTAAGGTGCTGATAAGGGCCATAAGGTTCTGTTAACTTTTCTATCTTCTCCATAGATACTTGATCTGCAGGAAGTATTACATTTAAGGCATAGTGCATAATCTGTATGCCCGGGCTTCCGGGGCTTCTATCAGCAGGATGCTACGCCTGCCTACTGTTATTATTAGTAAATATTTTTTAAAGAAGTTTTAATGTGTATGCTGTCGGAAAAGAATTGTTTTCAATATCCTTCCGGAAAATTATTCCGGTGAAACCATCAGGATGATTGAAAATTATGAATGCGCCTTCCTTAATTTCTTCGTCTTCCTTTAAACGAATGGTCATGCGGCTTTTATTAACAGCTTCCACATTATAAAAGGTATCTGCGTGAAAAGTTCTTTGTTCGGAAACGTAGAACGCTGAACCCATTGTATCTCCTACCGAAGGGAAGAGGACATCTTTCTCTTGTTTGCTGACGAAGCTTGATTTTTGTTTACTTGGTTTAACTTTTGTTGTTTTCATCTTTTATTTTTTTGTATTATTACTACTGGGTATAGCATTTGTAATTACGATTGTTTTATTTACGGGTGAGAGTATCTGCTCATTTATTGTTTTGAAAATATTATAAGCCATTTTCGTCGGCACACCGTTGCCCATCACTTTCCTGCTTATGCTATAAGAGTGGCCTTTTGGCAGTTTATAGCTATCTGGGTCAAGAGACTGACATAGCATAAGTTCCCGAATGGTCGGCTTTCGTGCCACCCCATTCTTAAAAAATCTCGCCGGAGAACCAGAAGTAACAGTTGTCATAGGCTCATTGGCAAACCGCAACCGATCCTCAAAATGCCCGGAAGTGTAGCTTTCTATATCCAAAAACTCTCCACACATCTTTCTTCCTTCAGGTATTGATTTAGGAAACACCGGCATCTTACATAAATTTTTGCGCGTGAAAATGAAAATTGCCCTGCGCCGAATACTATTGCCCTCATAGTTCAACGCACACATTACTTTATAGTTTACTACATAGTTCATTCTCTTGCAGGCTTTCAGAAACAATGGAAAATGCACCTCATCACGGATAAAATCCTCTACCTCTTCCATGACTGCTACTTGAGGATTCAAGAGACTTACTTTGGTAAGAAATTCCATCACGAGCCCATTTCTTGATGCACTGCCTTCTGTTACACGGGAAGTGTTAAGGCGTGTGTAATCCTGGCATGGCGGACCACCCCACATTATATCCACGTTGCTATCTCCATAACTCTTTTGAAGAGCAGCGATAATTTCCTCTTTGGTTACTTCCTGAATGGGCTTAATTGATACCACTGGTGTCCCATCTGGATGATGAAAATTTGCAGCATGGTAAGCAGCAAACTTTGGGTTAAATTCGTTGGCATAGGCGACTTGTATCCCAGCCATTTTCGCTCCCATATCCATTAAACCCGCGCCAGCAAAGAAAGAAATACCTATTATTGGTTTTGTCATTATAAACAGATGTTAAATTGTTTTTACTCTTACTTGATTATTGCAGCAGGGGCACATTATTACAAATGGGTTGCCATTTTGTGACAGAGCTACTGTTACTTCAGGCATAGCGGTAGTATCATTTTTAAACACTAATTCTTTTTTTAATACAGGTTTAGAATCACTATCGAAGGTGGTAGCCTCATCCTGGGTATTTGAAAGAGAATCATTTTCGGTGGCTACTTCATCGGTATTGCAATTAATTGCAACCTCATCTCCATCGGAATAGCTTTTGGCATTTTTTATTTTTGGCCTCTTGATTGTATTATAGGCTGCGGAAAGGCTTTTCATTTCTTTATCATCAACCATTCGCAGTAATTCAGGATTAGCTTCATACACTAACCGTGCTTTTTTTACACGGGATGAATTGAGCCCATAGCCAAGCAATCCGGCTATTTCATCATCTGGGTCAATTTCTTTTCCACCTGATAGATCGGTGCGCTTGCCCTGCCCAACCTTGTATTCTTTATATAGGCGGGCTGCTGCTTTGCCAATTTCAAGCAATGAAATATGAAAAGAGTGATTGGGAGCCAGTATCTTTTTAAAAATTTCCAAGGTATCATTATTATCAATAGGCACTCTTATTGCAGGAATTAGAGGAACTTTATTTTCTATTGCTTTAGCTACCCTACCACTGCCATCAAGAGTAGCATTTCTTTCAACCCCATCAATTGTCCATAGTGCATATAGAACCGGCACTACCTGATCAGGGATTTGGTCCCAAGCATTGTTCATTGCATCCTTTGCTTTTTGTGGGCGTTCTCCCAATGAAAGTTGTAACTCATTCTTTAACGGGTGGTCAATGAACAGTTTGGGGTCAATTAACTCGACTGCCATTTCCGGGATTTTCTTTTCTTTTTGCATTTCGATTTTTATTTTTGTTTAGTGTGGTATCCGGTCACAGGGAAATTGTTGCATTGCCATTAATTACTTCAATCCATTTGGAGTGGGGTTAATGTCTTATTGCTAACCTTGGCTTCTAAAATTTGCAGCAATTGTTTGGACGTGAGTAGTTCAAAATTCCCAGTGAGTTTATTTCTGCGACCATACTCCCATTCATTATTATATGATGGAGCATCCATGGGTATTATAGTTTTCACACTAGTATCAACTTCTGATATTTCCTCATTGCTGAATGATGCATTAGTAGCAACGGTAACGGGAGATTCGTTTTTGTTAGCCTTAACCAAAGGAGAGTTCACCCTAGTGGTAACTTCTGCCTGCGGCGTTTCTTTAGGGGCCTTTTTCTTTAATCCAGAAAGCTTCTTTGCATACTTTTTTATTACAGCTTCGCTTATTTCATCTGTGTCACCTTCACGTTCATTTACGCATACGTAATTTTCACCTTCAAATGTGCGGAGTAAATCATCTGCTATATTTTCAAATGTTGGGTCTGATATACTTTCCTGAATGCATCCTTTTGCCCCATTTACTTCAATAAAATTAATAAGGTTTACAGCGGCGCTTATCTTTAGCACGCCTTTATCCATTAAGTCAAATAAATCCCTTCTTTTATCCCAAACCTCAAAGTAATGGCCAACTGTATCACCAGAAATATTTTCAGGGTACTCTCTAGCAATTATATCATTGGTTTTACCTTTTTCCCCTTTACTTAAATCACTTCTTTGGCCAGCTTTACGATCTAAGATATATCGCTTTACACTAAACTCCCAGGCTTTGTCATATTCGCATTTTATCCGGCTTATGTTGTAGCTTAACAAATCCTCCATTCTTTCCTCATCCGAAGCATACTCCATCTCTATAACACGAACCTCTTTCAGCTGGGCGAGTAAACAAGCACTCAATCTAAGATTGCCGCTTATGACCCAAAAGTATCCAGGGTTCTCTTTAATGGCAACTACAGTAAGAGGGACTTTGAGTCCATTTTTCTTAATGTCTTCAGCAAGCGCATCAATCGCAGCTTGGTTTGGTCTATAGTTGTTGCCTGGATAATTCTTTAGCTTTCCAATAGGAACAACTTTTTCATCTATTCTTTTCATTTTTTTTGTTTTGCGGAACCTGGCCGAATTTTCTTCCAGGTTCCATATTGTTTTTCAGAATACAAAAATAAATATATAAATAATTGATTATCAATAATTAACACTTAATTACTTAACCAAACTTAATTAAGTGATTAAGTAAAATCCGGTGAATAATTGAAATGGAAAAAAGCTCCGGATTTGCGGCGTAAAATTTATTTAGGTATTTTAATTACCTGAAATTTGAGAGGCGGAAAATACAATTGATTAAACGACTCTTAGTAGTTATGTTCTGAGGAATATCTGCCAAAATAATTAATTGCCAATACACATTAAATCCTTCAGAAATTGTTCTACCTGTTAATAATAATAGTAAATCTTATAACACTTTTTGATATAACATATCATTAAGTCAACTCCACCGGGTCGTACATTATATACATATATAAAAGGTAACAAGCCATTAATTTAGGACAATTCATTACATAAATCCTAATGGACACTTATCTTTAGTTTCTGCCATTTATATCCCGGAACAAGGCATTACTTAACCCCTCATTTATTCAATACCGCCTGCCGGAATAACTGCCAATGTTATACCTTTTATGTGGAAAATGAGAAATTGATGATTTGTATTTCTGCCGGTCCGTTACACACTTCTATTTGCTCGCCGCAACAATTTTCATATCTGCTGATATATATATGATACAGATAATATCCATTTCTGTTACGTCCGTAAAAAAATACCAGCGATATATGTACGATACTTTAACCCTTTCTGTTAGAGCAGCCGATGTCCCCAAAATCGATTTCATGGCCGAACTTCCATTGATGCTTGGCAATTTAAAGGAATTACACAATCCTTTAACCGGTTTAATCAAGGTCAGGGGTACTTTGAGTGATTCATTTCACGCCACCGTTTCACCCGAAGGTATCTTACTCACCGGGAGTCTTTGCAAACATTTCTACGGGGACAATCAGCACACACTTACATTAGGGGATACGAGAGAAGCTTTGACTAGATTCTTTGCTGATTTAGGTTTGCCTATAGAGCACGCACATGTTTACCGGGTAGACATCGGTGCAAATTATATCATGGAGAGCACTCCGGAAACTTATTATCCTTACTTTGGAGATGCTAAATATTATACTCGTTCAGTCCTGAATACTTCTTTGTATTATAAGAATAATTCCAGGCAGATAACATTCTATGATAAACTGCAAGAGCAGGAGGCAAAGGATGTTCCTATTATCGAGGAGTATGTTGGGAAGAACGTCCTGCGTTTTGAGTACCGTATCCGGCGCAATTTAGCGGAGAGGATGGAGCGTGAAGATGTTAGGGCGTTGGATTTGTGCGATCCTATATTTTACAAGTCCCTGTTGGAAAAATATCAGCAGGAGTTTTTGAACATTGAGAAGTATTCGTTAGTCGATTTTGATCCCAGCGTTTTGGCTGATTCCAAGTCCTTCTTTAATCAATTAGCTCTTTTAGGAATTCAGAGCATTGGCGGTCAGATGGTGGTGAACGATATCCTTTCACGTGCAAAAAAGCAGAGGGTCTTTCCCAGCGCAATGTCTTATATGCGTATAAAAAATAAGGTGAAGAGCACCTGTAATACACCTTTATTGACCTGCAGGTCTCCTTTTGTTGATGAGTTGTCCAGCAAAATTTCTGCCAAGATGGCGGCGGAGATTTCTGCTCTATGATTATGGAGGTCTAGCCATATTTCTTGCGTTGAGGGGAATGTCCGTTTTAATCTTTGAGCTTAGGCAATATAGTTTTATGTCCTCGCAAAAAGAATGCCCCTAGGATGCCTGCACTTTTCCCCTGAATTACATCTCCTGTGAGAAGCTATCTTTTCGGGTTAGATGGGTAGAGTATCTTCAGTTCACATGAAATGAAGTTTATCTGTTACATTTATAATGTATGGCACGATGGCACTTTGGCACTAATGTGTCAAAGCGCCAAAGTGTCAATAGTGTCATAGGTTAGTTGAGTTTTTCGTACACGCCGAATCCCACTTTCCTGATCAGCCTTTTAGCGAGCAATTGAGTGATTATTCTGAAGACGGTTCGCCTAGATATTCCTTTTTTTGAAAGTTCCTCGTTAAGCCATCTGGTTTCAAACCTTTCAGTAGGAATGCTCTTGATGATATTTTCGAGTTCTGCATTAATTCCGGGAACATTTTCTTTCTCGAGTGGAAAGGTGCTTAATACCACAACGGCATGTTCCGCTAGTATATCAACTATTCTGTTGGCTGATTCGTAATCAGTATCGTTACATACTAACACGTCTTCTTTGTATCCTCTTAATACGGTTAGTATCATCGCTACACGGAAAAAGATTACGCCCAAACGCATTGCTATGCTTGATGCGTCGCTTCCCGACATGTAATAATAGTCGTCAACAATGGGTTTGAACTTATGGGTAAATCGTTGTTCCTGTTCTGGCGTAAACCGGAATTCAATTTCTTTTTCTCGTTTAAGCAGTTCAAAAAACATCGAATAAACTTCGGTAGAATACTTCGCAAGAGCATCTACCATACCTTTATTTTCCATACGGAACGGGTTGATGAAGCTGGGTTTCTCATCATAAACGTAGAACCCTATTCTGGACAACAGCCCTGATTCAGAACTCTTTAGCAGGTTCTGCAATTGTTGAGGTGTACCCGTCAATAGCAAGGAGAGTTTGTGGTTAATGAGTTCGATAAATTCATCGTCTGTTTTCCGGAAATAACGATAGGGTTCGTGATGGTATAGCTTACGAAGGAGGTCAGACCAGTTGCCGAAATTCTTTTGCCCAAGGATGTTTCCTAATGTATCCGCTTCTGTTTCTGCTATTAAAGCATGAGGTGAGTTTTCAAGCAACCTTATGATCCCTGCAGCTGAGGAGTTGGCGGGAATTATGAATTGAGATGGATTTGGCTTTTCGGGTTTCGGAATGCTTTTGTTCGCCTTATGAAATGCTAATTGGGCTTTATATTGTTCCAGGCTTTCCTTTTTCATCTTAGTGAACTTTTTGATGATAGGTTCGATAATGGATAGAGCAGGTTCCATTGCACTCTTACCTGTACCGGATGGGCCACCGACTATTCCATATATGTTCGGCGATAAGCTTTTCCCAAAATAGAGTCCTGAAACATTGGGCATACATGCTGAAAGCACATGAAGTAGAGAGAAGAAGAAAATATCACGTTGCCTGCCGCTTTCATCAAAGAATAGGGGTAGTGTTTTTATTGGTTCGGGTAAGTTTGCATAAATGCTACCCGGAAATTTTGAGGTGTTTGCAAAGCCCGAGCTCTTTTCTTTTGAAATAAGTGCAGGCAGTAGAGCGTTATCAATAAGTGGTTGCTTTAGCTCTGCAACCGGAAGAGATGTTGTTTCCATACTATTTTTTTAAATGGTTTATATTTTTACCACAACAAAAATAATATTAATAACTTACTGATAATCAATTAAATATACTTAACTACTTAACCAAACTTAATTAAGTGAATTTTGGTATATGTTTTAAATAAAAAGCCCCGATTGGGGCTTGAACTTTATTTGATACGCTTAGCAATTAAGTCTCGTAGGGTATCGGATATTCAATACTAAACACAGCTTTCACTATTTCTATTAACTCAATCTTACTCTTAGGTACATATGTTGTACTATCATACCCCTTTCCAACTATATATCCTTTAGCTGTAGATTGCATACTCCGTATTGTTTCTTCATCAAGTGAAGGTTCTCCGGCTATTTGAAAGCGGTTAAGTAGTTCAGCAATGATTTTAGTTTTAATAATCTTCGTCTTTTTCAATAATTTCGGCTCATCAACGGTCAAGACATATAGAAGGACAATAAAAAATAGAAGTTCCCTATATCCACCGCCGTGTTCATTAGCCCGCCACCCTATTGGATTCACCCATTCACCATTGAAGAGCCCCATAAAATCCTTTAGTATACCACTAACTATGTATCCTTTATCACGTAATGCAGTATATAATTCCCTTATTTTCTCTTCGCTATTATATTCATTTATCAATATAATATGATTATGCATGGTTAGCCTTTTCTCATCATATTGATAGAATCCTGAATCTTTCTTTAATCCGGCAATATGATATATTGCCTGGAATATTTCAAGTAAAAATGGGCGTAATATATCCATAGCATCGTGGTAATCACCTTTGCTTTGCTTTGTAATAGGAGGGTGTTCTTCAATAAAATTCAGAAACTCGCAAATAGCTGAATCCGCATATTCACTAAGAAGATATAGGGGCGAATTGATATCATTTACTTTTACCCTTATATCTTCAAACGCAGTTCTTATATTCAAAATTGATTTTTTTGAATACTCAACACAGTTACTGCAAGCACATTGTTCAGTCAGCACCCTTTTTCTATTAAATCTATTAAAAAATTCATTAGCACTAATTTTTTCCACGTTCGTTGGATCGTAGGAAAACACTATCTCGTCCGGTAGTGTAATTGTTACCTTGCCTGTCTTGTATCGTTGTTTTAAGAACTGCCCTTTCTGTTCCAATTCTGAAAAATGAAATTGAAGAGATGGAATAACAGTTGTTCTTGCATTTGCAGTCATGCCGATTGTATTTGTTGGTTTATAAATTATATCATTTAATTTTTGTGCTGCAAAGTTACTGCCCTATAAATTATAAATCAAGTGTAAAATTTATCTATTTATTACGAAAGTCAGAAATAATTTTTAAAACTCCTTATTCCTAACAACTATGGCAGTTTCTACTTATGCCAAAATTATGCTTCGTATTAATGAATGCATATTTATGATGTCGATGTGGCTACTGAAACCACCTTAGTTTATTGGAACCGACGTTACGATGTTTTTGTGAAATGGATGCATCCTGCAATTACTAATTGGCAAATGGGTGTGAAACTTTTCAGCCTATATTTGTGCTGCTATCAATATTGGCTATTAAATGAAATCTAACAAAGCAAGAAATATATTAAAACCTTTATATTATAGGGTTGACCAGGAAATTGGTTCGATGGCCAAGGTGTGTACAAAGGGATGCTTTTTTTGCTGCTATCAGCCGATCGAAATATTTAGTATAGAAAAGGCAACTTTGGGTGAGTTCATCCAAAAAGAGTTGAATAACGAGACGAAGCAGGCAATTAAAGAGAATACATTAAAATGGCTTGATTATTTTGATGAGAACACACCTTCCAGAGAACCGCTTAGCAGTAAGGATGCTTTTGGTGATTTCAGATTTAAGGCAGAGAACATACCCATTCCTTGTCCACTCTTGATTAATGGCGAATGTAGTGTTTATAAAGCAAGACCGTTAAATTGCAGGACACATATTGTCAATGATGATAAAAAGCTTTGCGAACAGGATAAACTGAGAAATGGTACACCTGCGTCGATGGATATTAGAAATGAAGCTGTTGCAAAGCTTAAGGCTGAAGGAGCGATAGAAATCATTCCCCTTACATATGCATTAGTTGAGATTTTGAAGATTGACCGAAAAACAAAAAAAATTGAGAAGACGCTATTAAAGTGATTCTCATCATCCGTCCACCGGCATTATCCCCAGCGTATTGCCCATCATAACTATTTAAAAGTTAGCCGGCAATTAATATCTTTGTTTTAGTGATAATTAATAGCGAATTATGAGTAAACCAAAATTAACCCCGGAACAAAAGAAATCTTTTGAGAAGCAATTCCGTGGGCTAGTCAAGCACGAAAAAGCAAAAGAGGCCATCTTTGGATGGGATGGCACCATCTTGTGGGACTTGGCGGACATTCCACATATGTCCGGCTTCAAAAGAGAAAAGTTACGTGAGAAGTTGGCTGTTGATTACACTGCTTTAATGAACCGACTTTCAAATAGGAGTATTTAATATATTATCACACATTACTACAAGAAGTTAATTAGCATAACTTATTTAGTAATTGATAATGATTTTTCCATCAAAATCCTTATATTTGGAGCTAACCTTGTTAAGGGTAGCAATGACCAGTTTTAATTTATATAAAGAGACTAAGGATCACTATGACCTTCTAATTCCAGACAAGTTAGAGGGATTGATTTTACTATCTCTTTATGAGAAATTTGGTAAAGATGAGTTTAGTGAAGATCGAATAAATGAAACTATTGATAAGGTTCATAAAGATTTAGGAAGACAGTCTCAACGCAATGAATACGAAAGGAATAGTGCAATCGTTTTAAAATTTCAGGAATTTTTCCTTTGGCGCGATGATATAAAAAAGACATATCGTTTTAAAGTATATGGGGAAGAGTTCTGCGAAAAAATAAAAGAACGTTTAGAAAGCAGGTATAGTCCTGCTGAAATAAAAAGGCTGTTCGATTCATTGTATCATGAACTACTTAGACATTTAAACTCCCCTTCATTAAATTTTAACTTATGGGTTACGGAGCATTTTAATAGACGGACTTTAGATATTCTGACGCAAGTTGAAATATTAGATCAGCAAGTAAGCGAGTCAGTAAAGGAATTTAGAAAAAAAATTAAGGAGAATGACCAAGGATTATTTCAGTTATTGGAGGAAATTGAAATGAGCCTTGATGAAATTAAAGAACATGCTTCACAATTGAAGGATGCCTTTAAAGCGACATACGATATAGAATATAAATTAGAGGAACTACTAAATAGTCCAGAATCCCAGCAATTCATTTCTAATATCAATGAGGTAATGAATTTTAATACATTAATCAGGGGGCAATTAGAGCAGGTAAGTGACCGGATTGATAGAATAAAGCCAAGAATAAGGGAATTCATTTATGAATTCAACCAGCGAGACTTTGACCGTAAAACAACATTATTCCTTAATTTGCTGCTTAACAACAGCAAACAGATTAGAAATGAAAAAGGCAAAAAAATCTTAGTGCTGCCTACGGAGGTTCCGACCTTTTCCGTTTTTAATGCAGCTGACCTTCCCAGATTTGTTGTTATACCGGAAAAAGATATTAGCCCTAAAATACCAGTTGAAGTTGTTTATCGTAAAGTAAATACCATGCGCCAGAATGACGCACTTAAGAATGTTGGACAAAAAATATTCGAACGACAACGTGTACAATATTGGGTTAAGTACATAATGGAGAAATTAGAAAATGAAGGGCAGTTGAATTACACCCCTTTATTTTTCCAAATTCTTAGTGAAGAAGGGCTTATTTTATCTATAGCTGTAAAGACGACCAATAAGATTATTCGAGACCTATCTAAAAATAGAACCTATAAAATCACTATTGTTCAAGAAAAAGAAAAGCACAATTTATTCCCAACAATCAATTTATGGAAAATGTACATACAGAAGAAGTTCATAAGTTAAACTATGATTTTCTGGCAGATCGAAAAGTGAAAGACGTATTCTCTAAAGTAGATTATTTCTTGCGAAGTGGTGTTCATATACAAAGAGAGCATCCTAAACCCGAAGAAATGTTTCGATTTATTGAAAGAAATTTTGAATCGTTACACTCCTATTACAGTAATCTGTTTCAATTGCAATTGACCAAAGGCGGGGAAGAACAATTGAACCGTTATTATTTTCTGGATTTTGAAGATGAAAACAATAGGAGCAAAATACCACCTGACCATCGGTACCGTAAGTATCTTGAAACTGAACATATCATAATCGGTATGTTATTTTTTAAGATGTACCGGTTAGATGCGAATATAGAACTTGATTCAGTTTCAGACTTTATTCAGCTTTTATTTACCGAATACGAGGAAGAGAAAAAGGGATTATTTAAATTAATTGCTAGTGCAAAGACTGATAAGAGCACAGACTATGTAGACAAAGAGGTAATCAAAGAAATTAAAGATGCTTTTGATGAATTTGAGAAATTAGGTTGGATAGCATGGATAAATGAAGAGAAATCCAAATTTAAATATATGCCGTCCTTTGAACGCTTAAGAAAAAAATATCAGTCCCAAATTATGAGTATTGATGAGCTAATACAAAAACTTGAGAATGAAAACTAATTATCCTAGAATTTATAGCCTATCAACATTAGGCATTATTTATCACTTTAATACTGATTATCCATTCCATGTTTTTCGAACGGATTTTTCTGGCGATGGTGGTAGTGGGAAAACCATGATTGCAGATATAATCCAACTTATTTTGGTCGGGTCTGGTGTTTACAAATCTTCTACAGAAGGAAATGATGACCGTCCAATTGAAGAAATGGTACTGAAACCTAAAAATCAACGTTATGGTGCCGGGTACATTTGGCTTAATGTAGAAGTTTCACCCGGGAAATTCATTGTCATCGGTGCTTTTATTGAAAAATCGAGTAAACAAGTCAGAATGTTTATCGCTCAAACTGGGTTTAATTGGGATACTAGCCTTGAGCCATTGACAAAACCTGTTTACTACAAAGATTTATTGATAAAAGAGAAGATAGTTCCGGTTGAAGATATTTTAGATAAAATTCAGAATTTACATATTAAAACCTTTCCTTTAAAACAATATCATCGAATTTTATTTGATAACGGTATCCTGCCATTTGATTTGACGGATGATAAAACTTTAGATAGCTATGCAAGTATTTTTCGTGCATTTTCGCGGGGAAGTGGCTTTAAAAAAGATTCAAAAAGCCTCAAGGTATTCTTGTTCGGAGATGAAGATAAAAGCCTTTTAAACAAATATTATGACGAAATAAAATCGATCAATGATGATTATAAAGAACATGACCGCTACAAAAAGGAAATAGACCTAATAACAAGGAAACAGGACTTTATTAAAGACGTTGTTTCTTTGGAAGGAAGAAGCAAGGCACTCGAAAATCAATACCTATCCAATAAGGTGCTTTATTGGCAAAGCAAACAAAAGAAAAATGAGGAAGAATTTGAGAAAATACGTGATGCTTTTAATGAATCACGTGTGGAAAATCAGTTGTTAAATGCTTTAGAAGCTGAGTTTAAACTTGAAGAATTTAGAAATAAAGCAACAACATATACCACGAGTAAAGCCACTTTACAAAAAATCTCAACAAAAAAATCCTCACTTCTCCAAGAGAAAAGTGAGAAGTACGAAAAATTCAAAGCATGTGAGCAAATCATAACTAATATTAATCTTGTTGAAAAATGGCTTAGGGATTATGGTAACATTGAGCTAGTTAAGCAGAATTATCAGGAAGAGATTATTTATAAAGAAGAAAAAGAATTACTTGAAGAATTCTCGGCCTATTTAGGGTTGAAGGAACTTAAAGAATCTTTTGAAAGTTCAGACTGGTTTAATGATTTTGAAAACACCAAGAACAAATATGAAGCAGAGTTGCAAAAAGCTAATCTTAAACTTGAGGAGCTAAATTCTCTTTTAGTTTTTTCTGATTTACAAAACCCTAACTCTTTGGCAAAATGGGCAATGGATCATTTTAAAGATCCTATAAATAAAGAAGAAGAAAGCATTTTAAGATATTTCCAATTATTTCCAAGAAATCAACAAAAGGATACTTCAGTTGAGAACAGATACCTGCCATTTCCGGAGGAATTATTTCAAAATTTAGATATTAAGAATCCCAATATAAAAGGATTTTGGTTAAATTTAGATGGAGTTTATGAATTTATCGATTATGTACCAAAACAGTACCTCAACATTAGTCAAGAAAAGAAAAAAGCGCTTATAGGTACTTTATCTAAACTTACCCAAGATGTGAAAGAGGAGCTATCTATAGCCACTAATAAAATTGAACAACAGAAAGTGCTTAAAAAAGTTTTGTTTGATTTTCCTGGGGTGGAAAAGGCTGTCACTCTTTATTCTAAAAAAAACAAATTTGAACGTGCCTGGGACACAAAATTCACTAGTTTGGATGTCGCTCAATTTGATAATTATCTGATACAATTCAATAATAGAGAAACTCTTAAAAATGAATACGACAAGACTAAGGAATCATACGAGAAAATAATACGACTGGAAGATTCCAGCGCTTCTGGGGAATACGAAACACGAATTAAAGACATTGAATCATATTTTTCAAATCTCGGTATTAGTCCCGATGATACATCATCCCATCTTATTGTCCTAGAAAACAACTACGGAGAACAAAATAAATTGATAGTTACTTTGCAGTTGGAGTTAGGTCTTACTGATTCACAGATAGCGAAAATAAAAAACAAATTGTTCATAGGTAAAATAAGTTATAATTCTATTTTGGAGTTAAAGGCGAATAAGAGTGAAAGCTTTGTTACTTCAAAAAACAATTATGAAACTGCTATTATTCGATTGAATGAATCTAAAGAGAAAAGCAAACAAGCCCAACAAGACTATCTGGTTGCATTTAAACACAAATTTTCTTTTGAAAATGAAGTGCAATCTCCAGTTAGGGACCCTGATGAAGATAGTGAATTGAGCTTAAAATTTGAATTTACTAAAGCACTGTCTGAATTCCATGCCAAATACGACATAGTTGCAAAAGAGATGGAGGAAGGTGCTCAATTAGTGGGCACATATCATGTTGGTCAATTAGCCCATAGGTTATTACCGAATGTTTTTACATCAACAAAAGAGATAGACGAAACCCATGTCAATGCTCAATTGACAGATAGATTAAATAAATTATACCAAACAATTAAGGAAATTGGTTCTAGAAAAATAGAAATTCTTAAACGGGTTTTTACAGAGGTAAACAAAACTTACAGGGATTATCTTGAGAAAGTGACTAAGATTGACCAATATTTTAAAAACCCGAGTAAAAGCATCACCGGAGGTAATAGAGGTTCATTAAAATATATCTTGTCTGCCGATTATCCTGCTAAGTGGATGTCTGTTTTTGGCAGAATTCTCGATGATCAACTGCCTAACTTCGGTTTATTTGAGAAGTTGGCTGATGAAATTGACATCAATGAAATGATGATAAAAGCCTTCATCAATGAAGGTGGAACAAAAGAAGCAGATATTGAAGATTTGCTTAATCCCAAATCCTATTTTGATTTAACCTTTGACCTTCAATTGGAAAATGGTGATAATAATGCAGGAAGCAATAGTCAAACTTATTCGGGTAATGCCTTGCTAGGATTAGCACGACTATCCATATTGGGCGATTCAACAGGATCCGGCATACACATCATGCCTATTGATGAAGCACAGAGCTTGGGCAGTAATTATGAGATGCTTAGAAATATTGCTATTGAGGAGGGGTACCAGATACTAACTATGTCCATTGACACAGCCGGAGAAATCAGGGATGGTGAACAGTATATGTATATTCTAAGCGAAAATAAGTTACTCGATGAAGACAATTATGTCCCAGCAATGGGAATTTTTAGCGATGGTCCTGTAACTCCAAACATTGAAGAATTTGTATATGCAAATGACAATTAAGTTACACAAGAATCTTACATGGAAAGAATTAAAAGGATTAAATGACCTTTATACAAAAGGAAGGACGCAATCCCGAATTCAGACCTTTGATTATATAAAATACCTTATAGACGATAAAGGATTAATTGAAAGAAAATTAGGTAATAGTAAGGTGCTTATTGCTTCGGATTCCTTCGAGGATTTCTACCTAACTTATTTAAAAGACAATTTTGAGCATTACAAGGCCTTTTTTCAATCTACAGAATTAAGTACTGCTGCCTATAAAAATTACGGCGAATACGATATACGAACTTTAATGTTCATTAAAGAGAATAAGGAGGATATACTTAATAATCTAATGAATATTAGATTATTTTCATCACGCTTTTTTGAAGGGAAAACTTCTAAATATTTGGAGAACAAGCCTGGGTTAGTCAAGGATGTTTGCCAAATACTTGGAATAACTGCTTTTCCAGATGATGGCAAACAGGAAAATCAGTGGCGCTTTGTTGTGGATTGCATTAATCCCAAAGCGATAATTCTTTGTGAAAATCTTTCCTTTTTGAAAAGCCCATGGCAGGCTAAAAAGAATAATTTAAAGTTATGGTATGTAGGTGGTAATAATATCAAAATTATCGATGATATAGACGATGAAGAATTAAAAAGGCCATTATATTATTCCGGAGATTGGGATTTAGCCGGACTGCAAATTTATAGTAGGGTATCCAGAAAATTTATCTCAAAAAACAAAACAATATCGCTTCTCTATCCTAATTTACCACACAATTATTTGCCGGTTGATTTACCTGAACACAATAGCGAATGGGATTTCCAATTGCCTTTATCAGGTTTAAATCCTGATGATTTCAGTAAAAATGAAATCGCTCTAATTCAATCTCTAATTAATAGCAATCAATGGTTAGAGGAGGAATCTAATGATCTTGTGGAAATGATGAAAACACAATCAAAACTATAGATAGCGGTTTTCTACCTAGTATACCTTTTGTCTTTGGAAATAATATACAATAAAGTACCAATAGCGTAGCAAAAATATATCTACTGACTTAAAAACAATCTCGCTCGCTCCAATGGATTGTCATGTATGATCAATATTACTTTTTCAGTATCGCACCTTTCTTTATAAATTCTTTCAATTTGAGTTTTCTTCTCATTATTTTCGGAACCAAAAATTACAATTATGCCTTTATAGTAGCCATTTTTAATTGAAGTCATGCATTGAATTGTCTCAATATCTTTTAAAAGACCTTCCCCTTCGGTTGTAAAATCAGCCCCTATAATGGTTTTTACTTCAATTATCGCCAGGTTATCATCCCCTCCCATATGGCCTGGGTTATGAACCAAAAAGTCTGGAGTAATTGACCCACAACTACCAACTATTAACGGGTGCCCAGCTTTATTTATTTCACCTGATAGTACATATTGAAAATCAATTGGAAGTAATTTTCTAATTTGGTGATATAATTCATAACAATAGGCTCGTTCCCTATAAATATAAGCCCGATATGTCACTGGTAAATGGAAATATTTTTCCTCTATTTTCTCAGTAGCCGACAGTAATGCATTGAGAAATATTTCAAAACTTTGCTCTTTCATTTGCGTATTATAGTAACTAATTCTAATTAATTAACATAATGAGAACTCAATTATGGAAAGTTCTTATTTCAATCATTATGATGATATAAATTATTTTGTGCTCGGTAAGAATTTAGTAATTCACAAGGCTTACTATTATTAAACTCCTTTGTGCAATTGCACTACATAATTTAGTAAGTCCTCTGGGGAACATGGATTTTCTTCATAATATAGTTTGCTCTTTCTTAGTAACTCACCAATTATCTTACCGGGTTTACTAAGTCCAATCGCGATCATAATATCATTTCCGGTGATTGGCAACCTTTGCGACTCCTCATTTACGAACTTTATTAAATCCCTTTCTATCAATTTAGCTGCTTCTTTTTCAAAATCATAACCATAATCCAAAATGTTCAAATCCTTTATCCATTGCTGAATCCTTCGCTTACAAAAATCGTTTGTATTTAAATCTTCTAAACCAAAGTATGGCGTTATTGCGGTACAGATTTTTTCAAAACTATATACGGAACGTACGTTAAATGCTTTTCCCTTCCATACATCAGCAATGTAGTCCTTTTCTTCCGTAGACTCTATGTACTTGACTGATTCTTCAATATCTACTAGAAAGCCATATTGTACTGAAATAATAAGCTCAAGAGGATGGCTCCATTCATTACTACTACCCGGATAATCCATTTCGATAACTGAATTAAACCACATTCTACAATTTTCTATTTTTTTTCTATCCTCTTCATCATTTATATCAAGATTATGTTGGAATAGAGTCCTTAGGTTATGAATGGTTTTTCTTGGGTCATCTTCGTATATTTTAAGATTAATAAAAACTGATAGATATTCCTTCATCAAAAAATCAAGGCTGGCTTTGCCCGACTCAAAATAAATAACATAAAAGAAAGAGATGAGCTTGGAAAATGCAGCCTCATTAACAGTAGCACCAATTAAAGGCAATGAAACTTCTCCAAATAATTTAAAATTTGATCCTAATATACTCGCCGTTAAATTATCAATATCCTTGATTTTTTTGAGAATCTCCCTACACTTATTGTCAAAATCGTCTTGGGTCATACTCTTACTTTACGGGCACAGCAATTAAACCGCGGAAGTTGAAACCAATGTAAAATGATGGAAATGCTTGTTTAGCGATAACTTCCCTAAGATTAAAATCACGTAAGATAAATGGAATTGGTATGCGTAATATTGGAACATATATCTCTCCTTTATTCAGATTATTCATTTTAGATACACTATATCTTGCCTCCCCAGTATAAACTTGGGCTTTGCCATTTAAGCCTGAGGCAATATAGCTTTTTACAACCCTTTTCTTCCCGAGTAATGAAAAATCTGTTTCGCTGTCTAGTTCTTTGAACAGAGAAATACTTTGCTGAAGTTCGCCAATATGGAATAAACATATACCATGCAAATATTTAACCGTTGAAGTATAAAAATTATCTCCAAAGGATTTAAGTAATTCAAGATACCATTGGCACTTATGCCATTTATTCAAATCAAAAGGTAGAACTTGCCTTTCTCCGGAAATTAGGCCATGGCCAGTATTTAAAATCCACCATAATTTAAATGATAAATAACAACAGGCTGCGTCATTGGCGATAATCGTAATATTTTTTTCCAAAAAATCATAGGCAGCCTCTAATACCTTTCTATCAGCATCATTACTTAATTGTTGATTAAGCGAGACATTCCCAATTAACCTTTTAGCTTGTAAATAGTATCCGGCTGAAGACCCAATTTCTTCGAGCTTTCTTAAAGCTTCTTTTGATAAGTCCTCCCTATTTAGTTCCTCCGCAAACTCCAATTGCCTTTTAAGAAACTCATCGTAGTGAATTTCTTCTACCCCCTCCGAATCATATAAATCAAAGAGATGCAACACCATAATTTCTACCGATAGACGTTGCTCCGGAGTTAAAATATTATATCTCAGAGCTGCACATGTTGTCCAAACTAAAACATCTAATGCATGATAACTATTTATACCTAAAAGACCTGTATTGACCAATTGGCCATATGCTGCCAAATAATAAGTTCTCGCTTCCTCAATATTGAAAGCGGACTTATTTAGCTCTTCCTTCAATTTACTACCAAGTATTGTGGACAGTTCAACCTGGAGCATTTTGTACAGAGACGACTTCTTGTTCATAACTCTTTGGATAGCATCTCTTAAAATGATCTCTGCCCTATCTAGTAATTCATGGTGGCTAAGTGGTGAAGGGTTTACTCTCTCCATCACAAGTTCACGAAGATAAGCTGCTTCCTGTAGCATTAATCGTGGATTAATCACTTGTCCGCTTTCCCTTAATTTTGTGAGTGCTAAACTAAATTCGTACAAATAGGGAATAAATGAATTATTACCCGAATTTGGGCTAAGATGATAAAGAAGTTCGGCTACAAACTGTATGTCCCCTTGCCCATTTTCTGAGAATTCTGAATATCCAAAATTATTGAAATCTCTTACAGCCAATATCAAATCCTTTACATACTCAGCCTGTGCTTGATACCCTCCCAATGTTCTTACAATTAGTTGAGCCTCAAAGGTGGTTCTCGCACTTATCGAAATATTACCAACCGAATCGTCATACCACTTTAAAATATCGTGTCTTTGAAAAGCTTTAAACACGTCTTGATTAAATGAATTGAGTCCTATTGAACGAATAAGCAAATCAAATGGAACTAATAATCCGAATTGGCCCGGAACCATTACTAGATTTATTAGCTTGCGTGAAATTGTTACTGTATCACCAGCTATTTCTATTTCTTTTTCAAAATCAATTAAAGCCTGATCACTAATTATCCCCGCTTTTTGCAGATGAAATGCCAAGGAATTAGAATCAATTTTAACTTCCTTCTTAGGGGTAGTTAAATCAGTAGAAATATGCTTCGAAGTCGAATCTACCTCTTTATTTAGGGAATCTTTAATGACAGGTCTTGCTTCATCAAGATAACGATATAGCATAGCTAAGAAATTGTCCTCCTTAAAGTGTTTTACAAGAATTGATGCACCGGGATAATAGCCATCTAAGTAATCTTGAAAATTTTTTATTTCAAGGTTACTTAAGTTGATTGGCGCCTCAATGAAATAATCCGGTAAATTCCTGCTTGAAATAATTTTGTATGAACTACAAATCATTAAAATATTTTTACCCCTTGATTCCAATCGTTTCGAGAAATTTAAATACAACGAGGCCTCGTGCATTCCATCCCAAATAACAATCATCTTATCTGCCCCATTCTGTTCCGCCCAATCATAAAACCCCAAGATATCATGATCATCTAACCTAGTATATTTTCTTTCAATAAATAGTACCGGGAGCCTCGTCTCTTTAAATAATTCATAAGCAAGTTGCCCAAGTGCCATTGTCTTTCCAGCACTAGCCTGCCCATGTAAAATAATGGGAGTATTAAAATGATTTGAACTTAATTTACTCATGACCTTATTTTTCAAATCATCATAAAACCCCCTTTTAAAAAAGAAATTTAAGGGATATCCTTTCCATTTGGGCATTGGGAAGGAATCCGCAAGAAAGTTTTTAAATAATATAAATCTGTCATCTTCAGAGAGGTTTGAAGAAGTTTCAAAAAGCGATGTTTCAATTAATAAGGCCGACTTAGATATTTTATTATATACATCCGAAGGTATCTTTACTCTCTTTGAATTAATATTAATTGCGTGCCCGTCATAATTATCATAAGGAACTATTTGGTTTGTAATAAATCCAGTTTCTTTAAGATTATTGAAATACTCCGCAAATGATTCTCGAATTAAAACTATTCTTTTTTGCTTGATAAGCTCTTGAATATACTCATTAGATTCCATTTCTTTATTAGAAGAGAATAAATAAGTTTGGTTAATTGATAAATTGGAAACAATTGAAAAAAAAGTATCCATATTTAACCAGTCTAATGTGGGATTATAGCCTTCGACTATTAGAACACCTAACGGGGTAATATTTTCAGATATTTTTTGAAGCATAGTTGTGGCCACAGTTACTCTTTTAGATTTCTCGAATTTATTCGAAGGTGTTCGGTACGAAATTTCTGTTTGGTTAAAGCACCCAAATAGCTAGTTAATGTGTAGATTGTGAGGATCCCTAGGGTTAATAACCCTTTGCTTTTCATCGTAAACTCCAGTCGTTGTTCTAAAATGATTTGCGAAGGACTTCAATAATTTTGAGTTAGGGGAAGATGTGTAGACAGTCGAAAATGGGATTTCACCCAATGAGCCAAACCAATTAGGTTCTGGCATATTCATTAATAATTTATCTGCCCAATCGTTAAATTGTAGGTTCTCACTAAGTTTCGGGTCAAAAAGCAAATCATAATTGGTAGATCCATTTTCTATAACATACTTATCTTTTATTTTAGTCAAGAAATAATCATTATTGGTTTTTAGGGAAATATACTCCTGACCTAATAATAAATAAATTGGTCCGCAATTAATTCTCTCTATAAAATTTTTAGTATTATCCATAACGAATTCAAGTATTTTGCCAAAAATACAAAAAGCTCTTGAGTTTTTAGTGCTTTTTGAATCTACTTTATACTGGTCATAGATTGGCCATGCCAATATACGAAATTAATTATGTCCACAAACTGAGAATTGGGTCATAAAGTATTGGTATCTGAATTTATTTTATTCCAAGGAATTTAAGGTATACCGCCCTACAGCAATCGAGTTCATTATAAGACTTTTTTTACCTTCCAAAAAGTCCCATACTTTGCCTTTTTGAATTGCATTCAATAAATCAATTGGTGAACAATGATCCACGCCATCGTCCCATAATGAATGGTGCAACTTACTCTTATCTTGCTTAAGGTAGTGTACAGTGATATCTGCTAACTGTTTAGTTATTTCTTCATCCTCTCTTAAACCTGAAAGCACTTCTTTAATTTCTGTTGGAATATTATTTTGATACTTTTCATTTAGGGCTATCTCCATATAGTTCATATACAGATAGCGCTTCCAGTTTGACAGTATTATTCTCATGTCGATTAGAGGTACGATATGACCCTTATGACCTGCAATAACAATATC
>Ga0206858_1098_pt1 | contig 23238 bp, 21 predicted proteins | sample Alteio_BWOrgCont_46_FD_152622 | JGI IMG/M metagenome (GOLD analysis project Ga0206858, IMG submission 152622) | Enriched cells from forest soil in Barre Woods Harvard Forest LTER site, Petersham, Massachusetts, United States -... | ecosystem: Environmental > Terrestrial > Soil > Temperate forest >... | reverse complement strand
ACGGTGCAAAAAGATGATATTGGTTATATAACGGCTTTATCTGTTCCATATCAATATGAAAATATTATTTACGGCTTAAAACCCGGCGAAGCAAGTAAACCTCTCCGCACAAAAAATGCCTGGCACGTATTTAAAAATTTGGATGAGCGCAAAAGTGTTGGCAAATGGAAAATTGCGCAAATACTTTTTGCTATACCACCTTTTGCCAAACATCAGGATAGTATAGCAATAAAAGCAAAAGCCGATTCGGTATATGACAGATTGAAGGCTGGAGACGACTTTGCAACACTGGCAAAAAAATACAGCCAGGATAAATTAAGTTATCAAACCGGCGGCGAAATGCCTGAGTTTACTACGGGCAAATTTGATGTTGCGTTTGAACAAAATGTATTTCAATTAAAACAGGATAGTGAAATTACAAAACCTTTTTTAACGGCGTATGGCTATCATATAGTAAAGCGCCTGCAACAAATACCAACGCCTGCTACCGAAAAGGCAGATGAAAATTACACCTACTTACTAAAGCAAAAGGTATTAAAAGACCAAAGGGTAGATGCAGCCAAACAAAAATTTCTGGAAGATGTTTTGGTTAAAATTAAATACAAAAAGGGTGCGGCTGTAAAAGACGAAGATGCATATCGCTATGCAGACAGCGTGATACTGAATAAAAAAGTAACAGCTTCTCCTATTGATAATAAAACTGTTTATTCATTTGAGAAGCAAACCGTAAAGGGGAGTGATTGGTTAAATTTTGTAAACGAATTTTCAAAAAATCCTGCGCTGAATAACAATAAACATATCAACGACAGAGATATGCTGCGCAAATTTATAGACATTTCGGGGCTTGAATATTACCGCAATCATTTGCAGGAATATAATGCTGATTTTAAATATCAGATGCAGGAATTCCGCGATGGCAATATGCTGTTTGAAATTATGCAACGCAATGTATGGAGTAAAGCAGCGAACGACAGCACAGGTTTAGTGGAATATTATAATGCACATAAATCAAATTATTTGTGGGCTCCCAGTAGCGCTGTAATATTATTTAGCTGTACCAATACGCAAGCTGCCGAGGATGCAATTGCTGCTTTAAAGAAGGGCAAAGACTGGAAAATTATTGCTGCTGAAAGCGATGGAAGAGTACAGGCAGACTCAGGCAGGTACGAGGTTTCGCAACTGCAGTTACCTGCAGGAACCAATGTAAAGGAAGGTTTAATCTCAACTCCCATAATGAACCAAACAGATAATACAGCGAGCTTTGTGAAAGTATTAAAAACTTTTCCCGAAGGGCAACAGCGCAGCTTTGATGAAGCCCGTGGATTGGTAATAAACGATTACCAGAATTACCTGGAAGAACAGTGGGTAAGTGAATTAAAAAAGAAATATCCGGTTAAAATAAATGAAGCTGTTTTTCAATCTTTGTTGAAATAAATATTCATCCATTTTTAATAACGGATATTAAATCTGCCATTTCTGATTTGTATCGGTTTGTTTTGATAATCCACACAATCAAAAGAAAAATTGCCTGTAGCAATATGGTTAAGCGTATCATTGCTTGTAACCTGTATGTTACCGTTATCGCCACTAATGCTATTATAACTGGCCCCAATAAAACGACTAACAACAAAAAGCTGTATAAACGAATAATAGATACTGCCGTTTATGCCCTGGGCCGATATTCTGTAAAAATTATTTCCCCTAACAGGAGAATCATCCGCAAATTGATAGTTCTGTGTAGTAGAGCTATTGCCTGCAGCAGCAACATTTCCAATCACTGAAAAATTTATCCCATCTGTAGAACGCTCTATTGAAAATGATTTAGAGGATGATTCACTTAAAGTGGTCCATTCCAATACAGCACCTTCTAATGAATCTGTCTGTACATTAAAACTTCCAAATACAACATCGGCCACACCTGCAGGCCTGAAATTATAAGTGCCGGTTTGAAAAGACTTATATGTATTTAACGTTAAAGTTATTTCTGATTTTCCTGCAATCCCGGTAAAGCCGGTAATTGAGTTGGGGCTATTTCCAAAAAAGACTAAAACACTGTCGGAATACCACGGAACACCATTAATAAAAGCTGACATGGAATGTGATGAAAGGCTGTTAGATGTGTTCTCTTTTCTGCAGCTAACAAAAACAAGAAAAAGGGCAACTATTAAAAAGGGTTTCATTTTGCAGTTTTATATAAAAATAAATGTATGTATTTTTTATATAACTAAATGTTAAGTCTTATTTTAAAAAATCCTTTTCAACAAACCGGTTTTTTTATATGCTAATTGCACAGCCTTATAAGCATTTACTATGCCCCCGCTAATGCACAGTTCTTTCATAGTTACCTTATTGTTTGTACCTGGCATTATAGTTTGCTTATCCGGTATAACAACGGATTGCATAATTATTGTTTTAATCTCCGCAGTAGAAAGCTTTGGGAAATAACTCCGCAACAATGCCACCACACCAGTAACAACCGGAGAAGCCATGCTTGTACCATCCAGTAACATATACTTACTGCCCGGCACTGTAGAATAAATAGCCACTCCGGGAGAAAATACATCTACCAGTTGATTGCCGTAATTGCTAAAATCGGCAGCCATACCATTGCAATCGCTGGCGCCAACTGTAATCCAGTTAGGTGCTAACGAATCTGTAAATAAATATTTTGGATTGGGATAATTATCGAAACCATTGATGTTGCGTTTGCTATTGCCGGCAGCCTGTACAATCATTACGTTTTTGCTTGCCGCATATCTTACAGCAGCATCAATCATTTGTTTATCCGGGCTAAGGCTTTTGCCAAGGCTTATGTTAATTACTTTAGCACCGTTATCTACAGCATAGCGTATTCCTGTGGCTATATCTTTATCTACTTCATCGCCTTCGGGTGCAATACGCACCATCATTATTTTTACATTGTCTGCAATACCATCCATGCCAATACCATTATTACGTTGAGCAGCTATAATTCCCGATACATGGCTTCCATGCAATCCATCATTTGCCTGCACATCATTATTGCCATAAAATCTTGTGTTTGGATTGGTGGCATCATCGCCGGTAATTTCTTTCCTATAATCTTCCGGCGGAATTTTATCGCCATCTGCTTTGCGTTGCTGGCTTATTAGATAGTTATTGTATTCATCTACTACAAAACTGTTTTTTACATCAGCAATATCAAAGTTTTTAAAAACATGCAGCAAAAAATCCTTTGCGTTTTTTTGTATATCATTCTCGGCTATAAAATTGTTTAAATCCTGCAAAGTATATTCAGGCCTATTTAATTTTTGCCTGAACAGGCTATCACAAAAAACCACCGAGTTTACATATTCTCTTATTGTATCCAATCTTCCTTGTGATGGACCATTGCCTACAACGCCGCTACGGGCTTTTTGCCAGATAGTGTATTCGTATTGTTCCTGTTTTGATAATGTATCAACATTAATAGTTTTGCCATCAAACTTATCTTTATAGCGCCAGTAAACTCTTATCCATTCGCTGCTGTTCGACATTACATTTTTGCCATCTGCATTTCCCAAAAAATTCCAGCCATAAATATCATCTATATAGCCGTTGCCGTCATCATCTTTTTTATTGCCGGCAATTTCTTTTGGATTATGCCATAAAATATTTTTTAGATCTTCGTGTGAGGTATCAATACCATTATCCAGTACGGCAACAATTACAGGGGTGCTTTTTATTTTTTTGCTTGCTAAAAACTGATAAGCTTCATTAAGGCTGATACCATAAAAGCTATCTTTTTTAGAATCCAACAAATGCCATCCGTCTATAGCTTTTTTTTGGGCGTAGGATTGCAGTAGTAAAATGCAACAGCAAAAGGAAAGGGTTATTCTTTTCATCCGGGAAATATATTTTTATCAGCATGAAGATAATTTTTTATCTGCCAAACTGCCGTTAAAATTGGAAGACGTTTTAGTTTGCTATTCAAACTTAATATCCTGACTTATTCAATTATGCTATAACTTTGCACCAGTGAAAAAAGTAATCTTCATAGCATTAATACTCCTTGTAAGTTTCTCCACAACTACAACAGCACAATGTTCCATCTGTGCAAGAACTGCACAGCAAATGGGCGAAAAACCTGCACAAGGCCTTAACAGCGGAATCCTTTATTTAATGGCTGCACCTTTTTGTGTAGTAGGGGTAATTGGTTTTCGTTGGTGGAAAAGTAATGGCAGGGAACAGGCTTAATAAGTGATAAGTATTAAGTAGTAGGTTATAAGTGGAGTCTTACATAATACTTAATACATTACTACTTATAACTTTTAATAAAACTATACAAGTTAAAATTATCTCCTGCAGCTTCAATCTTCGTTTTTAACTCTTCTTTATTTACATCGTCCATTCTTTTCTGTTGAATTAAATAATAGGCTTTCTCTGCAAGTAACCAGAAATGTTTAACATTAACTGTATGGTGTTTAATATTGGATTGAATTGCTTCATACAATTCTTCAATGCCTTGTTTTTGCAAGGCACTTGTTTTTATAACAGGTATTGGCGTGTCTTGCCGATGAAAAGCGGGTGCTAACATTAAACGTAAATTCTTTACAAACAAATCGGCTCCCGGGCGGTCGCTTTTGTTTACAACAAACAGATTGGCTATTTCCATTAAGCCTGATTTCATGTTTTGGATTTCATCGCCGGCCTCGGGCACCATTACTACTACTGTTGTATCGGCAAGGCCTGCAATTTCAATTTCACTTTGCCCTACACCAACGGTTTCTACAATTATATAATCAAACCGGGCTGCTTTCAATAATTCTGTCAGCTCAATAATCTTTGGATGCAATCCTCCGAGTGATCCTCTTGTTGCCAGTGAGCGGATGAATACATTTGGGTTATTATACCAATTGCTCATTCGCACTCTATCGCCTAATAATGCCCCAAGATTAAATGGTGAAGATGGGTCAACACATAATACGCCTACTGTTTTTTCTTCTTTAATTATTTGTTCAATTAATGAATCAGTTAAGGTGCTTTTACCGGCGCCGGGCGGTCCGGTAATGCCAATGATGGGTGTATGTAAAGCCGGCAGCGCTTCCAGTATGGCTTCGTATCCCGGCACTTCATTTTCAATTAATGAAATGCAACGTGCAAGCGCTTTATAATCGCCCTTGCTGATTCGTTGAAGATAATCGTTGCCCATCAAACAAATTTCAAGGTTAAAAAAGCAAATTCCAAATTGTTGTTTTTTGCGGGTAAGACGTTGTGCTTTTATAAGTATTGTTCCTTTCTTCCCGGCAAAAAATAAAATTCGTCAAATCCATCCGTGTTTTATAATCAAGCACAAACAAAAACTTCTCAACGTCTTCCCGGCGACAAGATATTAATGTGTTCTTCTTACTTTTACAGTTGCATCCATTTTTAAAAAGCATGACGAATTTTATTCCCATATTTCCGCTTGGCATTGTAGTATATCCCGGCGAAGAATTGAACCTGCATATATTTGAGCCCCGCTACAAACAATTGATTGCAGACTGTAACCAAAATAAAAAGCCATTTGGCATTCCTACCGTTATCAATGATACTGTAAATGAATTGGGTACAATGGTAGAATTAACCGAAATAACCAAAGTATATGATAGCGGCGAAATGGATATTAAAACAAAGGGCATAAAAGTTTTTCGGGTATTGGAAACGGTAAAAGATGTGCCCGACAAATTATACAGCGGAGCAATTGTAAATTACCCGGAAAATAAAGAAACCACAAATAACAAAATGATGAAATTCATTATTAGTGGAATACATGAATTACACAATATGTTAAAGGTTGAAAAAGAGTTTAAAAAGCCGGAGGCTGAATTATGCAGTTATGATCTGGCACACCACGCAGGGTTATCGTTGGAAGAAGAGTATGAAATTTTAAGCCTATTTCATGAACTGCAGAGAGAGGAATATTTAAAGCAACATCTTACCAAAGTACTGCCGGTACTGAAAGAAATGGAAACCTTAAAGAACCGCATACAACTAAATGGTCATTTTAAAAGTCTTAAAGGCTTTGACTTATAAAGCTAAATTTCACTTAAATGAAAACAACCATCTGCTTCGACTTTGGCAATACACGTTTAAAATATGGTGTATTTAAAAATGAGGAATTTATTGAAGAAGGGGTGTTGGAAAATGACCTGCCGGAAACAATCGAATTACTTTTAAAAAAGCACAAGCCTCAAAAAACAATATTATCTTCTGTTATAAAACATAACCCGGAAATAGAAACTGTTTTAGCGGCAAAGACTGTATTTCATAAACTATCGCACCTTACTCAATTAAATTTTACTTCGGCTGTTGGCAAGCCCGAAACTATTGGTGCCGATCGATTAGCATTGGCGGCGGCGGCAGTTCATTTTTATCCAAAGAAAAATAATTTAATCATTGCATTAGGGAGTTGTATTACTTATAATTTTATCAATCAATACCACCAGTTTATTGGCGGTGCTATTTCACCTGGAATGGATATGCGTTTTAAATCCATGCACGAACACACCGCTTTATTGCCACATGTGCAGGCCGAATGGAATTTTCCGGTTGTAGGGTATGATACCAAAACAAACCTGCAAAGTGGCGTTATTGCCGGCATTTCGTACGAAATTGATGGCTTTGTAAATTATTATCAGAGCCGTTATGGCAATCTTAATATAATTTTAACCGGTGGCGATTCAATGCATTTTGCCCGTCAGCTTAAAAACAAGATATTTGCAGACGCAGGATTTTTGTTTAAAGGGCTGTATGCGGTTAGTGAAATTAATAATGTAAAGAAAGCAGTTGCTGTTTAGATTAAGTATTTAGGTAAGTAGTTTTTCAATTATAAGTTTTCTTTTTTAAGCCAGCTGACACTACATTAAACTTCATTGACGCAGTTTTCCAGATGCAGGAAGGACACGTTTGCATCGCATGCCTTTATTGAAATTTTACCCAGGCGTACTGTAGGCAGCAAATGAACAATCATATATTACATATCAAATATTATAAATTGGCGGCACTTATTCTGTGCTGCCTTTGTTTTTATAGCTGTGAAAATAATGAAGCTGCTGTAAAAGAGGCCTTTGCAAAAAAAGTAGGCGTGGATGAAGCAAAAACAGTCGTTATAAAATATTCTGTTGGCGGAAAACGTAAAGCGAAATTAACCGCTCCATTAATGCTTAATGTACAGGAGACTGTGCCATATATTGAGTTCCCCAAAACATTGCACGTAGATTTTTTTGATGACAGCGATAAGCTGGAAAGCAAGTTGGATGCACATTATGCAAAATATAAAGACCAGGAAAGTAAAGTGTTTTTAAAAGACAGCGTTCGGGTTATAAATATAAAAGGAGATACGCTTTACTGTGACGAATTATACTGGGACAGAAACAGGATCGGCACAGAATTTTATACAGATAAGCCTGTACGTATCCGTACAAAAACCCATATTATCAACGGAATAGGAATGGATGCCAAACAGGATTTTTCGGAATGGCATATTGTGCAATCTACCGGATTCATAAAAGTACCGGCTTCGCAATTTCCACAATAAGGTTGATTTGCCCCCAAAACAGCATTGATACCTTGCCGGCAATAATAATATAATATGCTACAATTATAAAAGCCCCCGTAAATTTGCGGCGAACAAAGCTTAATGAATCTTGTTTATTTTTAATGATGAATACAGTTTACGGAATTCCTAATTGCGATACAGTAAAGAAAACGCAGGATTGGCTAAAGAAACATTCGATTGAATATAGCTTTCATAATTACAAACTGGAAGGCATTAGTAAAGAAAAATTAGTACAGTGGTGTAAAGAAGCCGGTTGGGAAACGGTATTAAACAGAAAAAGTTCTACCTGGAAAAAATTGACACCCGAGCAACAACAAAAAGTAACTAACCAAACAGAAGCCATAAAAGTGATGATGGAAAATAACAGCAGTATTAAACGCCCTGTTATTGAAACCGGAAAAAAGATTTTGGTTGGCTACGATGAAGACGCATTTATTAAACACTTAAAATAACAAAATGAAACGCAACGCAACAGCCGTTTGGAACGGTACCGGTAAAGAAGGCAATGGCCATCTTACTACACAAAGCACTACATTAAGCAACACACAATATTCTTTCAACTCACGCTTTGCAGAAGGCGTAGGTACAAACCCTGAAGAATTATTGGCAGCAGCACACGCAGGTTGTTTTACAATGAAATTGAGTTTTGTTTTAAATGCAGCAGGTTTTACCGCTGATAGCATTGAAACAAAATGTGATATTACGTTGGATAACGGCGCTATCACTGAATCTCATTTAACGGTGACTGCAAAAGTTCCGGGTATCAACCAGGAAAAATTTGATGAGTCAGTTGCGGATGCAAAAGCAAATTGCCCGGTTTCGAAATTGTTTAATGCAAACATTACACACGAAGCAACTTTGCAGGCGTAGTTTGGTTTGTTGTTTCACACAACGAGACAACGAAAACAAAGTACACAACGCTTTTATTATTTCTTTGTATGCTTTGTGTATGTATTTTCTTTGTGGGCTTTGTGGTTAATTTGTTTCACACAACGAGACAACGAAAACAAAGTACACAACGCTTTTATTATTTTTTTGTATGCTTTGTGCCTGTATTTTCTTTGTGAATCTTTGTGGCATAAAATATAAAATAAAGGAATGCCCCGATTTTATTCGGGGCATTTTAAATAACCAGCAGTTTCTCAAGAGGAAACTCTTATCAATATATTCTAGTGCATTGCTTCTGATAAATCAATCTTCTCTTTTGCCTTTTTGCTTTTTACCATTAATATAAACGGTACACAAAGCAGGAACATAATGCAGAGGTATAAAAACACATCCATGTAAGATAGTACTGTTGCCTGTTTCATTACCATACCTTCCAATGCTGCATAAGCACTTTTTAATGCCTGATCTACACCCATTCCTTTGCTGATAAAATTATGCTGCATGCCTAGTACCCTTTGCTGTACATTATAATCATTTCGATCTAAATGTGTAACCAACGCTGTACGGTGTACCATATTTTGCCTCGACATAAAAGTAGTAATCAACGCAATACCGAATGAACCGCCTAGCTGCCGCATCATACCGGTAAATGCAGCACCCTGCCCAATTTGCTGACCTTTTAATGAGGATAAAGACAATGCTGTAATTGGGATAAACAACATACCCATACCCATACCACGTAATATCAACGGCCAAAAGAAATTGCTGGTATCTGTATCAGGGGTTAAGATGGTATAACACCAAAACGTGAATCCTGAAAAGAGTACCATGCCGGCTGATACTAATAGTTTTTGCGGCACGCCCTTCTGTAAAATATTACCAATCATCGGCATCATAAACGCTGTGGTGATTGCTGATGGAATCATTAGCATACCGGCTTGCTGTGCCGTCCAGCCCAAGGTTGATTGTGTGTATAGCGGAATGATAAAAGTGGAACCATACAAACCAAAGCCCATTATAAAGGAAAGTATTGTGCCTGTACGCAGATTACCATTCTTTAATACTCTTAATTCAACAATCGGATTTTTAAAACGCAACTCTCTCCAGATGAAAAAGTATAAACCTAAGGCGGCTGTTACCGCTAAATATAAAATAGCCTTGCTGTTGAACCAGTCATCGTCCTGGCCTTTTTCCAATACATATTGTAAAGAGCCAACGGTAATAGCTAACAAAGCAATACCCAGCCAATCAATTTCTTTACCTGATTTTTTCTCTCCGTATTTAGGGCTTTTTACAAACTGTAAGGTTAATAAAGTAGCGATAACACCGATAGGAATATTGATATAGAAAATATAAGGCCATGATGCATGGTCAACAATATAACCTCCTAATGGTGGTCCTAATGTTGGGCCGATGATAACACCTAAGCCATAGATAGCCTGCGCCATGCTACGTTTTTCTACCGGATAACTTTCTGTAATGATTGTTTGTGATGTAACCAACAATGCACCACCACCAATACCTTGTAAAAAACGGAATGCTACCAACTCCCAGATACCTGTGGCATTACCGCAGGCAAAAGAACAGATAGTAAAGAGGATAATGGATGCAGCAAAATAATTACGACGACCAAACTGCTGTGCCAACCAGCTTGTCATTGGTACGATGATTACGTTACCAATTGCATAAGCTGTAACTACCCAGCCAACTTCTGTTAAGGTAGCACCAAGGTTACCACGCATATTGTTGAGCGCCACGTTTACAATCGTGGTATCAACTATTTCCAACAAAGCACAGAAGATAGCGGTAATCGTGATGATTACCCTTCTGGCTCCGTATTCTACTAATGAATCTTGTTGCATAAAATAAATTTTTCGCTCCCTCCAAAACTCCCCGTGGGAGGCTTTTGGAGCTTTTATATTTTGAATACTCTGCTTTTTCCGCAAGAGTAAGGTGCTAATTAATATTCGCTATGATCTTCGCAAATCCATGGAATCCATTCAATCCTTCCAAATCCACGTCCTGATAAATCTCCGCTTCGATAAAAGTTCAATAACGATATACTGTACAAGAGTGCGACGCCAATGAAGTTTAATAGTAGTACTATGCCGGGCTCAAAAAAATTAAATAACAATTTTTAAGGCTACCAACTCAGCACAGAAAACTTACAACTTAATACTTACTACTTATCACTTAATCTAAGTGCACATCCACATCCACATTAAAACCAGGATTCAATTCTTTTACCAATGAATCTGATTTATCAGTGAATTCAATTTTCACAGGTAAACGTTGCACCACTTTTACGAAGTTGCCACTTGCATTATCCGGAGGAAGCAATGCGAAGCTTGAACCGGTTGCAGGTGAAAACGATGTGATGGTTGCGTTGAAATCATGATCAGGGAAAGCATCTACGTGTACGATTACTTTTTGTCCGATTTTCATTTTATCGAATTGTGTTTCTTTAAAGTTAGCAACAACCCATACATCCTGGTTTAATACAATGCTGAACAAAGATTGTCCTGATTGTACAAACTGTCCTTCCTGTACGTTCACTTTAGATAGCTTGCCATCTTCCTGTGCTACGATAACGGTATAGGAAAGGTTCAACTGTGCGTTGGCAACATCTACTTGTCTTTGTTTGATAACAGAACCGGCTACACCAACCTGTGATGAAGTAGCATTGCTTTGAGAAGCTACTGCATTGGTTTGTTGCGACACCTGGTTTTTTTGTTGTTGCAACACGTTCAGTTGTTTTTCTGCAGTTTCTTTTGCCGCCTGTGCCTGTTCAAATTGTTGTTGTGTAATACTGTGATCGGCAATCAGGTTTGCATAACGGTTGTAATCCTGTGTTGCTCTCCAAAGGTTTACTTTAGCTGTTTCAATCTGTGCATCAATAGTATTTACACCTGCATTGCTGCTGGCAATATTTGCTTTAGAGGCAGAAGTGTTTGCTTCGGCAGCACCCAAATTGCTTTGTGCTGTAACCAAAGCAGCTTGTGCTTCCTGTACTTTAATTGCAAGATCACGGTCATCCAATATTAAAAGCGTATCGCCTTTTTTTACAATTTGGTTGTCTTTTACACGAACCTCTTTTACATAACCGCTAACACGAGGTATTACCGGGCTAATGTTTGCAGAGATTTGCGCATCATCTGTTTCTTCGTGATGTTGTGCGTGAATGTATTTGGTAATACCGAACCATGCGCCGGCGATAACCAATAATGCCAATACAATAACAAAACCATTGCTCTTCTTTTTTGGAGCTTCTGCGGTAGTGTTGTTTTGAGTTGTTGTGTCGTTTGCTTGTGCCATAAAAATGCTTTTATGTGTTGTTTTATTTATAAGTTAGTTAAGAGTCCGGCTGTTTGTAATAGTTTGCTGTAAGCTACGTCTGCATCAGCCCTTGCATTGGTGGCTTGTAATTGTGCCTGTAATTGTGCAACATCCGCATCCAGTAAATCGGTAGTAGTTGCTAAAGAGTTATCGTATTTATTTTTAGTGATGCGGTAGTTTTCAGTTGCCTGTTCTACTGCTTTTTTATACACTTCTATTTTCTTTACGCTTACCAGATAATTTTGATAAGCCTGGTTAATTTGTAAACGGATATTATCATTCAACATATCCTGGTTAGCACTTATCTCCTGCGCCTTTGCTCTTGCTTCTGCCATTTTGGTTTTTGTTTTCCAAAGAGAAGATAGATTGTATGAAACACCAACGCCTATATCCACTGCGTTTGTTACGGTTACAAAACTCGGAATATCCAATGCTACATAACCACCTGTAAGTGCGATGCTTGGGTAATAATCGCTTTTAATTGTTTTAATGCCGATATCTGCAGCCTTTTTACGCAAAGCAAGCGCTGCTAAATCTTTACGGTTTTGTAAAGCCTGTTGTTCGTATTCTTCAACTGTTCCCACATTGCCTACTTTTGGTAAATTAGAAGTGTCTGCCACCAGGATTGTTTGTTCCGGCAAGCCCAGCATCAGGTTCATATTTACCATCGCCATTTTGTAATTGCTTTGTGCATCCGTTAATACCAGTTCAATATTGGAAGATTGCAATTCTACTTTTAATAAATCATTGCGTGCCACCAAACCATTTTTTTCAAGGTTGGTAAAATCTTTTACACGTTGATTGCTTTGGTCCAGGTTATCCTGAACGATACCGATAGTAGCTTTTGCTTTAAACAAATTGCTGAATGCATTGATGGTGTTTAAAATAATTGCCTGTTGGTTATCTTCCGCATCCAGTTTAGCAGCTTGTGCTAAATACTTTGCCGATTCGATACCGTAATTTAATTTACCACCGGTAAATATCGGGTAGCTGATATTCGCAATGCCATACAAAGCCTGCTTTACATTTGGGGTACCACCTTTTGCAGAATCACCTGCCAAACTAATGTTGGGATGTACCGGCAAATAGAAGTAGCCACCGCTTATGCTAAAGTCAGGCAGCTTGCGCTCATTCGCTTCCTGAGCTTCGGCTGTTGCTTCATCAATTTTAGCCTTGTTGCTTTTTAATAGTTTGCTGTTTTTAATACTAAGATCGATTGCTTCTTTTAAAGTGATGGATCTTGTTGTTGAGTCTTGAGCCTTTGTACTTAGTGTGCCCATAAGCGTTAGTGCTACAAAAAATACGGCCGTTATTATCCGTTTATGCTTCATACGTTAAAATTGCTTTAAAGAGTTTTTTAAGATATACGCTCAGTTGTTTTTTTATTGTTTTTTTATATTCGTCGTCTGTTAGTGTTTGCAGGTTGTTTATTTCACGGTAATAATGCTGTGTGGTAACAATATGCGAAACGGTTCCGATTAAAGTTGCCATCATCAGCGATACATCGATATGCTTTTTAAACTCGCCTTTTTTCTGCCCTTCATGAATCAGTTGTTCAATCAGCGTTTGGTTCCTTCTTTTAAAATCGAATATCATTTTATACGTAGCGGGCCGAAAACTTGCCACCTGCTCCCGCATCATAATCCGGTAAAAACAAGGTTGATCCTGTATTTTGTCGATATAATAATCAATCAGCATACCTACTTTTTGCAAAGTGGATACTTCTTTGGCATCAATTACACTGCCAACTTTCATCAGGGAATCTTCGCCCCGATAGCTGAATAATGATTCCAGCAGTTTTTCTTTTGAGCCAAAATAATAGGATATCATAGCAATATTCACCCCGGCTGCATCTGCGATATCCCGTACAGAAGAGCCATCAAAGCTCTTGTCCGCAAACAATCGCTCTGCCGCTTCCATTATTTGTATTTGCTTATCTGTAAAAGACATAATTAAGTTTATGAGCGCACAAAATTAAACAAATGTTTGATTTAATCAAACATTTGTTTAATTTTTTTCCGAACCCAAATTACAGCCTCTTTCAAAGAATTTGTTTATCAACGGGTTAAGAAATAAAAAATTTTTTTGGTCCGGGCTATAATTTCTTTGGGCATCATCGTTGCATCGCCCTCTTATACGGCATACCGTTTTGCGGCTTTTATCGAAGCGGAGGTTTGTCAGGACGTAGATTTAATGGGATTTTATGGATTCCATGGATTGGCGAAGATTGTAGCGGGTAAAGACCCTGATTTTTAGAGCTGGGGATGATTCCGTTTTATTGATTAGATTTGGATAAACGATTGAACCATGTCATTTCAAAACAAAACCGTGTTTATTACGGGAGCTTCCAGAGGTATCGGAAAAGCGATTGCATTGCGGTTGGCTAAAGAAGGTGCTAATATTGTGGTAGCAGCAAAATCAGTAGAAGAAAACCCGAAACTGGGCGGCACTATTTTTTCTGCAGCCGCAGAAATAGAAGCGGCAGGGGGTAAAGCATTTCCTGTTCAATGTGATATTCGTTTTGAAGATCAGATACAAAAAGCAGTAACAGCGGCAGCGGATCATTTTGGAGGAATTGATATTTTAATTAATAACGCCTCTGCCATTTCATTAACTCCCGTAACACTTACAGAACCTAAGCAGTTTGACCTGATGCATGACATTAATGTTCGGGGAACATTTTTTGTAAGCAAAGCTTGTATCCCTTATTTGAAAAAAGCAGCTAACCCACATATACTAACATTGTCGCCGCCCATTAATCTGGATATAAAATGGTTTGCCAGCTATGCCGGTTACACAATCAGTAAATACAGCATGAGCATGATTACACTTGGTTTATCGGCAGAATTAAAAAAAGACAAAATTGCAGCAAATACATTGTGGCCACGCACTACGATTGCAACAGCGGCAGTTAAAAATTTACTGGGAGGCGAAGCATTAATGCAAATCAGCCGTACGCCTGAAATTGTAGCGGATTCGGCATTTTATATTTTGTCCAAATCCTCCGTTGATTGTACCGGAAATAATTTTATTGATGAAGATGTTTTGGCGAAAGAAGGGATTACAGATTTAAGCAAATATTCGGTAGTGCCGGGTGCAAAATTATATACTGACCTGTTTATATAAACTACTATACCTCTTCAATTGTGTCTTGATTGCTTTTTACAGTATGATGGGGTTTATGATGCTTGTGGGTATGTTTGGGACTGCGTTCAAAATTTGCGATTATCAAGGCCCCGGCAATTATAGCAATATCTTTTATTAAGGCATCGGCAAAAAGATACCTAAGCTCCTCGTCTTTATTTAAAAATCCTCTTAAATCAATTGCTACTGCTATGCCGGAAAAAAGCAATGCAAGAAGAAAACTGGCAAGTACGGTTATCTGGCGGTTGATAACTATAGCAATACCTGCAAGCAATAAGGCCATTGCCATAAGGTGTACAAAAAATAATTTATGTGGTAAAAAACCCGGTAACAAAAGGCTGATTTCGTCTGAAAAATAAAAATAATCAACTCCGGTAATGAATATTGCCACGCCAAAAATAACTAAAGCAGCATTGGTTGAAAGAAGAGAAATCTGTATGTCTTTTTTCCCCATGTTTTGAGTTTTAAATAGTTTACAAATTAAATCGTTTAATCTCGTCAAACAGAGGGCTACCCAAAATAATTAAAATATTTGAATGTAAAAATACTTCAATGCCTTTATTTCAACATTTTTTCGGGTACCGGTTTCTCCAGAAGGTTTTTATAAATGAACTGCGTCTTTAAATTCAAAAAATGTGCCCATTTGTTTTTTTCGTTAGCCCACCCATGCCTGCCGCCACTGTATTCCATAAATTCAAAATCCTTTTTTAAATCCTGCAATTTGCTTATTAATTCAATGCTGTTTTGTATGTGTACATTATCATCAATAATCCCGTGCACAATCAGCAGTTTGCCGTTGTACTTATTAGCATAGGTTAACACCGAGCTTGACTTGTAGCCATCGGGATTGTCGGAAGGCTTGTCCATATAACGTTCTGTATAATGTGTGTCATACAAACTCCAGTCGGTTACGCTGCCGCCTGCAATGCCGTGCGTAAATACATCGCTTGCATATGTAAGGGCATAGCAAGTAATGTAACCACCATAACTAAAGCCATTGATGCATATTTTTTTCGGGTCGGCATTGCCGTTCAGTATCAGCCATTTTACCATCACGCTATAGTCTTTCATTTCCCAATAACCCAGGTTGCGGAAAATATAGTTTTGCCCTTCTTTGCCAAACTGCCCGCTGGCACGATGATCCATGGTTACCTGTATCAATCCTTCTTTTGCATAAAATTGCTGATTGCCATTTAGGTTCCAGCTATCCCAGCAGGTGCCGGCATTTGGGCCACCATAAATAGATATTAATACCGGATAGGTTTTACTGGTATCCATATTGATAGGCCATGTTACTTTCATGGGCAAATCGTAAATGCCATCCGCACTTTTTACACGGATGATTTCTGTTTTGGCTAATTGCACTCCATCAAAGCCCGCAGCTTTTGAATCGGCAATTTCTTTAATGATTTTTCCTTTGTTATTAACGAGCGCCATTTTAGTTGGCGTGGATGAATTGGAATAAGTACTAATAAAATAAGAAGCATCCGGCGATAAACTTATGCTATGATTGTATGCACCAAATGAAAGCCGTTGCAGGTTTTCTCCACTAAGCTGAACACTGTAAAAATCAATACGGGCGGTATTTTCACGACCTCTTGCTGTAAAATAAACAGTATTGTTTTTTTCATCAATGGCAGTAATACCCAACACGGTAAATTTTCCGGATGTGATTGGATTGATTAGTTTTCCATTGATATCATATAAGTACAAATGATTCCATCCTGTTTTGTCGCTTTCGATGATGGCATTTTTATTATTGTTTAAAAAATGCAGGCGCTCATAACCATCTTCCAGTTGTACCCATGTTTTTTGCTGCTCTTCATATACTTGTTTTTTGCTGCCGTTGGCAGGATTTACCGAGAAGATTTTTAAATCATTTTGCCCACGGTTAATCCATTGCACCCAAAGTGCGGATGCGTCCGGTGTCCAGTAAGGCATGCCAAAATACTGGTCATCTTTTTCATTAAAATCTGCCCATACGGTATTGCCGCCTTCGGGAGATACAATGCCGATTTTTACTTCAGGATTTGGATCACCTGCAACAGGATAACGTTCTTTCTCTACATAACCATGTGTACCAACTCCATCCGTAATGGTATATTCCGGTACCGGCGAATCATCTGTTCGGAAAAAAGCAATATGCCTGCTATCCGGACTCCACCAAAACGAACGGTATTTAGATGGACGCCCTAAAATTTCTTCGGTATAAACCCAACTGGCGTACCCATTCAGTATAACACTACTACCGTCAACGGTTAAACGCTTTTGTTTTTTTGTCTGAATATCGATGGTATATAAATCATTCTTATTGGTATAGGCAACAAATTTGCCATCCGGACTCATAGTGGGATTTGCTTTTTTACCACCATCATTGCTAAGTTTTATTTCCTGTCCGTTTATTTTAATAAAGATGTCGTTTCCTTTTAAATAAGCCGGAGCATTAAGTGTATCAACAGTTGTGTCTGCTTTAGAAGCTTCTGTTTGTTTGCCGGTTTTGCAATTCAGTACATCGGCTTTTCCATTGTCTGATAGAAGTACATGGCTGTCATCTATCCATTTTGTAATAGAAGGCAATGGATTGATGATGCCGGTGAAATCGTTTTTAAAATATTGGGTATCGGTTAATTCTTTTTGTTGTGCAGTGGCTGATAGAGCAATTAATATAAAAGATATGCAAGCGAATATCTTTTTTGAATTGGATACCATAAAAGAAATTTAAAATGAAAGGACAAGTTAGTTTTTTCAACAATAAACTTAAAATAGAATTTGATGAAAGGAAATAATAAAGGCTGCTTTGCGGCAGCCTTTAAAAAAATAAAGCAAAAATATTTAGTCCGAAGTTTTTTCCAGTTTCATTTGAGGAAACAACAATACATCCTGTATAGAAGGTTGATTCGTTAACAACATACACAAACGATCAATCCCAAAACCAATACCCGATGTTGGCGGCATACCGTATTCCAATGCACGTAAGAAATCATAATCAATAAACATTGCTTCATCATCTCCACGTTCCATTAGCTTGGACTGTTCTTCAAAGCGTTCCCTTTGTTCAAGCGGATCATTTAACTCACTATAAGCATTGGCAATTTCTTTGCCATTCACAATCAGCTCAAAACGTTCTACCAGCCCGGGTTTGCTGCGGTGCCTTTTTGTAAGCGGGCTCATCTCTACCGGATAATCGGTAATAAATGTTGGTTGTACATAGTTGGCTTCGCACTTGGCTCCGAATAGTTCATCAATGAGTTTGCCCTTGCCCATTTTTTCATCTGCATGAATATTAAGTTGACGGCAAACATCCCTGATACCGGCTTCATCCATTTCCGAAACATCAAAGCCTGTATGTTCTTTAATAGCATCTAATATCGTAATTCTTTTATACGGAGCTTTAAAACTGATTTCTTTATCGCCCATTGTTACTGTTGCTGTGCCATTGGTAGCAATCGCTGTTTTTTCCAAAAGCTGCTCAGTAGTATCCATCATCCATTCGTAATCTTTATAGGCTACGTAAAATTCGAGCACCGTAAACTCAGGATTATGAGTGCGGTCCATACCTTCATTGCGGAAGTTGCGGCTAAATTCATATACCCATTCAAAGCCACCAACGATTAATCTTTTTAAATATAATTCGTTTGCAATACGCAGATACATTGGCATATCCAATGCATTGTGATGTGTAATAAACGGACGGGCTGCGGCGCCACCTGGTATGTTTTGCAATACCGGAGTATCTACTTCCAACGCTCCGTTATCATTTAAAAATGCACGGATAGCATTGATAAGCTTGCTTCTTTTTATAAATACATCTTTTACCGCGGGATTTACAATTAAATCAGCATAACGCTGACGGTACCTGAATTCAGGATCGGTTACTTCATCAAACGATTCGCCATCTTTTTCTTTTACAACCGGCAAAGGATGCAATGCTTTTGCCAGTATGGTAAATTCTCTTACATGCACCGATGTTTCGCCGGTTTTAGTAGTAAAAACATAACCTTTAATACCGATGATATCACCAATATCTACTAATTTTTTCCATACGGTTTGATACAAGGTTTTATCCTCGCCTGCACAAATATCATCCTGCTTTATATAAAATTGAATTTTGCCCGACGCATCCTGCAATACGGCAAAATTGGCTTTACCCATATCACGCACACTCATAATACGACCTGCCAAACATACATCTGCAAAGTCTGCCTTATTTTCTTCGCCCTTATAATTTTCTTTGATAGATGCTGCGGTAGCATTAACAGGATACAATGGAGCAGGATAGGCATCAATGCCTAATTTTTTTAATTCTTCCAGTTTTTCCCTACGGATAATTTCCTGCTCGGATAAATGTGCTGAGCTCATAATTGCCTTAAAATTTTTGCGAAGATACCGAAAGAAAGAAACAAGGTACAAGAATACAAGGTACAGGGTTGGGGGCAAGCGTTATTCTAAAATAGACGGGCTTTATTTCCGGGTCTTTTCAATGAACCTTTGAATAACTTTGTTGTTCTACCAAAAAACAACCATGAGCAACAGAATAAGTTTACGACAGGTAGAGCCAGAGGCAATTAATGCGTTGGTAACTTTTGACAAATACCTGCAGGCTGCACAACTAACCAATATCCAAAAAGAATTAATAAAAATACGGGCATCTCAAATTAACGGATGCGCCTATTGTATTAACGTTCATACAAAAGATGCCCGCAAATATGGCGAAACCGAACAACGCATTTATCTGCTGAATGCATGGCGGGAAACGGATTTTTTTACGGAGGAGGAGCAGTGCCTGCTTGCTTTAACGGAAGAAATAACATTGATAAGCAAACACGGCGTATCAAACGAAACCTATGACAGAGCTACTAAAGTATTTACTGAAAATCAAATAGCACAAATAATAATGGCTGTTATATCCATCAATGCCTGGAACAGGATTGGCATTGCTACCCGAATGAAACCTGCATTAGACAGTAAATGACATTGAACAATTAAGTCGTATTTCTGTCATATCTATTATCCAAAAACCGCATTTAATTTATATTGATTATTTTTGCGCAGATTATAGCTATGAAGTTTGACAAGATACACAATAAGGGACAGGCACAACTATTCAGGAATCAATACCTTGAATATCTAACTAAAACGCATCCGTTGGTAATTTGGGGCATGTATATCCCTATTATTTCGTTTATGCTTTATTATAGCAGTGCCTATGTAGGACTGGATTTGAGCTACATTATTACTACCTTTTTTTCGGGAATGTTCTTCTGGACACTTTTTGAATACATAATGCATCGTTTTGTGTTTCATTGGGTAACTGAGAGCGAAAGAGCCCGTAAAATCGTGTATGTTTTGCATGGCAACCACCACGAATATCCCCGCGATAAGGAACGTTTGTTTATGCCTCCCGTTCCAAGTATCATTTTGGCAACACTTATTTTTACGCTAATGTTTCTGATAGCCCGTATGTTTGGCTTTAAAGAATATGTATTTGCTTTTTTCCCTGGTTTTATATTAGGCTACCTTATGTATGGCACCATGCATTATGCAATCCATGCCTGGAACCCTCCTTATAAATGGATGAAACCTTTATGGCGCAATCACCATCTGCATCATTATAAAAATGAAGAACAGGGCTTTGGCGTAAGTACTACTATTTGGGACAGGGTTTTTGGAACGATGTTCGACCTGAAGAAAGAAAAAGAAGATAAAGAGAAAGTTCAGGAATTGATGTTTAAAAAGTAATTACCACTTTTCTTCTTCGCTGTTTCCTGTTTGTTTAAATTTTTTCCTTGTATTTATTTTTTCGAGTTGGCGCTCTATTATAAGATGTGCGATAATTTCTCCTGCATCTTCATCGGGGTTTTGATTTAATACCTGCTTTAGTTTTGTTTCATTTACGTCGATGCGGTAGAGGATGCCCACCATCTTTTCAAAATTTGTTTTGATAAGATGATTGCAATATTCTTTTAGTTTTTTATATAATTCGTCCATATCAATAGAGGGTGATAACTCTATTGCCAGATCTTTATTAATTGTTTCTATTAATCCGCTTTCCATCATTAATAATTTCCTTTTTCTGAAACACCCATTCCAAATAAAGCAAAATCATATTTAGCAGGGTCTGCTGCATCTAAAGTACGCAGATAAGTAGTTAATTCAATAGCTGCCTGCCAATCGGTTTGCTTGCGTTGCAATAAATTAAAGTGCCTCGAAACTCTTGCTACATGAACATCTATCGGGCAGATTAACTGTGAAGGAGAGATTTTTTTCCAAATGCCGAAATCAACTCCTTTGTTATCGTTTCGTACCATCCACCGCAAATACATATTCAATCTTTTACAGGTAGAATTTTTATCCGGTGCAGCAATATGTTTATGCGTTCTGGATGGCGCATCTTCTAAGGAAAAGAAATAAGCATAAAAATTGTTCAGGGCAATCTCAATTAAATTTTCTTTTTTGAGCATTGCTTTTGGAATATCTTTTATAAATGCATCTTCCAATGAATCGTATGTTGAATAATGGGTTTTTAAGAATTCTATAAAATATAAAAGATCAGTTGCGTTGAAAGTGCGGTGCTTAAACTGTAAAAGTTTTTTCAACCTTGTCAGGTCTTCATTCAAACAAAAATCATGTGGCGCATTGTCCATTAATGCAAATAATTCGTTGCTCTTATTTATAATTGTGGTACGATTGCCCCAGGCAAAAATCGAAGCAAAAAAACCGGCAATTTCTATATCCTGCTTTTTGGTAAACAAATGCGGTATAGAGATTGGGTCATCTTTAATGAAAAAAGGTTGATTGTATTCATCAACCTTTTTATCTAAATATTTTTTTAAATCGTTTTTCACTTTACCCAATTGCCTGCTTTAAATCTTCAATCAAATCATCCGCATCTTCAATACCTACGCTCAATCTTATCAATCCATCGGCTAAACCATTTTTAATACGTTCTTCTCTTGGTATAGAAGCGTGTGTCATAGTAGCCGGATGGTTAATTAAAGATTCAACGCCGCCAAGGCTTTCTGCTAACGAAAATAATTTTGTAGAAGAAAGGACTTTTGTTGCAGCTTCCATGCTTTCATCTTTCAATACAAAACTCATCATGCCGCCAAAGCCACGCATTTGTTTTTTGGCAATGGCATAATTCGGATGATCTTCAAAACCGCACCAATACACTTTTGCAATTTTGGGATGAGTACGTAAATAATGCGCAATCTTTTCTCCATTAATGCAATGCCTTTCCATACGAACATGCAATGTTTTAATTCCACGCAATACCAAGAAGCAATCCATTGGTCCCGGTACTGCACCACAACTTTTTTGAATGAAATATAATTTATCCCTAAGCGCTGTATCATTCATCATTAAACAACCTTGTATTACATCGCTATGGCCGCCTAAATATTTTGTTGCAGAATGCATTACAATATCAGCGCCTAAATCCAACGGGTTTTGTAAGTAAGGAGAGGCAAAAGTATTATCAACGCACAATATAATTTTATTGGCTTTTGTTATGGCTGATACCGCTTCAATATCCGTAATAGTCATTAACGGATTGGTGGGCGTTTCCAGCCAAACCAATTTGGTGTTTTTTGTAAGGGCTGTTTGTATATTAGCCGGATTTGAGGTATCAACATAAATAAATTTAATGCCGAATTTTTCAAACACTTTGGTAAACAAACGATAAGTACCTCCATACATATCGCTTGCTGCAATTACTTCATCGCCCGGTCCCAATAATTTTATTACGGCATCTGTAGCTGCTACGCCGCTGCCAAAAGCTAAACCGTATTTTGCATTTTCAATAATGGCATACGCGTCTTCCAATGCTTTACGTGTTGGATTTTGGCTGCGGGCATATTCATAACCTTTATTAACACCGGGCGCTTCCTGAACGTATGTAGAGGTTTGATAAATGGGCGTCATGATAGCACCGGTTGAAGGATCGGGTTCTGTACCGGCATGTATAAATTTTGTAGCTAATTGCATTATTTAAAATTGATAATTGGTTAATGATATGGATGCAGAGCATCTAAGTGCTTTACAAAAATACAGCTTAATTGAAAGCCGTTGATTTAAACAAAAAGCAGGCTCATGAGTGTGATGGCTTACACCAAAAGTTTTGCGGCACATAAATACCTCCAATCATAATTATCAGACTGGTATGCTTCTTTTGGTGTTATTTTTTTATCTAATGCCTGCGGTTTTAAAATTCCGTTGCTCACTAATTTCTGTTTTGCCTCCTGCATATATTCTTGTAAAAGAGGATTTTGCATCCATTGCAACTGAGGAGGTTCGTAGCCTATTTTATTGGT
>Ga0206858_1097_pt1 | contig 23437 bp, 25 predicted proteins | sample Alteio_BWOrgCont_46_FD_152622 | JGI IMG/M metagenome (GOLD analysis project Ga0206858, IMG submission 152622) | Enriched cells from forest soil in Barre Woods Harvard Forest LTER site, Petersham, Massachusetts, United States -... | ecosystem: Environmental > Terrestrial > Soil > Temperate forest >... | reverse complement strand
TCTGCTATGTGAACCCATTACGATAATATCGGCATGTATTTCTTTGGCAGCTTCCAATATGCCTTCTTCTGCCTCGCCTTCTTTTATCATAGTTTTGATGCTGTTATCCTCCAGGTGGTCTCTCGATTTATCAAGAAAGTCCTGTGATATTTTTTTCAATTCAAGATAGCTGCTTTGAAGGTCGTTGGTAATGCCAAATCCATTGAAACCCATAATAGGCGAATAATCCAGCGATGCATAATACGCCGGATTGGCAACCACATGCAATATAGTTACGCCTGCATTCATTGCTTTTGCTAAAGCTACTCCTGTTTCTGCTATTTTTTGTGCGCTTGGTTCATAATCCAATGCGATGAGTATTTGTTTCATGGCAAATCATTTACTGTATAAAGTCCAATAAGCATGCCATAGAAACGATGTAGAATAATTGTCACGTAACAATTCGCATGAATAAAAGCATAAGGTGTAAATACAAAACGCTCCATAAAGGAGCGTTTTACAATATTTTGGTAATCTATTTATAAGATATCTAAAAGCTTGATTCTTTTATTCTCGGTAAAATCAGCATTTAAAAAAACGATTTCTTTGTTTTTGTTATCGATGATTACTTTATCGGTAAAATATTTCGATTTGTAGTTGTTGTAATAGCTAAGGTTAATGGTATCAGAAACATTTTGAAAAGTACCGGCACAAAAATCATAACGCTTGGTATCATCCATATCTACAATTGCAGCAAAACTATTGTTCTCGTTTAAAATGAAGTAGTACGTAAGGTCACCCACTTTCAATCCGCCCATTTTTTCGGCTTTGGATTGCAACATTTTCTTTGTTTCTTTTTTAACAGCAACGGATTCGTCTGTAGGCGTATATCTTGCAGAGCAACTGCTGATTGCAGTGCACATGCTGATTAAAACAATAAGGGATAATAAATTTTTCATGTTTCGTTTATACAATCAATCTAATCGTTCGGTAGAGGCTTTATCAGCAATCGGCTTTTTATAAAACGTTATAAAAAAAAGAGTCCTTCCGTAGAAACGGACTGACCTTTAACGATTGCTTGCCATATGAAAATCTTAAATAAAATCTATTTAATAGAGGGTAGGAGTTCGGCTTTTTAAGCCTGAAAGAACCGTTTCAAACACGCTGTTTCTTTGTTTCTGTCTTTCTGATGTAAAAGTACATTCCATTTTAGGGTTATGCAAGCCTTATTAAAGTCTGTTTTATTACGGTTAACCTTAATTTTTATTGCTTAAATCCTTTGTAGTATTGCATTTCAGTCTAAATTCTTAATGATGGCTAACGTTTTTTTCTCATAAAAAAGCATGGATAAAACCCTGTATTTTTACTTTATCTTAACTTTTGAAGGTAAAAAAATCAGCTTTTTTAATGCAACAAACAGAAATATTAATAATCGGACAGGGAATTGCGGGTTCCTTAACAGCTTTTATGTTGCACCAACAAGGGGTAGATTTTAAAGTAATGGATGCCGGTTATGAAAATGCAGCAAGCAGGGTAGCGGCAGGGATGTTTACGCCAATAAGCGGCAAGCGTAAAACCCTGAATGCTGAAATGATACAGCAAATTCCTTTTGCTATAGAGGTATATAAGCAAATTGAAAAACTGTTAGGCAAAAAAATACTTCATCTTCAAAATGTATATTATGTGCCCGATACTATTGAAGAAAAACAGGATTTATCTCTTAAAACAACCAATGCCAACTTTAGTCAGTATGTTCTTTCGAATCAGGCATCCATTCAGGCTATTAAACAAGAATTGGGGGCTTTTCAGATCACCAACTCCGGATGGCTTGATTGTGCATTGTTTACAAGCAGTTTTAAAGATTGGTTAAAACAAAAGGATGCATTAATAGAAGAAGCCTTTGATTATATTGCAGTAAAAATTACCCGGGATAAAATCCAATACAAGGATATTGAATGCAAGCGGTTGATTTTTTGTGAAGGATATCATGCAGCGGATAATCCTTTTATACAAGAGGGAACAATCATTCCGTGTAAAGGTGATATGCTTACCATTGAATATAAAAATTGCACAGAAGATTTTATTATAAAAAAAAATGCAGCTTATCTTATTTCGTTGGGCAATAATAAATATAAAGGCGGCTCTACTTATAAATGGCACAACAACGATAAAACCCTTTATCAACCCGATAAAGATGAAATAGTAAATAAACTCAATGCAATGCTTGAGAATGAATACAGTATTGTATTGCACCAGTCTGCTATTCGCCCTACTACAAAGAACCGGCAAGTAGTTGCTATACAACATTCCAGCTACCCAAACCTGTTTATCTTGAATGGGCTTGGTACAAAAGGCGTAATACAAGGGCCTTATTATGCTAAGCAAATTATAGAGCTTATGCTGAACGGCCTTTAAACAATTGTAGAATCTTATTTGTTAACAAAATGTAATTTTCCTTTAGCTTTGCCGCTTTTGCTGTTTGGAAAAAACAAAAACAGGAATCAATATTAACTCATTACCACATATCTATTTATGAAAAGAGTAGTAGTAACAGGCTTGGGAGCTATAACGCCATTAGGCAATACAGTCGATGAATTTTGGAACAATATCGTTGCAGGGAAAAGTGGAGCCGGATTGATTACGAAGTTCGATGCCTCTAAATTTAAAACACGTTTTGCCTGCGAAGTAAGAGGCTTTGATGCTGAACAATACATCGATAAGAAAGAAATAAAAAAATACGATCTCTTTACGCAATACGCTTTTGCAGCAAGCGACCAGGCTATAAAAGATGCACAACTTGATTTTGCATCGATGAGCGAAGAAGAACGCTACGAAGTAGGCGTAATCTGGGGTTCGGGCAATGGTGGTATCGGAACATTTGAAGACCAATTACGTGAATTCCACACCGGCGATGGTACGCCACGTTTTAATCCATACATGATCCCTAAAATGATTGTTGATATTGCTGCAGGTGCCATATCTATCAAACATAAATTACATGGACCGAATTATTGTACCGTATCAGCATGTGCTTCATCCAATACTGCTATCATTAATGCTTTTGATACTATTCGTTTAGGCAAAGCAACGATTATGGTAGTAGGCGGTTCAGAAGCTGCAGTTACGCATGCATCGGTAGGAGGTTTTAATGCAGCGCAGGCTTTATCAAAAAATAACGAATCGTTTGAAACGGCATCACGTCCTTTTGATAAAGACCGTGATGGCTTTGTAATGGGCGAAGGAGCAGGAGCTTTGATATTGGAAGAATATGAACACGCAATTAAACGCAATGCACCCATCTATGCAGAAATGGTTGGTGGAGGAATGGCCGGTGACGCTTATCACTTAACAGGCACACCTCCTGATGGTTTAGGTGCCGGATTGGGCATGAGCAAGGCATTGAAAGAAGCAGGTATCAGTGCTGATAAAATTGATTATATAAATGCGCACGCCACATCTACAGGATTAGGCGATATTAGTGAATTGCATGGCGTTAAAAGAGTATTCGGCGATTCAAAAGTTGCTATTAGCGGCACCAAATCTATGACGGGGCATTTGCTGGGTGGTGCCGGTGCTATTGAAAGTGTTATTAGCATTTTGAGCGTGAAGCATGATATAGTGCCTGCTACTATTAATACACAGGAACTAGACGAAAAAATTCCTGCCGGATTAAATATTGTTTTAGGTAAGCCTCTTCACCAAAAAGTAGATTATGTATTGAATAATACCTTTGGTTTTGGTGGGCATACGGCGAGTTCTATTTTTAAAAAACATAAATAAAAGGGATATTAAAACTCTACTTTATTAGTTGAGTCGTTTGTAATTTCTCTTTTTGTATTTACTGTAGTGTCTATAATTAAAATTTCTCCCTTAGTAGCAAAGGGTTGAAGTTTTGTTTTTTTGGGAGTTACCGATGTTGCTATTGTATCTCCGGTTATTACTGAGGGTGTTCCTGTCGTTGTAAAAGTCTTGGTACAGTGTTTGTCAGGTACTATTGCCGTTGGTGCTAAATTTCCTATTGTTACTGAAGACTCCCGTTTTCCTATAATGGTATTTTGTATTGTATCGATTTTGTTATTTGTACTTGCCGGTTTTTCTTTCAGTTTAGTATTGCAGGAGAAAAGCGTAGTACTGAAAACTAATAAACTGGCTGCTAAAAATTTTTTCCAATAGGGTATGGCAACATGGAAAATATTATGCGGAAGTTCAATAGTAATGCGCCCTAATTGTTCATTGCGAAACCTGCCGCAAACTTTTTCTTCTTTTTTACGGATAAAAAAATATTTTATCTCCTCATCACTCATGGAGGTAAAGTCGATAACAGTTTTGGCGCAACTGCTGCAATAACGTCCTGCTGTATCAGGAGTCATTGTTTCCCAATTTTCATGGCAGGGAGTTGGAATGGATATTTTAAACATAGAAAAGATTTCTTTATAGATGCAGCTCAGGTCAAATTGCACAAATTCATTCGGTTTATTTACCTCAGTTTTTACACAGGATAAATACATTCATTTAAATAAACTGCAATGCTGCATGAAGGAATAAGTATTTTCTTGTTTAGTTAATACATTGAAAAGCTGTTTTTTTAAAGCTGAATTTATTTACATTTACACTGCCTGCTCCGATTAATGTTAACCTGTAAACATTAATGCTTCACCTGTTTTTGAACGAATAAAAGCGCTTATGAAAAAAGAATTGTTTTTTGTAATAGCAGGCTTTCTGCTGGCATTAAATACCTATGCACAAAAAGAAATGGATGATAATCTGTTCTCTGTTTCTTTTGGGCCATCTATCCCAATTGGAAATTATGGCAACACTAACCTGGCAAATGATAATGCAGGTTTTGCAAAAACTGGCGAAGCCATTCATGTTTCATTTGAGCATAAGTTGAATAAACATTTTGGAATAGCCGCTATGCTTTATAGGCAAAAGAATTCGGTAAATACTGCAGCAATGTCAACGCAATTTGAAGGTGTAGGGTTTAATAATACGCCTCCATATTTCAGCAACGGATCAACCCCTCCGCCTACACCTACGTATGTTTATGTACCCAACTGGCAATTTGATAAGGATAGTTATTATCTGGGAGGATTTTATGCCGGCGGTGTATTTGAATCTCCTATTGGTAAAGCAAAGAGGCTTTCTTTTGTTGCAAAGGCAATGCTTGGTGTTGTAAATGCTACATCACCTGAATTAAACGGAAAAGGGAATTCTGATACAGTCCTGGTATATGTTAATCAAACGAAAGCAACAGCATGGGGTTGTAGTTATTTATTAAGTGCAGGGTTAAAATATCGCTTGCACAATAAATGGAATCTTATGTTTAATACAGAATATGTTGGGACAAATAGCATTAAGTTTAAAAATGTTACAACTTCTTATACACTTGAAAATGGCTATATTCTTACATCAGGCGGCTATGTTCCGGGAAGCAGTTCTTATCTAACTACATCCAGCAAACTGGGGGCAGTAACACAAACCTTTCAATCGATAAATTTAAATCTTGGGATAGGATGGAGTTTTTAATTATGCTCGTTTTGCTAACGTATTAATATCTTTTACTTCCAATATTTTTTTATCATAACCTGCTACCACATTTATCATAGCTAATCCTACATCGCTTAATGTAGAAACGGAGTCTGGAAAGAATTTGCGGAAGAAAGGATACATCCAGGTAATGTATTTATAATTTTTATTGGTATTCTTTAAGTCTTTTGTAGGATGCATATATGCGGGGCGGAAAGCAAATACCTGTTTAAACGGTAATTTAAATAAATCATTTTCCGTTTTGCCTTTTACCCTTGCCCACATTATTTTGTCTTTTTCTGTGCTGTCGGTACCCCTTCCTGAAACATAGCAGAACGTCATATCAGGATTGAGTTTGTAAACTGTTTCAGCAACATGTAACGTTAGCGTGTAAGTGATTTTATAATAGGCAGGCTCTTTCATTCCGATAGAAGAAACACCTAAACAAAAGAAACAGGCATTATAACCGCTTAACTGATTTTCAATGGCAGATAAGTTGTAAAAATCAGCATGTATAATTTCCTTTAGTTTTGGATGTGTAATACCGCAAGGCTTACGGTTAATTACCAATACCGCTTCTACTTTTGGCGATAATAAACATTCGTGCAGTACGCCCTCGCCAACCATGCCGGTAACCCCGGTAATTATTGCTCTTATTGGAGTATTCATGTGTATTGTTTTGGATAATACTAAAGACGTATCAAAAGTAGAATTGTTTTATTTCTCAACAACCTGCTTTTTTATTGTATAAATTTGTAATCGTTAAATGGCTTGTTCTGTTAAAGTCACTTGTATCAATTCCAAAAACGAATGGGCAAAAAAATCATCCGATATATTTATTTCGGCAATTACTTTGTAGGAGCACTTGCCATCGCTCTTTCGGTTGAAACGTCCAGTCAATTGAGGCTTCCTTTTAATTCATTTTTATATTACCTGATACTGTTTAGCGGTACGGTGATGTATTATACCTACGCTTATTCCACGCCGTTACAATCTTATGATGCCGAAAATTCACGGGCAGCCTGGTATGTAAAGCACCATAAGTTTGTAATGTTTAGCCAATGGTTTTTACTGTCTGCCTGCATTGTATTGAGTAGTTGTTTGGTGGTTAAAAATTTTGACAATCTATTCAGGATTTCGATACAATACTGGTTGATAGGAATTGTGATGGGGCTTTCTGCAATCTTATACTATGGCTTATTGCCCCGTTCTTTTTTTAGGTTGAACCTGCGTAATACCGGATGGATAAAGGCTTTTGTAATTGGCTTTGTATGGGGCTGCAGTGTAAGCCTGTTGCCGGTTATTGTATTGCAACTGGAACATGGTTCGTATTATGTAGAACCAACTTTGCTTTTTTGGTTATTTATAAAAAACTGGATGTTTTGCACCGTAAATGCAATTATGTTTGATATAAAAGATTATGAGGATGATTCCAACCATCAATTAAAAACATTTGTAGTGCAATTTGGCATACATAGAACTATTTTCTTTATTCTTCTTCCGCTGGCGTTGATTGGTATGTTTTTTATGCTGGCATTTACACATTACCGGCATTTTCCAATATTGCCTGTACTTATTAACCTGCTGCCTTTTATTTTATTATTGTTTGTAATTTATTCAATGCAAAAGCAAAAAAGCATTATGTATTATTTGGTAGTGATAGATGGCGTTATCTTTATCAAAGCCATTTGCGGAATTATCGGAATGCAATTTGTTCACTAACATCAATTATACTTTTTCAATTATCAATTTAAAAGAGTGCCTGCTAATTACGATAAGATTGCGAAGGTTTACGATTTTATAAGCCGCCTTGTATATGGCAATGCATTGGTAAATGCACAGGTGTGGCTGTTGAAATATGTGCCTGCCAATAGCCGTATTTTAATTGTAGGCGGCGGTACGGGATGGATATTGGAAAAATTTGCAGCGATACATTCCAATGGCCTGATCATTGATTATGTAGAATCTTCAGCAAAAATGATAGCACTTTCGCAAAAAAGAAAGTATCAGGAAAATGAGGTGAATTTTATAAACGTTGCTATCGAAAACTATACTACTACCAATAAATACGATGTGATACTAACGCCTTTTTTATTTGATAATTTCACGGCAGATAAAATTCAAATCCTGTTTACACAGTTAAATGCATTGCTAAAACCCACGGGTACCTGGCTGTATGCCGATTTTATGTATGATAAACAGAAAAGCCCATTATGGCAAAAGGTATTGCTTAAAACAATGTATTTTTTCTTTAAGCTTACATCTGATATTGAAACACAGGAGTTAGTAAGCATGGATGTTTATTTTAAAACTGCTGGTTACAATAAAATGGAAAGGGAAACCTGGTTTTTCAATTTCATCCAATCGGTTGCATTTCAAAAATCGTAAAGGTTATTGCAAAGCATTTTTCTTTTTGCATTTATGGCAACAATTTTGATAAGTAATAATTATGGAAACAATAAAAACAATCTCGGGCAGTTCAGAAGCAGAAATCTGGCAACAGGTTACGGCAGATTTTGCAGCTAACGAAGACCTTTTGGAATACAATGCATTCCTGCATCAGGCAGACAGAGCAATAGCCTTGGATATTGACATTGATCCGGGTGGAGGTTTTGAAAGTGGGTATGAATTTACCCGTTTCACGGCTTTGATACAAAAGAAAAATGATTTCAGGTTTAGCATTTACCATGAAGGCTTTATTAATAAGGTGGGCAAATTTTTTGGGATGGAAGATGTAATAACCGGCTATCCGGAATTTGATGAAGCATTGATTGTAAAGACGAATGATGCTGAAAAAGTAAAAACTTTTTTTAGCGATCCAACTGTTCGGGCAACTTTTCAGGCAATGACAGATTTTACATTGCATATTACTCACCATCATCCCAAAGATGGGGAAACAAGCGATACTTATCTGGAATTGGAAATACAGGTTGGTATTACAAACGTAGCAGAACTGCAGAATATCTACCATGCTTTTTGGGAAGTGCTGGTTTTAATCGATCCATAAAAATTATAATAAAAACGCCTTGAAATTTTCAAGGCGTTTTTATTATGTTGAACGAATTATTATTGATCACCCAATGTAATCGGGTAATCATAAAGCCCGTCATAACCGGGATAAAATCCACTTACTGTAAATGATTTAGACAAACCGATTGCCTTATTCATCTCATCTATATTTTTTATTTCCGTGTCATTTATTTTTACAATTATAAAACCGTCACGCATACGTGTTTGATCGCTTAAGGCTCCGGTGGTGCCTATTTTCTTAACAATTACGCCTCCGCTAACGCCATATTCTTTTGCTTTTTTTGCATCCAGTGAAATAAACTGTGCACCAAGTTTAGAGGTGGCGGAATTATCTTCTTTAACGATGTCATAATTGCCCGCATTGTTTTTTAATGTAACACCCGTAGTTCTTGTCTCTCCGTTTCTGCTGTATTCAACAGTAACTTTATCGCCTGGTTTATAATGAGTGATTTGTTCTACAAGGTCGGAGCTTGAATTAATATCAACACCGTTTATTTTAGTAATAAAATCTCCCTTTTTTATTCCTGCGGAAGAAGCAGCGCCATTGCTTGCCGCATCCATAACATATACGCCATTGCCATCGGGGATATTTTGTTTTTTCTTGTCATCATCCGTCATGCCATCAGGTGCATAAGATACTCCAAGGTATGCTCTCTGCACAGAACCGTATTTCATTAAATCATCCACCACTTTCTTTACAATATTAACCGGGATAGCATACGAGTATCCGGAGTAATAGCCGGTAGGTGAAGCTATCGCAGCATTAATGCCAATCAGTTGTCCATCCGTATTTACCAATGCACCACCACTGTTGCCCTGGTTTACTGCTGCATCTGTTTGTATGTAAGACTCAACAGGTGCACTGGTTTTAGTGCCTTTGTTTAACCCAAGGCTTCTGCCTTTGGCGCTTATGATACCTGCCGTAACCGTTGTTTCCAGATTAAGCGGATAACCGATAGCCAAAACCCATTGCCCAATCTTTGCATCGTCTGAATTGCCATATAATAAAAACGGAAGATTGTTTGCGTCTATTTTAATTACTGCAATATCATACGAAGGATCTGCACCAATTACTTTGGCGGTGTATGTTTTTTTATTGCTTAATGTTACGGTTAATTCATCTGCATCTGCCACCACATGGTTGTTGGTAACAATATAACCATCGCTGCTGATGATAACGCCGGAGCCCGAAGCCCTTTGTTCGGGTATTACACTTGGGCCATTAAAAAACTGGTTAAACATATCATCATCGAATAAATCCCCAAACGGATTTTTTTGACGTGGAAGGTTATTGTTTACCTGCTTTGCATTTGTTCTTGTTTTGATATGCACCACTGTTGGTATCGCTGCTTGTGCCGGTTGTGTAAAATCGATTGCTCCGGCAGGGGCAGCACCTTCATGCAGGCCTGTTAAATGATAGTTGGAAGGAACCACGCCGTTTTCCTGCCCTGCATAAGTATTGTTGTTGTGTTCAAATTTTGCGTAACCAAAAATTACAGCTACGGTAGTTGCTGCGCTAATAGCAACGGTAAAAAATGTTTGTTTCAGATTCATAGTTTTCAATTTTAATTCTATAAAAAGTCAAAAACCGATTTTAGTATCATTAATGACAATGCAAAGTAACGAAGCGTTTTCTAATTGTTTTTTACCGCTTATTACGTTTAACAATTAATTAGGAACACTTTCGTAGATGAAGGGTTCTTTGCCAAAAAAAGCAAAAGGATTTTATAAAGTTAATAAGAACTGAACAGTGTCCACACCATCTGCATAATCCATTAAGCCAGGGCTTTGTGCCTTGCCAAAGGGAACATCCACACCATCGATGCATTGTATCTCATCACTTTCCCTTAATGATTTTATCAGGTCATCCACATCCTCATAAAAACTATAATTCAACTGGCTGATAGGAGAGAAGATGGATTCGCTTTCTGTTAATAAGGTATGTTCATTCGTCATGTAAAAACGATTGTTCATAATTTGTATCGTGAGATAGTAATCATAATTGTTTTTGTATTTATGATGATCCGAAAAATATTTATAATCCTCAAAGGATTTTAACAGGGGGACAAAATCATATTCCTTTGGCACAAATATTTTGGTAACATTGCGGCAACCCAGTCCAAAAAAACTATGTATATCGGAAGATAATTTTTTCAATTCATCCATCGTTTCATCACCCTTTAAAATAGCAACAGAACTTCGGTTACGGCGAACAATACAAGGATACTTTGAAAAGTAATAATCAAAATGCATCGCACTGTTATTGCTTCCGGTAGCAATATAGGCATCGCAACCTTTCAGCATTGGTGCAACAGAAACATAATTTTTAAAATCAGATTCCCAGTCGGTTATCTTATCAATTAAAAATGGAAACAGTATATCGTCTTTGGAAGAAAGCTTAATGGTTTGCCGATGGCCGGTAATAAACACCGATAAAAAATCATGAAAACCAACCAATGGAATATTGCCGGCCATTACGATGCCGATGTTTTTTCCACCAACATTATTATCCAGATGATAGTGGTTGGCCCAGTTGGTTAATTTATCTTCTTGTAAAAATTGGGTAGTAATATTATTGGTAGCTAAATCAATGAATTGCGGTATAAACCAACCGTTTTTTTCAAAAGCTCTTTGTTTTGCCCATTGCCATTCTTCGGGGTTGCTGTGTAAATATTCGCCTAATTGTACTAATAATTTAATTCGATTTTGTAAATTCATTTGGTAATCCTTACTTTTGAACTGTAAAAGTATTTTAATAAAAACTATTAAAGTTAAAATCTAAATCTGAATTAGAATATGGCCATTAAAATTACAGACGAATGTATTAATTGTGGGGCTTGCGAGCCTGAGTGTCCTAATAACGCCATTTATGAAGGCGGTGTAGAATGGGCGATAGCCGACGGCACTACAGTAAAAGGAAATTTTACCTTGTTAGACGGTACCGAAGTAAGTGCAGACCAACGCAATGCACCGCTTAGCGTAGATACTTATTATATTACAGCCAACAAATGTACCGAATGCCAGGGCTTTCATGAAGAGCCACAGTGTGCTGCGGTTTGTCCGGTTGATTGTTGCGTACCGGATGATATGTACCAGGAAACGGTTGATCAGTTGATGGCGAAAAAAGAAAAATTGCACGTATAAGCATAAAGGTTTTACAAAGCCGAAAGGCTTATTAAAGGCAGGTGATATTTCCTGCAACGTGGCGAGGGTATTGAAAAATACTTTCGCCTTTTTTATATGAAATAATTAATTTGGAGTTGATAATGATTAATAGCATGAGAAAAATTATAACTGCTTTTCTTCCGCTTGTTCTTTTTGCAGCTTGTCATACTCCTCTTCCCAGGGATGATAATAAACCCTCCATTGATATAAAGGCAGAAATAATACAGGCTGACAGGGCTTTTTCAAAACTGAGCGAAGACAAAGGCATGAAGGTTGCTTTTTTGCAATACATGGATTCGGAAGGAGTGTTGTTGCGCCCCGATAATATGCCTATAAAAGGCGGGTTTGCTATTGATTATATCAGCCAGGAAAACGATACTTCTTTTTCGATGAGCTGGGAGCCCAAAGGCGCATCGGTAGCCCAATCCGGCGATTTGGGCTATACCTATGGCACATATTTAATGAAATTTAAACACAGGGATTCTGTAGTGCGAGGCACGTATGTTAGTATCTGGAAAAAACAACCTGATGGCGGCTGGAAGTATGTGCTGGATAGTGGGAATGATGGGTTGGGGGAGTATTAAGTTTGATTTTCAATATTCATTGCTCAATGTTCAATACTCAATGTTCAAGGGAAAACCGGAGTTCATAACTTTAAAGATTATACTGAAAATGAAAAGCACTAAATAGCAGAGGAATGCTACTGTATTTTAATTGAAAATAGAACATTGAGTATTGAGCATTGAACATTTAATAGAAAAAGTATTAAGTAAAAAGTTAAAAATCCCTATCCAATTAATTATCCTTTATCGGTTAACCAATTATCCATTAATTTTGATTCAACTCTTATTAAATAATAAATGAAGAAAAGAATTGCACTTGTAACAGGTGGTTATTCCGGCGAAGCCGTTATCTCTTACAAAAGCGCCGTTACCATTGAAAACAATGTTGATAAAGAAAAATGGGATTGCTATAAAATTGACATCAATCCTGAAGGATGGTTTTATGAAACTGCAAACGGGGAAAAAATAACGGTAGATAAAAATGATTTTTCCATTACGCTCAATGATAATAAAATAACTTTTGATGCAGTATTGATAGGCATGCACGGCACTCCCGGCGAGGATGGCAAACTGCAAGGCTATTTTGATTGTTTAAAAATCCCTTACACATCTTGCGATGCAGCAACCTCTGCGCTTACTTTCAATAAAAGATATACGGTGGCTGTTGCAGCTTTTGCCGGCATAAATGTGGCAAGGTCATTGCACCTGTTTAAACATATTCCGGTAACACCGCAGGAGATATTAAATGAATTAAAACTTCCGGTATTTGTAAAACCAAATAATGGTGGTAGCAGTATTGGCATGAGCAAAGTAAATGAAGCAGGGGAATTACAGGCTGCCCTGGATAAAGCGTTTAACGAAGATGAGCAATTGCTGGTGGAAGAATTTATTAAAGGAAGGGAGTTTACGATCGGCGTTTTAAAATCCAAAGGAAATATTATTGCATTACCGATTACTGAAATAATTTCTAAAAAAGAATTTTTTGATTACGAAGCAAAATACCTGGGAGCAAGCGAAGAAGTAACGCCGGCAAAAGTAGAAGAGAACATCGCAGAAGAAATAAGGGCTGCTGCAAAAAAGGTATATTCAGTGTTTAATTGCAGAGGGATAGTGCGGATTGATTTTATTTTTAATGAAGTAAATCAAAAGCCATATATGCTGGAGATTAATACTGTACCGGGGCAAAGCGAAGCCAGTATTGTACCCCAGCAGGTAAAAACTATGGGCTGGTCATTAAAAGAATTTTATAGTGCATTAATAGAAGAATGTTTTAATAATTAATAGTAGGTGAATTGATAAACATACTTGAAATCATTGTTTTAGTATTGTCATATTTATCCATTAAAATAATAACACTTGTTTAAATTTATAACCGACCGCCCGTTTTGGGTTAACCTGTTAGCCGCAATTGCTTTAGGTTTTTTGCTGATATTTGGCTTTTTGCAAATGCTAAGCTGGGTTACCCGTCATGGACAACATTTAACCGTTCCGGACGTAAAACGCAAAGACACACAAGAAGCTATAAAGCTTTTGGAAGACCAGGGCTTTGATGTTGTTATACAGGATTCTACTTATACAGATACACTGCCCAAAGGGATTGTTATAAAACAATTACCCGATCCGGATGCAACCGTAAAAGTGAACCGTACTGTTTTTCTTACAGTAAATTGCGTAATACCACCACTGGTTGAAATGCCTGATTTAAAAGGGTTGGGATTAAATTTTGCATTAGATGTATTGGAAAGGAATCATCTTGAATTACAAGATACTGTTTACAGAACAGATATAATGAAAGGCGCCGTATTGGAACAAAAATATCATGGCTCTGTAATTGCAAAAGGAACAAAAATACCTTGGGGCAGCAGCATAACCTTAGTGGTTGGTTCTGGGCTGGGCGATACAAGTATTGTAGTGCCAGATGTAATAGGCATGACTTATGGAGATGTAAAAGTGATGCTTGACTCGATGGGAATAGTATCTGTAGCAGTGCCAGAGCCCGGCATAACAGATACGGCTGCTGCATTTATTTACAAGCAAAATCCAATGCATTTAAATGAAGCAAATAAATACAATTATATAAAACCCGGTATGTTTATGGATTTATATTTATCCACTACAAAACCGGATTTTACGGATACAGCCACTATCAAGAGCAATAATCCGCCACCGGCAACAACGCATTAATAAATTAAGTATGACAACAATAACTGCAGAAGAACTAAAAGCCCGTTTAGACAACGGAGAAAAAGTACATTTAATTGATGTACGAGAACCATTTGAGAACGCTGAATTTAATATCGGCGGCGAACTGATTCCATTAGGCAATATCCAATCTATGCAGATAGAAGACCTGGAAGCATTGAAAAATGATGAGGTTGTATTCTATTGCCGCAGCGGCAAACGCAGCGCAACAGCAGCGTTGATACTGGATTCTGTTGGCTTTACCAATACCAAAAACCTTGTTGGAGGTATGTTAGAGTGGCAGGATAAGTTCGCAAAATAAGAGCGGATTTTATGAAGGGAGTATCAATACCAACGACCCTCCAATAATCAACAAAGCCCCCAGTGCAGTTTTCCAGGTTAAGGGTTCTCCTAAAAAAAGTACCGATAAAGCAATGGCGATAGCAACACTCATCTTGTCAACGGGTGCTACCTGTGATACTTTGCCCAGTTGCAATGCTTTAAAATAAAATATCCAGGAAAGTCCTGTGGCAATACCGGATAAGCACAGGAAAAGAATATTTTGTTTGGAGAGCGTATGGATGGAAGATATGCCACCCCTGAAAATGGCAATGCCCCACGCAAGGATCAATATTACTACTGTTCGTATGGCAGTAGCTAAATCTGTGTCAACTCCTTTTATTCCAACCTTTGCAAAAATAGCTGTGAGAGCAGCAAACAATGCAGAAAGTAAAGCGTATAACCACCACATAATATTTTATTTTATTGATTATTAAATAGGAGGAACTTATAATTTTTCTTTTAAAAGATACGCACAATAGCCTGCTGTTTCTTTAATGTAAAAATTCCATACAAGCAATACAGAAGGGTTGGGTATGATTTCAAAAAAACTATAACCACTTCTACCCGCCAAATAATTACATGGAAAATCAACTGTAGGAATGCCGGCTGTTTTAAATATCAAGGTAGCCCTTGGTATATGCGATGCCGTAGTGATAAGCAGGTAGGGTGGATGTAAGGAGGCTGAATCCAATAACCGTTTTGTATTAAGTGCATTGTCTGCGGTATTGTCTGATTTGTCTTCATATATAACAGCAGAATCCGGTATGCCCATTTTTAGCATTTCATTCTTTGCCCATTCTCCTTCACTAAATTTTTTGTCAACATCTTTGCCATTACCGCCGCTTATAAGAATGCTAAGGATCTTTCCTTCTTTATATAATTTTACTGCCTGTAAAAAACGTTCAGAAGAATTATTAAAATAACCGGTTCCATTTTCATCGGGACTGGCAAAACCTCCTAATAATATACCGCAACTGTAAGGCTTGTCTTTAGATACATCCCTTGGTGCCGGTTGCCAAAATTTTGCATACGCATTTAACAGCCAGCTATTGCTAAATACGATAAAAATAAAAACGATAGCAATTTTACAAATGCGTTTGCCCTTGGGTCTTTTTATAAAAAAACGAACAACAATAAAAATCAATATCCAATTTAAAGGAGACAGGAAATAGGGAGTTATAGCAGAAGCGAGTGCATGCATAAGTTTTTGTTATGAGTTAAGAGCAGCAATAAAAATAACTCAAATTTTGAGAATAACGGATACGAAAAAGGCGAAGCATAAATGCCTCGCCTCAAGATTGGGTTTAAGGTTGTTTTTACAGAGAAAAGTTTACACCCGCCATATAATTGATAAGCGCCATCGGAAAATAATAATTGTAATTTACTACCTGTCCGTTTTCTATGTCCGGATAAGCGCTGCCGGTTGAATTGTATTTTGCACTAAACAGGTTGTTTACCTGAAAAATAAAAGTAGCTTTCTTGCCAATCTTGTTTTCTAAAGAATAGGTAAGGCGTACATTCTGCGCATAATAAGCCGCCACGCTTCTTGAATCGTCAGCCGTATTATCCAGGTATTGTTTGCTTACATACTTACTGATGAGGCTGATTTCACCATGCTTCACCGGTATAAAATTAATGCTCCCTCCTGCAATTACAGAAGGCGAATAGGAGATGGTTGTATTGGCATATTGCGTTTCTTTTTGCCCGATATAATTATACGAAGCATCATACTCACTTAAAAAACCTGTAAACAATTTAATTTTGTTTTGGCTGAAAGTGGCATTGGCAGTAATGTTTAGCCAATGTGTAATGGTTGTTGCCCCTTGCAGCTCTACTCCTAAGCGGTAACTATTGGGAACGTTTACCCGGATAGGGCTTCCAACAGAATTCAATTGCCCTGTAAGTATCAACTGGTTAATGTATTTCATATAATACACATTAACTCCCCAACTGTATTTTTTTTGTTTTCTTTCTACACCCAATTCAAAATCATGCAGGGTTTCATAGGTGGGTGGTGTAACGGTATTGGCAAAATCATCATGATTCGGTTCTTTATTAGCCATGGCATAGCTAAAATATGCCTGCCAGTTGTTTTTTGTATAAGTAATGCCCGCCTTGGGGTTTACAAAATTAAAGTTCCTGCTTACAGTATCTATCGGCAATTGTACACTGTTTCCTTCAAAGCCATCAATGCGGTGATATACATTTCTGTATTGAATGTCTATAAAACTCTGCCAGTTGGTATTAAGCTGATGTTGCCATTTTACATAGGTAGTAATATCGGTTTTTAAAACGGGATAATTATAATACTGGTAATCATCTGTAGGAGTGCCGCCATTTTGTGCCCAGGTAATATTGCCCGAATGAGAACCCTGGTATCTTGTCCATTCACCACTTACAATTACTTCATCTTTTTTGGTTTTATATTGAAGCGATGCTGTTTGCCCATAAAAATGGTTGTCGAGCCAAAGCTGGCGGGTAAGATCTGTATTAGTAATGGTATCTCCGTTAATAACAGGATTTGGCAAGCCATAATATGCGTACGATGTAGCAGAGTTGTCGCCGGCATTCGTTTCTGCAGCCACGCCTTTATATTCCTGGTAATAACCTCTTCCATATACCATAAAAGCAGCCGTGCTAAACGTAAGCTTATCGCTAAATGTATGATTAAAGAAAAGCTGATAATGATCCTGTTGGTAATTATCCGTTTGATTGCTGTAAGGAGCGCCAGGTTTTTCTGTGCCTAAATCATTGTAAGTACGATTGGTGGCAAGCGAATCCTGCGGCACACCATCCCATGCCTGATAGGTTCTTTCTTTTCCTGAAAGAATATTAAAACGTACAGAAGATGTTTTGGTAATGTATGCAGCCGATAAATAAAAGGATTTAAGATTGGTGGCAGCACGGTCAATATAACCATCACTGGTTATCTGGCTAAGCCTTGCATCCAACGTAAAATGTCCGTTTAATAAACCACTGCCTACTTTGATGGTGTTTTTCCAGGTGTTGAAAGAACCAAAACTGTTATCCGTTTCTGCATACGGTTTTTCATTATATTCATTAGTGCTTATATTGATAGAAGCCCCAAAAGCCCCGGCACCATTGCTGCTTGTACCAACACCTCGTTGGATTTGTATATTATCTGCCGATGAAACCAAATCCGGCACATCTACAAAATAAGTGCCTGAGCTTTCGGCATCATTGTACGGAATTCCGTTTAGTGTAACATTAATACGGGTAGCATCTGTGCCACGGATGTGTATTCCCGTGTACCCGACACCGTTACCTGCATCTGAGTTTATAATTACGGATGGTGTTTGGTCTAATACAAAGGGAAGGTCTTGCCCAAGGTTTACTTTTTCAATGTCTTTTTTTGAAAAATTAGTTTTGGCAAAAGGCGCATTGTCCCCGGCTTTTACGGCAGATACTTCTACCGGTTGTAAGGATACAGTGTCCTTGTTTTTTTGTAGCTGTTGCGCATACAGCATGGAAGTTCCTGTACATAAGAATGCACCAAGAATTACTTTTTTCATTTTGAATAAAAATTTTTGCTGAACATCCGGAGAGGAATCCGATGTGTATTGTTATCTCCCTTCGCAGGCATTATCCTGAGCAGGTTAACGGGTGTAATCTCAGCCTCTTTAAAAGAAGCACCCCGGAAATTCAGTCGGTTAAAAGAACGGTTTAGGCTGCAAATGTATAGAAGTAAAAATGAAAACTAAAAATAAAAAATAAAACAGCCATCAAGCGATAAGCCACAACATAGACCCAGTCTGTATTTTCAACTATAAACCCTAAACTCTAAACCCTAAACTTCCTAAATCGTTCGATATTATTTGGCTGGGAACCTGTTTGACCGTACATTTGCACCGCGAAGTAGAGCAGCGGTAGCTCGTCGGGCTCATAACCCGAAGGTCGGAAGTTCGATCCTTCCCTTCGCAACAAAGAAATAGCCCAGTTTTTCTGGGCTTTTTTTATATATTGCAGGTAATCAAAAGCTACTTTGTTTGTTATGAAAAAATATCTTTTAAGCGCAGTTCTTTCAATCGTTGTTTTAGTATCCTGCAAAAAAAGCAGCAATACAAATTCAGGCAATTGTGCAATTACAGAAACAAATCTGCAGGGTAGCTATAAAGTTACGGATGCTACGTATCAATCGCCTAACAGCAGCCCGGCAATTCCGGAAGTAGATGTATATTCAAACCCGTTGTTTTCATCTTATTTTCCGGCTTGCAAAAAGGATGATATTACTTCATTGAATGCTGGCAACAGTTATGTTTACAGTGATGCAGGTGTTACTTGCACACCCAATGACAGTACTTCGGGCACATGGAAATTAAATGCGGATACGCTGATAATTACCAGCGGAGGAACATCAGATTCAGCCATTGTAAGCAGTTTTAATTGCTCTACAGCAATAGTGGTTCACGGAAATGTGTTTTCGCAGGGCGACCAATTAAAAATTACGTTTACCAAACAATAAACCAGGTTTAGCAATTAAGATATTCTTAAAAACCCGGCACATTTGGCTGCCGGGCTTTTTTTTGTCAACTTTGCACCCATAACAACATAAATGAAAGCAGGATTTGTAAATATTTTTGGTAAGCCAAACGCCGGCAAAAGTACTTTGCTGAATGCATTGGCAGGAGAGAAGCTGGCGATTGTATCGCATAAGGTACAAACAACCCGTCATCGCATCAAAGCCATTGTAACCAACGAAGATTGCCAGATTATTTTTTCGGATACACCCGGCATCATCGAACCTAAATACAAGCTGCATGAAAAGATGATGCAGGCGGTAAAAGGCGCATTGGAAGATGCAGACCTTGCTTTATTGATTGTAGATGCAAAAGAAAGCCCCGAAGAAAATGCAGCGATATTTGCAGCATTGAGATTAAAGGTGCCGGCACTGGTGATCTTAAATAAATCGGATGTAGTAAAAGAGGAGCAATTAAAAGCAGCAGAAGAATTTTTTAAAGCACAGCCTTATTGCAAAGCAGTAGTAACGATATCGGCGTTAAAGAAAAAAGGAATTGATGATTTATTAAAACTGATTACAACATTCTTACCGGAAGCTGCGCCTTTTTATGAAGGCGATGATTTAAGCGATTTGCCAACAAAGTTTTTTGTAAGCGAATTAATACGAGAAAAGATATTTCATTTATACGGCGATGAAATTCCTTACCATGCTACTGTTTTGGTGCATGAGTTTAAAGAAAAAACAACGTTGATAAAAATAGGAGCTGATATAATAGTGCAGCGTGATACGCAAAAAGGTATTATATTGGGTGAAGGCGGCAGCATGATTAAGAAATTAGGAACAGAAGCGAGAAAAGATATTGAAGCATTTTTAGGAAGCAAAATCTTCCTGGAACTTTTTGTAAAAGTACGCCCAAAATGGCGTGACAATGAATTACAATTAAAAGAATACGGATATTAAATAATTGAAAATTGATAATTGAAAATTGACCATGAGGAGCTTTTAAATTTTAGGCTTTTTGTTGTCAACTTAAACTAACAATCCGGGTATTAATTTTCGATTATCAACTATAAATTATCAATTAAGAATTATGGGTTTTACAGTAGCAATAGTAGGTAGGCCGAATGTAGGCAAAAGCACTTTTTTCAATCGTTTGCTGGAGCAGCGCAAAGCCATTGTGGATGATATTAGCGGCGTAACAAGAGACAGGCAATATGGTATTGCAGAATGGAGCGGCAAGCTTTTTAATGTGATAGACACAGGAGGTTTTGTGCCTAAGACAGATGATATTTTTGAAATAGAAATAAAGAAACAGGTACTGATTGCTTTGGAAGAAGCAGATGCTACTATTTTTATGGTAGATGTTACAACAGGGATCACTGATTTGGACGAATCGATGGCTAATATGTTGCGCCGTTCTACCAAACCTGTTTTTTTAGTAGTAAATAAAGTAGATAACCACGATCGGTTATTGGAAGCATCAGAATTTTACAGCTTAGGTTTTGAGCATATCTACTTTCTGTCTTCTATAAGCGGAAGCGGTACCGGCGATTTGCTGGATGAAATTGTTTCTTTGATAGAAATACCTGCCGAAAAAGAAGAAGATGCATTGCCAAAATTCGCCATCATCGGGCAACCGAATGTTGGTAAGTCTTCTTTATTAAATGCATTGACAGGACAGGCACGTACTATTGTAAGTGAAATTGCAGGTACAACAAGAGATACGATTCATACCCATTACAATCTCTTTAATAAAGAATTTGTTTTAATTGATACGGCTGGTATAAGAAGGAAAGCCAAAGTAAACGAAGACCTTGAATTTTATTCTGTAATCCGTGCTATTAAAGCCATTGATGAAGCGGATGTTTGTTTGTTGTTGTTAGATGCTGAAAAAGGCATTTCAGCACAAGACCTTAGCATTTTTGCAACGGCTGTTAAAAAAGGAAAGGGTATTGTAGTATTGGTAAACAAATGGGATTTGATGGAGAAAGAAACCAATACAGCCCGTGATTATGAAAAAGAATTAAAGAAACGTTTTGCACCTTTTTCTGATTTGCCGATATTATTTATTTCAGCAACAGAAAAGACAAGGATTTTTCAGGCTATGGAAAAAGCATTGGAAGTATATGATAACAGAGCCCGGAAAATACCAACATCTCAGTTAAATGATAAAATGCTGAAAGCAATTGAAGCATACCATGCCCCGGTAGTACGTGGCAATGCGGTTAAAATAAAGTATGTAACGCAATTGCCGGTAGTAGTTCCGTCCTTTGCATTCTTTGCTAATTATCCCGATGATATAAAAACACCGTATAAAAACTACCTGGAAAATCAGTTGCGCCTCAACTTTAAACTGACCGGCGTGCCGGTACGGATTTTCTTCCGGAAAAAATAACCATTAAAATTAGGGGTAATACCTCCTTGTTTATGTTGAAGTTGCGATAATTGGGGAATAAAAAATATCCCTAAATACTTGCATTTTAAAAAAAAGACTGCAATCTTTGCAGCCAATTTAATAAAACCAAAAAATAAAAGTCAAATGAAAAAATTATTAGGTGTTGTAGCGGTTGCTGCAATGATGACAGCATGTAACGGTGGTGCTGCAAGTTCAACTGCTGCTGCTGATTCTGCAAAAGCTGCTGCTACTGCTGATTCTTTAAAAGCTGATTCAATTAAAAAAGCTGCTATGGATACTGCACACGCAATTGTTGACAGTGCAAAAAGTAAAGTAGCTGCTATTACCGATAGCGCAAAAAGTAAAGTAGCTGCTGTTGCTGATAAAGCTACAGATAAAATTAATGCTGCTGCTTCTGATGCTAAGGATAAAATGAAAGCTGGTGCAGACAAAATGATGTCTAAATAAGTAAGCATTTTTAAAATTTGTATAGTCCCTCTTGATTTTTCAGGAGGGATTTTTTATTGCTTTACTTGTGTGGGAAGAAGGATACAAAATTTCACATTCATCTTTGAGGAAAAGTGAGGGGATTACAAAACAGGTAAAGTTTGTATTGGGCAGAATATTTTGTAGTTCAATTTTAGATATTTTCAGAGCAATTCAATTTCCTTTTGTAAGTTCTGTTTTACTTGTATTTCAAACTTGCCGTAAAAAAAATCTGTTTTAAAAATTCTGTCCATTGTCAAAAAATAATTTAATACTTTCTTGCGTCCGGGATTGTAAACGAAATCAGGGTAAATGGAATATTCCTTTCTTACGTTTTTGTAATAAACGGAATATGCTTCCCAAGACTGTCCTAATACAGAAAGGTCTGCATCTGTAAAATAATTTGTATCGCTATCAGTAGAGTTACTGTGCGCTTTAGTAGCTAAAATTTGGTTTTTACAAAGTTCTAACATGTCATCAGGTACTGAAATCTGTTTCATTCTTTTTTCAGCGAGTTCAGCACTTTTCTCTTCGTTGTCTGATTTTAAAGGATTGTAAATTATGTCGTGGTAATAAAGGGAGAATAAAACAGCCTTCCAATTTTGTATTTCTCCCTTTACTTCGGTGAGTTGGATCAATAAATTGTCAAGGTGCTGTAAAGTATGGTAATGTCTTTTTTTGCCTGAATAGTTTTTCTCAATTTCAGTCCATAGTTTTTCTGTCAGGCGTTCATCGTCTGTGTAGTTTTCCAAAAGCTCTATGAATGTTTCTTTTAACACGGTCGTCTTTTAAAAATCACAGCTAACTATTTTATTTTTCCCTCGTAGCCAAATAATTGTAATCCGCAATTATCTTCTCCAAAAAATCAATCGCATACATATCGCTGGATATTTTCAGTACGTCTTTTACTTTTTCGGCGACACGGTTACACATATCATAATTGTTTCCTTTTTGCGTTTGTGTTATTACATTTTTAATGGTATTGATATCGCGGTCGCTAAGGCGTATTGCTTGCGGAAACTGTACTTTATAATCCGTCTGCACAATGTTCATAAAAATGGTATCGTGTACCGTTAGTTTTGATTTGGTATAGATAACAATGGTGCCCGCAAGTATATCGCCAAGACGTTGGCTTTTGGAGCTTAGGGCAATGATAACAATAGAAGTAATGCCTCCTGTAGCAAGTACAAAAAGACCTTTCAAAACATCCATCCAAAAAATAGAAAATACAATAAAGCCCCATTCGTAAAAGCGGGCAAACCATCTTATAAGGTATTGCCCAATAGTAGC
>Ga0206858_1096_pt1 | contig 23497 bp, 20 predicted proteins | sample Alteio_BWOrgCont_46_FD_152622 | JGI IMG/M metagenome (GOLD analysis project Ga0206858, IMG submission 152622) | Enriched cells from forest soil in Barre Woods Harvard Forest LTER site, Petersham, Massachusetts, United States -... | ecosystem: Environmental > Terrestrial > Soil > Temperate forest >... | reverse complement strand
TATGGGCTTTTGTACATAAAATAACGAAAGATCCGCCATTAAGCGGTCCGCCATTGGATTCTCTTTTTGGCGTTGTTAAAACATGCGTAGATAAAATACAGGCAAGAGGCGGCACGGTATTGTTTACACGTACACCTTCAAGCGGCCCTTTTTTAATGGGCGAAAAAATGGGCTACCCGAGAGAAAAATATTGGGATCGCTTATTAACCATTACGCATTGTCCCGGAATTTATTTTGAAGATTATCCGGCCATTGCACATTTACAATGCCCTGAGTTTTCGCATCTGAGCCAGCCCGATGCTGTTTTTTATACAAAGAATTTAATAAAAATATTGAGTGAAAAAGAAGGGTGGAAGTTTCCAAAGCCAATACAGCTTTAGTCTGATTATTCAACCTTAACCTTACTGCTTTATGGTTTTCAATTCTTACACATTCATTGCCTTTTTTATTATTATGCTTATACTGCATAATCTTCCGTTTTCGTGGACGGCAAAAAAAAGGAACCTGTTAATAGCCAGCTATGTTTTTTATGCAGCCTGGAACCCTCCGTTTATTTTATTGCTATGGCTTTCAACTGTTGTGGATTTTTTTGTAGGCCGGGCATTATATACGCAGGAAAATAAACATAAACGAAAAGTATTGCTGGTAATCAGTCTTATTGGTAATCTGGGCATGTTATGTTTCTTTAAGTATGGTGGTTTTTTGTTGGAAAACTTTACGCATTTAGTCAATGCATTGGGTATGCATTATCATCCTGCTAAGCCCAATATCATTTTGCCTGCCGGTATTTCATTCTATACATTCACCACACTTTGTTATACCATTGATATGTATAAAAAAGAAAGCGAACCGGTAAAATCAATCCTGGATTTTTCATTGTTCGTTACATTCTTTCCGCATTTGGTTGCAGGGCCGATTGTTCGGCCACCACAGTTAGTGCCGCAATTTCAAATACACCCGGCCTGTTTGGAATGTGCAGGTTGGCTAATTCTGCATTTAAAGAAAGCCTGTCTTTATCTAAAAAAACAAGTTTCGATTCTACTGCATGATCCAATATAAAACTTGCCCGCTGCGCAGGAGTCCTGTCTTTATAGTATTTAATATTTGCTTGGGGTGTTGCAGCATTGGGGGGTGCTAAGGAGAAAAATAAAATTTCGGTAACATCAATAATCAGTTTGCCTTTAAAGTTGCTGTCATCGGCAAGGTCTTTCAATTGCGGCAGGGGCGTGCTTCCTACGCAAGACAATTGTATAGCATGATCGCCGGTAATATTTTGCCAGGTATTAATATCCAGACCAAATTTGATACGGGAAGAACCGATAAAAACAGTTGCTTTATCAGCAGGTTCATACACCATCGCCCGTTTATCGGCCCATATCGGACCACCATCATCGTACGAAGTATCAAAGCCTTTGTGGCGTACATACAACTCCCAGCTAACTAATGAAGTTGTAACCAGTATCAATGTTAAGATACCTGCTTTTGCAAGATGGGGCGCAGTCATGTAGGTTTAAGTTGTGGTGGAAAATGTGTGAACCAATTAAAGATAATTTTTTTGGTTCAGGATTCATAGCAAAATGCATTTTTTTTATGATCCGATAATCCACACACCCAAATCAGCAGCAGCCAACTATTCCGGGAGCTGTTGAACTAAAAAGCATAACTAAAATTAACGATGAATACCTGCATGAACCTGTTGGAACTTGTTTGCGGCAGATAATAATCCAGATAGATATCGGGCTCAATAGAAAAATTGCCGATAAGATAAGATGCTTGCAAATCAAGCCCAATTGATTCGGCACCAAAGGGGAATGTTTGTTGCCTTGTGAGCTTTTTAATTTTTTGACGCAATTTAGTACGCACGGCCTGCACCTGAGCATTTGTATAGTTGGATGGAAGGGCTGACAATAAATTATCATTATTTGTAACCGTATTGGCAGATGAACCAAGATTGAATAATAAAACGGGCGTGAAAGAGATACTGTCGCTTTTAGTAATAACACTGTTCCAACCAAAATTATGTTCTGCCGAAAACACCATCGTAAATGTTTTTAAACTGTTGGATACCGAATCATACAAATTTCTTTTTACTCCGTTGATAGTGGTGTCCAATTTCAATGCTTCTTTGGATTGACCCAAAGAATATCCCACACCAACTCCCGGCTGCAACCATGTTTTTTTGTAAACCAGCGATGAATAAAAATCATTTTGGATAGGTGACGAATACAAAGAGTATTGGTTGTTGACAAAATAATGAGTGTAAGAAAATAAAAAATCAAAATTGCTTCCGGGCCTTGATTCGTACGATGGCGTTACAGAATATTGATTGGCTCCAAAGCTTTTATTTTCCTTTAGTAAATAATCGTTGGCAGTAATACTGAATCCGCTTTTGTCGTAATAACCAATGGTGGGTGTAAGCACAAAGGGCGGCGTTGTTTGTTTTGAATTTAATGATTGATTGTGTATGCTGTATAACTCATTGCCAATACCAAAGCCTACCTGAAAATAACTATCGGCACCTTTGCTGCCAACTATCGAATCTGCCATTGCTTCTATACGTTTATCATTGGCAATAGAGTCTGCCAACAAACTATCTTTCGTTGCATTAAGCTGACTAAAGCAATGCATGGTTGCAATGCAACACAAGAGGGTGAAATAGATTTTATACATCTGCTGTTTAGGTTGAATGATCGTTAAAGTTGTTTGACCTTGAAATGCAGGATGGTTTAACGGGTATTTTCAACAAGGCAAAACATTGTTTTAATGAACGGCAGCAAGATAAAGTTTAAAACATTGAGGAAATATGAGTTAAATCCTGCTTCGCCTGCCTTAACATATCAATAACGCAAAAGAGCAACTGTTTTTTAAACGAGCAGAACAAGTTGTCGTCTCATCTTAAATTTTTAAAACAAAAAATCATCACAATTATGAAAAAGATCATTTTAACCTCAGCGATTGCCTTTTTAGGAATTGGAGCATTTGCTCAAACAACAGCTCCTGCGGCTGCAACACCAACACAAAAAGCAGACATGAAAGATTTACGTACAGACATTCGGGATAAACGTCAGGATGAGCGCCAAAGAGCTGCCGACCTGAAAGATGGAAATAAAACAGCCGCAAAATCTGCAAAGCAGGATATTAAAGCTGAAAACAAAGACATTAAAACAGATGCAGCCAATGCAAAAGCAGATGGTGTAAAACATCCAATTAATAAAGCTAAACGTCAGATCCACAGGCAAAACGTTCGCCGTCACGGTTAATCAGCCCTATCGGTATCTAACAAATAAAGGCAGCCTTGATGGCTGCCTTTTTGTATATCGATATTTGGCTAAAGCTTCAAAAAGAATAATTTTTAATGATTGCCCCAAATAACAATTGTATCGAATATTGCGTATTAAGCATTGACTATTACAAAACACAATCCGCTAATTTAATACCCTCCTTTTTCTTACCTTCGTCACCCTTTAAATTTTTACATTTTTTTGAATTTTTATTTATACTATGATTGCATTCTCTAAACCTGTTGCAGGTAAATTATCCATTGCTGAAAAACAAGTAATTGCTGTTCTTGAATTATTGGGCGAAGGCGCTACCATTCCGTTTATTGCCCGTTACCGAAAAGACAAAACCGGTGCATTGGATGAAGTGCAGATACAAGCCATTCAGGATGAAGCAAAGTTTCAACAGGATTTTTCTGACCGGAAATTATTCATTGAAAAAACAATTACCGAGCAAGGTAAAATGACAGAAGCCCTGCAAGCCAAAATCAACGAAGCCACTACTATCAACCAGTTAGAAGATATTTATTTGCCCTACAAACCAAAACGAAAAACAAAAGCACAAACGGCAAGAGAGAATGGATTGGAACCGTTGGCATTATTACTGTTGGAACAAAAGCCAATGGATATAAATGCAAAAGCTACATCGTTTATAAATGATACCGTAGCAGATGATGCAGCAGCATTGCAAGGCGCAAGAGATATCATTGCCGAAATGGTGAATGAAAATGCAGATACCCGTGCAGGAATGCGTAAATTATTTGAAACATCTGCAACAGTTCAAAGCAAGATATTAAGCGATAAAGAAACAGAAGGCATTAAGTACAAAGACTATTTTGATTTTGCAGAACCGATTGCTAAAATACCATCGCATCGTATGCTGGCCATCATGCGTGGTTTTATGGAAGGCTTTTTACGCATGGGCATTTCACCCGAAGAAGAAATGGCTTTATTGAAAATTGAAAAGCAATATATCACTGCCAATAATGAGGCTGCAGAACAGGTAAAGAAAGCTATTAAAGATGCATACCGCCGTTTGTTGCAACCAAGCTTGGAAAGCGAATTCAGGATGGCATTAAAAATAAAAGCGGATGAAGAAGCGATTAATGTATTTGCCGAAAACCTTCGCCAACTATTGCTTTCATCACCATTAGGCACCAAAAGGATTTTGGCTATCGACCCCGGTTACAGAACAGGTTGCAAAGTGGTGCTACTAAATGAAAACGGCGAACTGCAAAAAAATGATTTAATATATGTACACGAACAGAATTTTAAATTAACCGATGCCGAACATAAAATAAGATCGTACGTACAGGAATATAAAATTGAAGCCTTTGCCATTGGCGATGGCACTGCAGGAAGAGAGACCGAACAATTCATCAAAAAACTAAACACAGGCTTGCCGGTATTTTTGGTGAATGAAGATGGTGCTTCTATTTATTCTGCTTCTGAAATTGGAAGGGAAGAATTCCCTGACTATGATATCACCGTTCGTGGTGCTGTAAGTATTGGCCGCAGGCTGATGGACCCATTGGCTGAGTTGGTAAAGATTGATCCAAAAAGCATTGGAGTAGGACAATACCAGCATGATGTAAACCAAATCCGCTTAAAAGAAAAACTGGACCAAACAGTTGTTAGTTGTGTAAACACCGTTGGCGTAAACTTAAATACTGCTGGCAAATATTTATTAAGTTATGTAAGCGGCATCGGCCCTTCTATTGCTGAAAACATTGTAAACTACCGCAAAGAAAAAGGCCGCTTTAATAACCGCAAGCAATTGCTGGAAGTAGCAAGGCTTGGCAGCAAAGCTTATGAACAATGTGCAGGTTTCTTACGTATCAATAATGCAGAACATCCGTTGGATGCAAGCGGCGTTCATCCCGAAGCATATAAAGTGGTAGAGCAAATGGCCAGCGACTGCGGCATTGCATTAAAGGAAATGATCGGCAACGAAGCAGTGATTAATAAAATACCGGTTCAAAAATATGCTACCGAAACCGTTGGTACGCATACCTTACAAGACATATTAAAAGAATTAAAAAAACCGGGACTGGATCCCAGAAGCGAAGCGCAGGCTTTTGAGTTTGCCAATATTTACAGCATTGAAGATGTAATGGTTGGTATAATTATTCCCGGACAGGTAACCAACCTTACACGCTTTGGGGCTTTTGTTGACATTGGAGTTAAACAGGACGGCCTGGTGCATGTATCTGAAATTGCACACAAATACATCTCCGACCCCGGCGAAGTTTTAAAACTAAATGATAAGGTAATGGTGAAAGTTACTGAAGTAGATATAACACGCAAACGTATTGCTTTATCGATTAAACAAACACTGGAAGCACCTACACAAGTGCCACGCAGCAAACCTTCCAATAGCTTTACTAGCAAGCCTAAACCGGTTGTGGCTTCTACTGATACGATGGAGGATGCTTTGAGTTTGTTGAAGAAGAAGTTTGGGAAATAGAGGCATGTAAACTTGTGTATATTTGAGAATTGATGGTAAGTTTAACACACACCCTGAAAAGCAAAATATGAAATATAGATTTTATTCTTTGACAGTTTTTTTAATTCTAACAACTACTTTTCTATTTGGACAAGATGCCAAAGTTCAAGTCCCTGACTTCGGCGACAAATATTCCAATTATGTAAAGCAACTAGAAAGTGGAAAGACTGATATTGATTATGTTGATTTCAGAAACAGTTTTTTGGAAAGCAAACAGTTTTCCCCAAAAAAGCACAAACTATGACAGCTTAAAAAAACAAGTTTATGCTGAAATAAAAAATAAAAATTACAACAATATTGTTCGGCTTACAAAAGCTATGTTAAGTATTGACTACACAAGTTTATTTGCTCACAAATATCTACAACAGACTTACAAAATTCTTGGCGACACAACAAACAGAAATAAATATCACGACATAGAATTTGGGCTTTTATACTCTATCACAAAAAGCGGAGATGGAAAAAGCTGTGAAACAGGTTGGCATGTTATTCAAATTGAAGAAGAATACTTTATATTAAACATGCTTGGTGCTGAATTGCAAAGCCAAAGTATAAGCAGTACCGACAAAAATGCTTGTGACAAAATGATTGTTAAAACAGAGGAAGGAGAAACCAAGACATATTTTTTTGAAGCGAATAAAGTATTTGAAATGGAGCAGAAGATGTTCGACAAAAAATAAAATGCTTGCCCTATCAGTAAAATCTGTTTTATTAAAGACATACTCATCATGCTTGTCATGCTGTGGAACGAAGCATCTAATCCTACACTAACAGAGTGATTGAACAAGCATGAGATACTTCGTTCCTCAGCATGACATGGCAGGAGTTTTAGTTATTTACAGTATTGAAATTTAGCTGAAAATTATTCACCAAACAGCGTAGTTAATATTTCAGAGTTTCTTTCATTTTACCAACAGAGCATACGAACAAAGCAACAAGAGAAATCCAAAACTGTACCTTTGTACTATGAAAAAGTTTTTAGATTTCAAAACATATAACCAATACATCGGCATTGCAAAGCCTTTGGACAACGACATAGACATTGGTTATTATGATGCACCCAATATGCTTTTGAAGTCAGAGCCTGTGATGATTGACTTTTACAGAATCTCTATCAAAATCAATTTCATCGACAAGTCTGTACCAAATGCAAAACCTATTACTGCCGTTTTTTTCAACAGTCCGGAATTGGCAACAGGTTGGGACGCCGAACCAACTTATACAGGAATGTATGTGCAGCTTTCGAAAAAATTTATTGAAGAGAATCGTTTTTTATTCAAAAACTATCTTGACTATGGACAGCATGAAACCTTATATCTAACCAAAAAAGAAACAGAAGAAATTACTACTATTTTTAGCCTGATGATAAAATATTATAGTAAGGAAACGCAAAATACCGACGTTTTACTTTCGTATGTAAATGTGCTTATTTCATTAGTAGAAGCATTTTACAGTAGGCAATTTTCTACCAATCCAAAACAATACAACCGGATTGTAACGGACTTTCAACAAAGTTTAAAAGACTATTATAACGAACCGGTAAATAAAATTCCAACGGTTCAATACTTTGCAAACAAGTTGGGTTTAACCTCCAATTACCTTGGCGACATCATTAAACACTTTACTCAAAAATCTGCCATTGAAAACATACATGAGTTTGTAATAAATAAAGCAAAAGAAATGCTGCAAAACAGAACTGATTTAAACAACACCGAAGTTGCTTATGAACTTGGTTTTGAATACCCAAATTACTTTGCAAAGTTTTTCAAAAAGCAGGTAAACCTAACTCCGAAAGAATACAGGCTTCAGGTTTTAAGCCAACAATACAATGCTGAAAGAATGTAATGCAATCCGTAAAATGTTTCCTTTTTTGTAGTGGTATGTTTCCCGCCGTTGGTAAGCCAACTTCTAAATTTGTGCTATAATTTAAACCAACTATTAAAATGGAAGAAGCAAAAAAAGTATTGCTCATCAATACACATTTAACTTACCCAAACTGGACAGAGGGAACATTGAACAATTCATTTTTTAAAATAGCAAAAGATTTTTTTGCATCTAAATCCTTTGAAGTTTTAGAAACAATAGTTGAAGACGGCTACCAGGCTGAAGAAGAAGAAAAAAAACATTTGGAAGCAGCCATAGTAATTTTACAAACGCCTGTAAATTGGTTTGGTGCACCCTGGATTTACAAAAAGTATGTAGATGAAGTTTTTAACCGAGGACTTGCCACCAAATCTTTTTTAACAGGAGACGGCAGAACAAAGGAAGACCCAACAAAACAATATGGAACAGGCGGAAATCTGCAAGGCAAAAAGTTTATGATTTGTGCAACCTGGAATGCGCCAGCCATCGCTTTTGACAATCCAGATCAACAATTATTTGCAGGCAAAGGATTGACAGATATTTTCTTGCCAATTACAAGCAATTATCGTTTTTGTGGCTACGACATTATTGACAGCTACAATTGTTTTGACATCTTTAGAAATGGCGACATCACAAAAGACCTTGAAAATTACCCTGCTTATTTGGAGAAAGTTTTTAGCTTATAAAAGCATTTTTCTCAGCAGACAATATCATTAAGGTTAACTATTACCTTTCACTATATATTCCAAAAAGCTGTCAGGTTGAGCTTATCGAAACCGGTATGAGGTTTAAGAATATACCCCAAGCCGCCTTCGACAAGCTCAGGCTGACAGCAATCTATTTGTTAAATAAATTTAGTTGATTCCTAAAGTTAATAACAGATATTTATTCATCCCCATCATCTTCCTCCAAATCATTATGATTATCACCACCAATGCTATACCCATTATTCTCTTCATCTTCCTCACCAATATTTTCATCCGCATCATCCAGTTCAGAACCGGGAATATCCAGATCGCCTTCGGGAGTGATATCGGTTTCTTCGTCTAACGACAGTTCTTCTTCCTGGCTATAAATATCATCTTCCTTATCGTAAATCGGTAAAGGGAATTTTTTATCTTCTTCCGAAGTGCCGTCTTTTTTTATTTCGTTGTTCATAAAATGTATTTAGTTGTAATAAATGGTTCTCTAAATCTATGCCAATAGTTTTGATTGCAGATAAGTTATTTATAAAGTAACAAACTGGCTTTTTGGAAAAGCTAAAAATAAATTTGGTAAATAATACCAATCGGTATAATTTTACATCGTCTTAATACTTTAACATGAGCAAGGCAGAACAAACCCGGCAATTTATCGTGGAGAAAACAGCTCCCCTTTTTAATACAAAGGGCTATGCAGGCACTTCCTTAAGCGATATGACCGAGGCTACCGGCTTAACTAAAGGAAGCATCTACGGCAATTTTGCCAACAAAGACGAAGTAGCACTTGCCGCATTTGACCACAACTTAAAAAAAGTAGAAACACTTATCCGCCAGGAAATGAGCAAGGTAAAATCAACCAGAGATAAGCTGCTGGTATATACCAATGTGTATAGTGAGTATTTCAAATCGTATTTCCCGGTTGGTGGTTGCCCCATTTTAAACACAGCCATTGAGGCAGATGATACCCATCCCCCATTAAAAAAGAAAGCAGCAGATGCCATCAATGGCTGGAAAACAAAAATAGTTTCCTTAATTGAAGAGGGCATTCAACAAAAAGAATTTAAAGCTGTTAATGATCCCGAACAGATAGCCTTAACCATTATCGCCATGATTGAAGGTGCTACCATGATTGCACATCTTACAGGCAAACAGGCGTATCGCAAAAGCATTATGCTTTCTGTTGAAAGCACTATCAAAGCAATAAAGTAATTTTTTTTATAACAAAATATACCGATTGGTATATTCTAAACTCAAACAAAATGAACACAACAAAAAATACCGTCCTCATTACCGGTGGCAGTGCAGGTATCGGTTTTGAAATCGCCAAACAATTATCTGCAAAAGGAAATCATGTAATCATCGTAGGCAGAAATGAAGAACGTTTACAAAAAGCCGCTGCACAATTAGAAAACGTAATCGCTATAAAAGCAGATGTTAGCAATGCTGAAGACATTGACAGGCTTGTAAAAAGAATCAACAATGATTTTCCGGAGTTGAATATTGTTATCAACAATGCAGGGCGTGCTTTAATCTACAACCTGGCTACTGAAAACGTAGATGCCTTTGATAAAGCAGCCGATGAAATGCTGACCAATTATCTTTCTGTTATCCGTTTAAATGAAAAATTGATTCCGCAACTTAAGCTACAAAAAAATGCAGCCATCGTAAATGTATCTTCTGTGCTGGCTTTTGTTCCGGGAAGCATTGCTACTTATTCTGCAAGCAAAGCAGCCCTACACTCCTACACACAGGCATTGCGCATTGCATTGGGAAGAGTTTCTGACATTAAAGTATTTGAATTAATGCCACCATTGGTTAATACAGAATTCTCAGCTCCCATTGGCGGCAGCAATGGTATTCATCCATCTGTTGTTGCAGAACAGTTGTTGCAAGGGTTGGAAAAAGACGAATACGAAATACGTGTTGGCCAAACAGAAGATATCTATCGCTTATACCTTTCTTCTCCTGAAGCTGCCTTAAACTACCTTAACGAAAACAGGCAACAGGTAGAAGCTTAATATTTTTTTAAACTACAATATACCAACCGGTATAATTTTATGAAAAGAAAAATCCTGATCATTACAGTAATAGCAGCGGCCGTGATGGAGCTGATTGATATCTCCATTGTAAATGTTGCCTTATCGCACATGAGTGGAAATTTAGGCGCTACGCTTGAAGACACTTCCTGGGTTATCACGGCCTATGCTATTGCGAATGTGATTATTATTCCCATGACAAGTTTCCTTGCTGCCAAATTGGGAAGGCGTAATTATTATATCGGTTCTATCATTGCATTTACTTTTTGTTCATTCATGTGCGGACAGGCAACCAATATATGGATGCTGGTTGCCTTCCGCTTTTTGCAAGGCATGGGCGGCGGTGCTTTATTATCCGTATCGCAGGCAATTGTTTTTGAATTGTTCCCGAAAGAGAAACAAAATATTGCCAGTGCTTTATTTGGTGTAGGTGTTTTTATCGGCCCAACTATTGGCCCAACATTGGGTGGTTATATTACAGAGTATTATTCCTGGCCATGGATATTCTATATTAATATTCCGATTGGTATTACAGTAGCATCTATTTGTTATGTATTATTGGGCGAACCAAAAATAAAACAGGTAGCAGGCAAAATTGACTGGATTGGAATTTTTCTTCTGGCCATTGGCGTTAGTTCCTTGCAAACCGTTTTGGAAAGAGGCGAAACCGAAGACTGGTTTGAGACAGGCTATATTGTTTGGCTAACTGTAACTGCCATTGTTGGTATCGGCTTATTTATATGGTGGGAACTAAAAGTAAAAGAACCTGTTGTTAATCTCCGTGTATTAAAAAGTAAAAACCTAAGCATTGCAGCGATATTAACTTTTGTTGCAGGCCTTGGCATTTTCAGTTCTGTTTTTCTAACACCGGTATTTGCACAACGGCTTTTAAACTTCTCTCCTACTGAAACCGGTTTACTGTTATTGCCCGGAGCTGTACTTGCTATCGGAGGTTTAATTATCTCGGCAAGATTATTACAAAGAGGATTGTCACCGATTGTTATGATTGTTACGGGAATGTTTTTGTTTATGCTTTTCAGTTGGCAGATGTCGAGGATGAATTTATTTGCAGGAGCTACTGACATTTCAACTTCACTTATTTTCCGTGGGCTTGGATTGGCGATCGTAACCGTACCGCTCACAACGCTTGCTGTGTCTGCATTACAGCCCAAAGATATTCCGCAGGGAGCAGCATTAAATAATATGATGCGGCAGTTAGGCGGCTCGTTTGGGATTGCTATTGTAAATACATACCTGCACGACAGGAATGCAGTTCATCGCTCCGACCTTGTATCCAATATTACAAGTGATAATCCATTAGCTGTTTCGAGATTGAATAGTTATACCAATTATTTTATGAGCAAAGGCTTTACAAGCTTTGATGCACATACCAAAGCCATTGGCACATTAGACAATGTAATTACGAGGCAGTCCAACCTGTTAAGTTTTTCGGATGCTTATTTACTTGTTGGTATTATTTTCCTGTTTGCTCTTCCTTTGTTGTTGTTGTCTAAACAAAAGAAAGGTGCAAAGATGGCTGTTGTATTATCAGATCATTAAGGCGCTTTTATGTCAGCCATTTTAGTATAATACGTTCCTCACATTTATTGAGGCACATATACTGTCTGCGACTGACTAGTATTTGCACTAAAATATCCTAAAGCTCCATTACTAATATTTGATTTAGGGTTTGCAGGCGAAGCTGATGTACCAAAATTTCCGCCACCGGATGATTGTGCCAATTGAAAGAAATAATTATATACATTCACATCCAGGCATTTCATCTGTACTTTCAATTTATCGCCGGGATTAAAATATGTGCTATCCGTGTATAAGGAATTGGTAATGTACCTTCCATCGGATAGCCTGTCATCAAACAAAAAAAGATTTTTAGTAAACTGTTTGTCGTTGATGTATTCAATAAACTGATAATAATTTTTTACTCCTGCAGGATCCTGAAAGTTCACTGCGGCTCTTTTCTGGGTTTGTCCAAATGCGCTAAAGATGCGAAACGTTACAGAATCGAGGGTAACAGGCATTGGCATCGTAGATAAAGCTGTATAGCTTTGGCCATTTACAGAAACCTCCAATTTATAGGTATCTCCATAAACTCCATTAGATGCAGCCACGCTAGTATAAATACCTGGAGCGGTTTCTACAAATGGCCCATACTTAAATCCGGAAGTAGTATCCGTTATTTTTACATCTGCCCCAGTTACTGCAGGAAAAGTATTATCAGCATAAAAACCTACTGTTTTATTTATATGTATAGTAACAACGCCAACAGTATCTGTTACCTCTCCCTGAATTACAATTTGTGGTTGCGCTGTATCCAAATCAAGCACTACTGTTTTTTTGCAGGAGTAAAATACAATGGTTAAACAAATTATTGCTATTATAGAACGTTTCATCTTATTTAAAATTAAAATTGTAAGTAACAGAAGGCACAAAACGGAACAAGGCATATTGAATAGCCTGCGTCTTGGATGGATTACCAGGATCTTGCTGAAAGCTTATGCTGTAAGGGTTTTCACGCCCATATACATTGTAGATGGAGAAGTTCCAGTTACTGTCAAACTTCTTTGTTTTCTTGCCTTGTAAAGTTGCCCCAATATCCAAACGATTGTAAGCAGGCATACGATATGTATTACGTTCTGTATATACAAAAGCTATCTGGCCGTTTACATCGTACTTGCCACTTGGCCATGTTACGGCGTTGCCGGAATAATAAACGAAGTCGGCAGAGAGTGTCCATTTATCGCTTAGTTTATAAATACCTACTATCGAGAGATTATGTGTCCTGTCCTGATTGGCCGGAAACCAGCTACCACTATTTACTTCATCAAACAAACGTTCTGTTCTTGATAAGGTATAACTAATCCAGCCGGTCAATTTTCCATATTTCTTTTTAGCATACAATTCCAAACCATAAGCCCTACCCTTTCCAAATACTAACTGCGACTCCACATTTTCATTGGCGATTAGTTGTGCGCCGTTTTTATAATCAATCTGGTTTTGCATATTGCGATAATACACTTCGGAGGATAATTCATATTTATTGTCCTTTAGGTTTTTGTAATAACCAAAAGATACCTGATCGGCAATCTCCGGTTTTACATTGTTGCTACTTGGTATCCATACATCGGTTGGATTGGTAGATGTTGAATTAGACAACAGATGCAAGTTTTGCGTAGTACGTGTATAAGCAATCTTAAAAGAACTGGAAGGATTCAATTTATAACTCATCGAAAAACGTGGCTCAAGATTAAAATAATTTTTCACCACTTTTCCTGAACCATAATTGGCAGTATCAATAGCGTTACCGCTGCTATCATAAGTATAAAATGCCCCGGGGCCAAGCACCGTAAACAAATCGGCACGCAAACCATAGTTGATATTGATTTTATCAGATGCTGTTACATCATGCGAAAAGTAAGCAGCTGTTTCCAGTGCATGCTTATCCTGTAATGACAGGTTATTAAAACTGGATGTACCGCTGGCAGTTATTACACCCGGTGAAGTAGTATGGTTAATCACATCTATACCAAAATTTACCTTATTGGTATTGTTGGCATAATACTGCAAATCTTCTTTTAAATGATAATCTTTGATATAAGATGTTATGCCGATATTATTGTTGCCCGAATTGATATTGATGTTATAATCATACTTACTATACATTAATGAAGTATTGGAAAATAAACGGCTGCTTAATATATGGTTCCATCTAAAGGTTGCTGTTGCATTGCCATAATCCATGCCAAAAGTATTGCCAAGGCCAAGCGCATCTTTCCCAAAATAACCGGATAAATAAATGCGGTCTTTATCTCCTAATTTATAATTTGCCTTGGCATTCAAATCATAAAAATAAAGGCTGCTTTGATTGGTACTGGTATCTTTCGAAAGTTTTAAAAACAAATCGGCATAGGTTCTTCTTGCACTAACAATAAATGAACCTTTGTCATTATTCCCAATTGGGCCTTCTACATTCAATCTCGATGAAATTAATCCGATACCGCCGCTTGCCTGATAATGTTTTGAATTACCATCATCCATCTTCACATCTAATACAGACGCAAGCCTTCCTCCATACTCCGCAGGGATAGCGCCTTTATAAAGTGTTACATCTTTAATAGCATCCGAATTGAATGTAGAAAAGAAGCCTAACAAATGCGAAGGATTATAAACCGTTGCTTCATCGAGCAGTATAAGGTTTTGGTCGGTAGTGCCTCCTCTTACATAAAAGCCGCTGCTTCCATCGCCGCCGGATTGCACGCCCGGCAATAGTTGTATCGTTTTTAAAATATCTTTTTCACCAAACAATACCGGAAGGTCTTTTATTTCCTTGATGGATAATTTTTGAATGCCCATTATCGGTTGTGTAATATTTGCATTGCGTTTGGTGGCACCTACTACAACGGCTTCCATTTCTGTACCCGACTGAGCAAGCTCTACTGTCTTTAAAATATTTTTATCCAATATAATTTTTACAGAATCCTGCTGATAGCCGGAGTAACTTACAACCATGGTATAAGTACCCGCCGGTGCTGTAATTGAAAAGAAACCATAAGAGTTAGTAGCACTGCCAACTTTGGGCAACTCCACTAAATAAACAGAGGCACCGATTAATACTTCGCCCGATTTTTTTTCTTTGATGTATCCGCTGATGGTATGTTTTGTTTGTGCGCTGGCATAGGATGCTGTAAATAATAAGAGTACGCTAAGAAGTGTTTTGTACATTTATAAAGTTTATAGTTCGTGTGTTATTTAGTGTTTTTATTTTGTTGGCTTGCAGGCATCACAATAAAATGCTTTTATTTCATCGTAGTCCAATAACTGCATACTGGCACCGCCTTTATCATTGGGCAGGAAGAAATTGCAAAAACGCTTCGGATTCAGGTTAATAGCATTTAAACAGGCTTTCTGAAAATCGTCCGTATCATACGAGTCCCATTTAAAAAACAAAAGGTTGACATAATAAAATACCAGGTCTTCGCTTACATCAATTTTATCAATGCGTGGCGCTATTATTTCTTCAGCCCATTCCTGATGAGAATAGAAGGAATAATATTTTGCAATTGAATAAATATCTTCGTCACTAATGGTAGCAAGCTTTTCATAAATGCTCCGGATAATATTCAGCGAACTGTCTTTGCCTGCATAATCATACGCCAGCATATTGCTTTCGCATTTTAGTATCTGGTAATTAATAAGCATCCGTTGTACCAGTGTAATATTAATCCCCATTTTAGGCAAGGCATTGATATCATTCAAAAGTACTTTCGGCGCTAAGGTATCAGCATCATTTTGCCACATGAAAAACCTAAGCGCACATATATTATAATTGATTCGCCCATTTGTTGGATCCAATTGTTTTAAAGCCAGGAAATTTTCCAATGCTTCGTATTCGGAAGTGGTTTTAAGCATATACCGATACACTTCCCGATCATTCAATAAAGAAGAAAAATCTTTTGATTTAGGAACTTCTATCTTGTTGATATAATCTAATGGTAATTTATTATCAGCAATACGGCTTACTATTTCTTTTTGTATAGACCTTGCTTTCGGTATATCCTTGTCGGTTACCGCCTTTTGAAAAGCAGACAATATAGCCTCATCGCCAATTTCCGTACTGGCTGATTTGGAATCAAGATATAAAGTTATAATTGCTTTTCGCTGTTTAGAAAGTAATGGCTCCATTTCACTCAACACTGCTTTGTCTGTCAGCTTTTGTTTAATCTCGATTTTGGAAAGCCCTTTTAAATTGTTATACTTGGTTTGGTCTATGTCTTTAAAAAAGTCCAGCCAGTTTTCAGCCGTTATTATTTTCATGCGTTGCAAAGATGGCTGATACAATTTCAATGCTTTTATTATTGTATCTGCCCTTCCCTTCATCAAAGCTTTGTTCAGGTTTTCAGGCCCCTCTACTGAAGAATAAGCCCGCACTTCAATTTTGCGGATGGCATATTTAGTCAGTTCAAGCGAATCGTACAATCCATGCATATAGCTGCTGTTGAATTTTGTACTGCCTTTTTCAAAGGGGATTTCCAGTTGAACTTCTTTAGTGTAAGTATAAAAATCTTTCTGTCCATCTTCACTTGCTTTATTATCTTTTACCAATGAATCGGTAAACAGTCCCATCGGCAAAAGCTGCCAAACATCCCTGTCGATGTTTACAAAGTTTGTGTAGAAACATATCAGGTTACCATTTACGATTACAAGGTTTCCCTCCAATTGCTTGCCCTTTAAAGCTTCCGGCACTTTGCCTATTTTTACAAATACATTTCCCTGCACTAACGTATTAGCACCTTTCAATAAAGCCGGCCGATAAACAGGATACAACATTGTGCCTTTTGGCAATCCCGGTTCCTCATCATCATTTACTGTTTTTTTACCGCAAACATATTTGTCTTTAGAGACTAAATCAACCGTGACACCATAAGCATCATTACTGAATATTTTTTTGAACCATTCGATATTATTCATCGAAAAATAAATTTCACCATCTCCGTTAATCTGGATACCAAACAATACTTCTTTTGGTTTGTCGGCAATTACCTCATTACAGGATGTACAATAATTATGTTCTCTTCCGTCAACCAATCCAAAAGGCAACTGGCAATTGCCTCTAAAAAAGATAAAAACAAAAACAAGTAGCAGATATATTTTCTTTGGTCTAATAATGAAATGCATGGCTGATTTTTTAGGGGTTTGAATAAAGATGACAGATAACCTGCTTTTCCATAAAACGACTGGGATATAATCAGGATGTAATTTATTGATTATCCTTATACCGTTTTCTTATAATTCAACACTGCCCAAACATTTAACACTAACCCAATGATTGCCATCGCCAATAAATGTCCGCTGATATCGTTGAAGCCACTGCCCTTCAATACTACCATGCGCATTATTTTTATAAAATGGCTTGGCGGAAATGTTATTACAATATTTTGTGCCCATTGCGGCATACTGTCCACCGAACTGAACACGCCACTCATCATATTGAAAATATTAATGAAGAAAAATGACAAAGACATTGCCTGTTGCTGTGTGCCGCAATAAGTAGATATCAGCAAGCCCAATCCCAACATGGAGAATAAATAAACAATCAGCGAAGCATACAATACAAGCAGATTGCCAACCGGCACAATTCCGTAAAACAGCCAGCCTGCTACCAAGCCCAATGTAAAAATAACAATGCCCAATACCAGGAAAGGCACCAACTTGCCGATAATAAAAATATGTTTCTTTATCGGGCTTACATTGATTTGTTCAATGGTTCCGTTTTCTTTTTCCTGCACAATATTAAAAGCGGATTGCATAGCTGCCATTGCTGTGACCAATGTAACCAAAATAGCAGGCACCATATATAAATGGTAATTCATAAACGGATTATACCAATTGGAAGATGCCACAGATATTTGTGGAGGCTCTTTCATTGTTACTATTGGCGGTTGCCATTGCGTGCGGATATCTGCATTAAAATTGTTCAATATAATACCGAGATAAGCCCCACCCAGATTAGCTTTGGTACCTTCTATTGCATTGATGGCCACATGTACTTTATCTGCATTTTCCCTAACTAAATCCCTTTCAAAATTGCTTGGTATTTCAATGGCAAGGTCTGCCTTATCCTGCTCTACCATATCCAATGCCTGTTTGTAAGAAGCAGGGTAACCCGTTAATTTAAAATTACCGGAAGCTGTTATTTTATTGATTAGTTTTTGCGAAGTAGAAGTATGGTCGTTATCAACAACAGCAATAGAAATATTCTTTACAGAAAAATCGGCTGCCAATGGCAAGAGAATTAATTGTATTAAGGGCGCAATTAAAAGCGTACGCAAAATTTGTTTGTTCCGTAATATTTGCCTGAACTCTTTTTCAAGCAGGAAAAATAATGTCCTCATTGTAACCTGATTTTAAAGCGGCGAATACTTAATGTAAACAACAACACACACATCCCTGTAAGGATTGTCAGCTCTTTCCACACTGCTGTTATGCCTAATCCTTTCAGCATTACTTTTTTAATGATAATAAAATACCACCTGGATGGAATTATATTTGAAAGCACCTGCATCGGCAACGGCATATTCTCTATCGGGAATAAAAAACCTGTGAGCAACATTGTCGGCAACATCATTCCCATCAAGGAACTCATCATTGCAGCCTGTTGTGTTTTTGCATTGATGGATAATAATAAGCCAATGGATAAACAGGTAAGTATAAATAAGATACTGCCGAATACCAATAAAAGTACACTGCCCTTCACCGGAAGATCGAGGAATAAACTGCTTAGTATTAGTATGATGAAAAGATTAAGGACAGAGATCAATAAATTGGGAGCCAGCTTGGCGATAATAATATAAATGGTTTTAAAAGGCGATACCAATAAAATTTCCATCGTTCCCAATTCTTTTTCTTTTACAATCGATGCCGATGTCATCATGGTGCAAACCAACATCAACACCAATGCCATTACACCCGGCACAAAATTGGGAGCGCCCCGCAATTCAGGATTGTAAAGCATTTGTATCTCCGGCACTATCTGCATGGGTTGTACCGCTCCGTTTGTTAAATGTGCATTGTAATCATTGATGATCTGCGTTACATAATTCGTAACAGCCGTTGCAAGGTTTGGATCGGATGCATCAGCGATAACCTGTATGGTTGCTTTGTTCGTCTTTAATAAATCGTTGCCGAAATTTGTGGGGAACACAACAGCCATTTTTACAACACCTTTTTTAAAAGCTGCCTGCAGTTCGGTAGCGCTTAATAAATTCTGTTGTATATCAAAATACTTACTGGCCCCTATTTTAGTAGTAATTTGGGTAGAGACTGCATCTTTGGAATAATCCACAATTACAATCTTGCTGTCTTTAATTTCATTTGATAACGCAAAGCCAAACAATACAATCTGCGCAATGGGCAATCCAAACAACATCAGCAATGTCTTCTTATCACGGAACACATGCAGGAATTCTTTTCGTATGAATGTTATTAGTTGTTTCATTTACTTACTTTAAAGTCTTGTTGTGAATAGTGAATTGTGAATGGTGAAATCTTTAAACCTTTTTTATATATCTATTATCACCTTTTATTTTTCACTTTTCACCATTCACCATTCACATTAATTATCGCTTCTCGTTGCTTTCCTTGCCAGTTGATAAAATACTTCCTCCATGCTTTCTGAATTGAATTGCTTTTTCAAATTAGCCGGACTATCCAAAGCGGCAATTACGCCATCAACCATGATGGAAACACGATTGCAATATTCTGCTTCGTCCATATAATGCGTGGTTACAAATATGGTTACGCCTTTATCGGCAGCATGATAAATCAAATCCCAAAACTGCCTTCTTGTTACAGGATCAACACCGCCTGTTGGTTCATCTAAAAAAACAATCTCCGGATTATGTACGATGGAAACAGAGAAAGATAATTTTTGTTTCCAGCCTAATGGCAAATCACTTACCAATGTTTTTGCTTCATTCTGCAATTGCAGTTCATCTAACAACTCAATTGTTTTCGCTTTAATTTCTTTTGTATTCATTCCGTAAATGCCCCCATAAAAACGGATGTTCTCTGCTACAGTTAAATCATCGTACAACGAAAACTTCTGGCTCATGTAGCCAATGCTTCTTTTTATCTTTTCAGTTTGTGTATATACATCAAAGCCGGCAATAGAAGCTTTGCCGGAGGAAGGTTTCAGCAATCCACACAACATCCGCATGGCGGTCGTTTTACCTGCTCCGTTCGCTCCCAAAAAACCAAATATCTCGCCCTTGCCTACTTCAAAACTCAACTCGTTGCACGCAACAAAATCGCCGAAACGCTTGGTTAATTTATCGGTTGTTATTACAGCCTGCATGATTAGTTTTTTAAGAGTTTGATGAAGCAATCTTCAATAGAAGGCGTGATTGTTTTTATTTCCACATCTTCATTCCCTTTTGATTGCAGATAAGCAACCACTTCTTTTTCGGCTCCCTGCTTAAACGTAGCATGTAAAGAATCTCCGAAAGCAAAACAGGAATCTGTACCGCCATAATTTCTTACATCTTGCAATAACTTGTATGTTTTGGAAGAATGCAATGCATATAATTGTTGCGGAAAGGATTCAATAATTTTTGCCGGTGTATCAATCGATAATATTTCGCCTTTTTGAATCAACGCAATTCTATCACAAAGATTTGCTTCATCCATATAAGGCGTGGAAACTAAAATGGTAATGCCTTGTGCTTTCAGGCGTTTCAGCATTTCCCAAAATTCTTTTCTGGATACAGCATCCACACCGGTTGTGGGTTCATCCAAAAACAATACATCGGGCTTATGGATTAATGCACAACACAGTGCCAGCTTCTGCTTCATGCCGCCGGATAATTTACCTGCCCTTCTATCTTTAAAAGGCTCTATCTGTACATAGATGTCTTTTATTAAATCGTAATTCTGTTTTATGGTAGTGCCGAAAACGGTTGCAAAAAAATTAAGGTTTTCTTCTATCGTTAAATCCTGGTACAAACTGAATTTGCCCGGCATATATCCAACACAGTTCCGGATTTGTTTATAATCTTTCACTACATCAAAACCATTTACCATTGCTGTGCCTTCATCTGCCAGTAACAACGTTGTAAGGATCCTGAAAAGGGTTGTCTTTCCTGCACCATCGGGACCAATCAAACCAAACAGTTCACCTTTGTTTACGGAGAATGAAATATTTTTTACAGCGGTAACGGTTTCTTTGTTGTACGTTTTTTTTATGCCATTTAGTTCAATTGATAATTGAGAATTGACAGTTGAAAATTCTTCTGCGCTGCCTGCCTTATTTTCGTTATTGCCTTTCATCTTTTAATTATCAATTATAAATTTTCAATTCTCAATTAATTAAACTTCACTTCACCGTACTCTCCCAGTTTTAAATACCCATCATTCTTCACTCTTATTTTAATAGCATATACAAGGTCTGCCCGTTCGTCTTTTGTCTGAATTGTTTTCGGTGTAAACTCCGACATATCGGATATCCAGGTAATCTTGCCATTGTATTCTTTATAATTTTTTGCCCCATCATCGGTATAAACTTTTACCTGTTGCCCAAGTTTTATACTGCTTAATTGATTGCCTGTTACATAAGCTCTCAGGGTCAGCGTATCAAGGTTTGCAATTTTATACAATGCTTTCCCAACCGTTGCCATTTCGCCTTCCAATGTATATTTAATAAGCACCGTGCCATTAATCGGGTTCACAACTTGCCCTTTATTGATTTGATCCTGAATCTGCGCTACTGATTTTTCCAATGGATTTTGTTCGCTGAAAATAGTGCGGTTTTGTGTAGCGATATTGGATTGGTCTAAAGCTATTTGTTGTTGCGATACGGCTATTTGTTTTTGCAACTGATCTATCAATGCATTGATATCATCCAATTGCTTTTGTGTAGCTGCATCTGCTTTCAATAAGTTTTCTGTCCTTATTTTTTCACGTTCCTGCTGTGCCAGTTGCGCCTGCAGTACTATCAATTGCTTCTTTACCAATTCTGTTTGTGGTACCGGATTGGTTGTCTTTTCTTTCAATGCCTGTATGCTCGCCTGCACCTGTTGCTTTTGCAATTCAACATTGCTGATATCGATATTGCCTACCACAACTCCTTTAGCAATCGTATCGCCTTCCTGAATCGGAAATGATAATAATTGTCCGCTTTGCTGCGCCGATACAATTACTTCATCCGATTCAAACACGCCGGAAGCATCACTGTTCATTTTATTTTGATTGCAGGATGAAAGCAATAAAATACCGGAAAATGCAATGGCTGAAAGAACCATTGAGGCTTTTGCTTTTTTTACAATTGAGTCCATGTCTGTTTTAGTTTTTAAACGTTAACTTATTTTAACCGGTGCTTAATTACCGGCAGTTGTTTTGTAATTGTATTGCGAAATCAATAATTGCACTTCATGCAAAAGCTTGTCCTGCCTTGCTTGCGCTTCTGCATTGATATCATCCAGGTAATCGTTGGTAGTGATAACGCCATTTTGTAATTGTGCAGCAGATGCCTGTTTTACAGATTGGCGCAGGTTTATAATATCATCATCCGATTGAATTAACTGGCGGTATTTTTGAATATCTGCATTTTGCTGTTTCATGGTAAGCCTGGTATTGAAAAGGAAATTATCCCGCTGACTTGCCACCATCTCCTGATTGGTTTGATTAATCAGTTTATCTTTTTTATACGTATAAAGTGCGCCAAAATTCCAGTTCAACCGTAAGCCTGTAAGATAATAGCCGGAGAAGTTGGTAGATAAAAAATTAACGGGCGATGGTTGTCCAAAGCCTCCCTGAAAAAAAGCATCCAGCTTAGGATTCAGATTTAACCGGGTTAGCTTTTGCTGAAGCAAATAAGATTTTGTTTGAACACTGAATGTATTCAGTTCAGGCCGAACGATGGTGTCCTGCAATTGAGGCGCAGCGGGTGTTACAAACACCGTACTATCATCAATGGTTTGATTGATAAACAAACTCAACATATCCGTATAAGCTTTACGGGAAGCCTTCAATTCAATGGTATGCTGGCCTGTTTGCAACAACTGCGCTTTTAATTTATTAAGGCTGCTGTTGAAATCCGTTCCGTTATTAATCCTTGCCTGTACATTATCAATACCGGTTTGAATATCTTTTTTTGATAACTCATTTTGTTCTACCTGCCCATCAATCAACAGTACTCCAAAAAACAATTGATTGATGCGGTCTTTCAACGCATATAGTTGCGTGTTCAGGTTTTCCTGTTGCAAGCCTGCATCAGCTCTGCTGATTTCTTTACGTTGTTTGTTGATGCCAAAATCGGTCAGTGTTTCAGATACTTCGCCGTATAATTTATATTGGTCTTTAGGTGTGGTGGGAATTTTATAACCCGGAATAGAAATTTTTGTTACATCGCTTTGGTAAGTAGCCGAGCCGCTTACATTCAATTGAGGGTACACATTTTTGGAAATATTATCGATGGTGTATTCACTTGTTTTTGCAATTAAATCCCGTTGTTTTAATAAGGGATAATTGGCTTCTGCCTGTTTATAGCATTGCCCCAGGGTAATAGAAGCTGACTGTGCAAAGCCTGTGTGTACAGAGATT
>Ga0206858_1095_pt1 | contig 23510 bp, 18 predicted proteins | sample Alteio_BWOrgCont_46_FD_152622 | JGI IMG/M metagenome (GOLD analysis project Ga0206858, IMG submission 152622) | Enriched cells from forest soil in Barre Woods Harvard Forest LTER site, Petersham, Massachusetts, United States -... | ecosystem: Environmental > Terrestrial > Soil > Temperate forest >... | reverse complement strand
AAAAAAAACCGGGCTAAGTGATCAGAGGGTGACCAAGAAGCCCGGGGAATTTTCGAATTTAGTACAAACGTAGGATTAGGGGTTTCCCGGAAGATGCTGTACAAAACACCATCCGAAATCGTTGGCGGGCTATCAAAGAACAATTCCAAACAGTTTGCCCGCACTCATATTGCTTACTGGCCTAATCCACACACAACTAACCACACGCTGCGCTTAATGTCAAAGACTATTTTTTAAAAAAATCATTCAAAATATTTTCACTTTTTTTCATTTTCTGCAAGATTCTTCAGTTTCCTATTTACACCGTCGGCACGATTGTTAGATTGTTAGTATGCAGTCTGCGGTCACCGCCCATGAAGAAAATCGATGCCATTATCAAGCCCTTTAAGCTGGAAGAAGTCAAGGAAGCCCTGTCTGGCGTCGGCGTGCAGGGCTTGACGATTTCGGAGGTCAAGGGCTTTGGACGCCAGAAAGGCCACACCGAGATTTACCGCGGCAGCGAATACACGGTGGATTTTCTTCCGAAAATCAAGGTTGAAGTCGTGGTGCCGGATGCCCTTGCACGGCAGGCCATTGATGCCATCGTTCAAGCTGCACGCACGGGAAAGATCGGCGATGGCAAGGTGTTCGTTAGCAAGGTCGAAACCGCCATCCGCATCCGCACCGAGGAATCGGGCGACGAAGCTGTTTAATTTTGTTCCCCCGGCAAGATTTCCGCCTGGGGAGCGGACGATTTCCCATGGAAAAAGATCGAAATGGCTGGTTAAAGTTGATGAGCAATCGCGCAGAAAATGATCGTCTCTGTTCGGCAAGTTTAATTAGACTTACTAATGGATGCAAATTCGGGGATGTTCCGAGAGAGAGGCTCAGGGAAAGGCTGATTTTAAAGAGTTTTTTGATTGTGAATAAGTCGTGAATAAGAGTTAATATGTTCTCCTAGTCAGGCTGGCTCAATTTGTTTAAAACATTCTAGCCAGCCAGAAATGGAAAGTACAATTTCAGCGTCGGCACGAATCGATAGAATGATGGACGAAGTGTTTCAAATGCAATCTTTTCACTATAAAGACTTTATGTCGAATTTCAGAGGTCAGTCCGGAGAGATGACGCCAGAGAGCGCTTGCCAAGCAAAGAGAGCAGCCTCGAAATCCCGAGCGGTGGCGAGGCCGGGAATTTGCGGTGAGACCCTGCATTGCGCTCGGTGAATAATTGTTGAGAATGAACGGTTTGCCGATGTTCTCGCTGAATTAAAATGCAACTTTCCGCCGACACTGTTTGGGGCACGGCGCAGCAACAACTGCGCGCCATGTTAAACACAGATATTTATAACCTGTGGTTCCTTCCGATCAAGGCTGCGGCGTTGGAGGAAGAGACGCTCACGCTGGAGGTCGCCAACGATTTTTGCGAGGTCTGGCTGAAGGATAACTACCTGGGGTTGATTCACGACATCCTCTTGCAGACCTCCGGCCAAAGTCTGAGGGTCAAGTTTCACGTCAACCCGGAAGGGGCTGGTGCCAATGGATTGTCAGCTCCCGATGGCAAGGGCAAGGTCAGGGCGCTGCCTGAGCCGTCCGACCGCAATGCCGCTGGCGTGCGCGAATTGGCGTTCAATCCCAAGAACACGTTTGAGACTTTCGTCGTCGGTGAAAACAACAATCATGCGCACGCCGCCGCCATAGCTGTTTCCCAGGCGCCGGGCAAATCCTACAATCCGCTCTTTCTTTTCGGCGGCGTGGGTCTGGGCAAGACTCATTTGCTCCAAGCCATCGGACAGCACGTCGCTGCCAGCAAGAAAACTGCGCGCGTGACCTATCTTTCCTCCGAAAGATTCACCAACGAGTACATTGATGCCATTCAAAACAATCAACTCGTGCGTTTCCGCCGCAAATACCGTCAGGCCGATGTTCTCTTGATTGATGATATCCAGTTCCTGGCCGGCAAAGAACGGATCCAGGAGGAATTTTTTCACACTTTCAATGCCTTGCATGAAGCGCGCAAACAGATCGTGCTGACCTGCGACCGGCCGGCTGGGGAAATCCAGAACCTCGAGCAACGGCTGGTCTCACGCTTCGAATGGGGCCTGGTCACCGAGATGCAGCCGCCAGACGTTGAGACCCGCATGGCCATCTTGCGCAAGAAAGAAAAAGCGATGGGGGTGGAATTGCCCGAGGAAATCATTACGTTTCTGGCCAGCCGCATCCGCACCAACATCCGCCGGCTGGAGGGTGCTTTGATTCGTGTCGCCTCCTTTGCCTCCTTGACCGGCAAGAAAGTGACTTTGGCGACAGTCGAAGGCTTGCTGCGCGAAGTTCTGCACGCGGAAGGGCGCTACACGATCAACATTGAGATCATTCAAAAGAAGGTGGCTGAACATTTCGATCTCCGCGTCTCCGACATGACCAGCAAGCGCCGTCCGGAGAACATCGCCTTTCCCAGGCAGATCGCCATGTTTTTGGCCCGTCAGATGACTGAAAGTTCGCTTAACACCATCGGCGAGGCCTTCGGCGGTCGCGACCACGGCACCGTCCTCCACGCCTGCCGGTTGGTCAAAGATCGCATGGAAGTTGATTCCAACGTCCGGCAAGTCGTTAATTATTTGGAGAAGCAGCTTTTGCGCTGAGCCGGAATGCCTTTAATCGAAGTCCAAGCCCTCAGCAAGGCCTTCCGCAGCTACAAAAAGGAACCTGGTTTTCGCGGCGCTATGCGCGGGCTTTTTGACCGCCGTTACGAACAGACCCGCGCAGTTGACCAGGTCAGTTTCACCATTGAACAGGGCGAATTAGTCGGTTTTCTCGGTCCCAATGGCGCCGGCAAGACGACGACGCTCAAGATGCTTTCCGGCCTTTTGCACCCCACCAGCGGCTCAGCGCGCGTGCTGGGTTATGTGCCTTGGGAACGCCAGGATGGCTACCGCCGCCAATTCGCCCTCCTGCTGGGGCAGAAGAACCAGCTTTGGTGGGACCTGCCCGCCCGTGAATCCCTGGAGTTGAACGGCAAAATTTACGGCCTGTCCACAACCGTCTTCCAACGCACGGTGGATGAATTGACTGAGTTGCTGACCGTGCGCGACAAACTGGACGTGATGGTGCGCGAACTTTCGCTGGGCGAACGGATGAAGATGGAATTGATCGCCGCCCTCCTGCATCAGCCGAAGGTTTTGTTCCTGGACGAACCAACCATCGGTCTGGACGTAGTTTCGCAAAAAACAGTGCGCGAATTCCTCCGCCTGCACAATGCCCGCCAGAAAACCACCATCCTGCTGACCAGCCATTACATGACGGACATCCAGGAATTATGCCAGCGCGTCATTATCATTGATAAGGGGAAGATTTCCTTCGATGGCCGCCTGGGTGAGATCATTGATCGCTTCGCCGATTTCAAAATAGTGACCATCTCGTGGCAGACCGGGGCCAATTTCCCCGCCGTGGATTTCAACCGCTTTGGTGAACTGGTGGAAAACAGCGCCAACCGCATCCAGCTTAAAGTCAAGCGCGACCAAGTCATTGCGGTTTGCAAGGAATTGCTCGACAAAGTGCCGGTCAACGACATTGACATTCAGGAAGTCCCGATTGAAGACGTCATACGCCAGATTTTTGCGCGGTAAGGAGCATTTGAATGGGTCGCGAAGAAAGACGAGTTACTCTCACGCGTCCTTCAATCATCCTTTTTTTGTCCTTTCATGATTTCGCCTCTCATAAAAGCAGCCCGCGACTTGGCGGGGCACTCGGATAAACTCCGGTTTGCCGCCCCTGTCGCCCACGTCTATAATCCCCTTCTCTACGCTTGGGAGGCTCATGAAACATATTTGCGCCGTTTCGGCGCGACGCCCAAAGAAGTCGTTTTTCTCGGCATGAATCCAGGCCCGTTTGGCATGGCGCAGACAGGCGTGCCTTTTGGCGAGATTGCGGCCGTGCGCGATTGGATGAAGATCAGCGCCGCCGTCGGGCGCCCCCCGTTTGAGCATCCGAAGCGGCCCATTCTCGGCTTTGATTGCGCCCGTTCGGAAGTCAGCGGAAAGCGGCTTTGGGGATTATTCGCCCGGCGCTTTGGGACGGCGGAAAAATTCTTCGCGCGCCATTTCGTGGTTAATTACTGCCCGCTGGCGTTTCTGACGACTACGGGCAGCAATTTGACGCCGGACAAACTTCGTCCGGCCGAACGCGAACCCTTGGCCGCTATTTGCGACGCGCATTTGCGGCTGGTCCTGGAAATAATGCGCCCCCAGTGGATCATCGGCGTGGGCGGTTTCGCCAAAGAGCGCGCGGAAAACGCGGCCGCCGGTTTGCCAATCCAAGTGGGCCAGATTCTCCATCCCAGCCCCGCCTCACCCGCCGCCAACCGCGGCTGGGAGGAAAAGGCCGCGGCACAATTGGAAACGTTAGGCGTCTGGTAAAGCTTGTCCATTCTGTCCCTTATGCTCCTTTCAACCGAGCGCGTCGGGCTGGTTTGGCGGCGCGCTGCGCCAGTTGTATGAACTCACATTGACTGCGGACGGGCGGTTGGCCCTCCGCGCCGACGCGTTCATAAGCGCCGTCAGGCTTTAGCCGCCAGGATTTGACGTTGTCGGCCAGCGCGATGCCTAGCATCTCTTCCTCGATGCGACGGCGCAGATGGGCGTCTTCGATGGGAAACACGGCCTCGATGCGGCGGAAGAAATTGCGCGGCATCCAGTCAGCGCTGCCGGCCCACAACTTGGGTCGTCCTCCGTTTTCAAAATAAAACAGCCGGCTGTGCTCCAAAAAGCGATCCACGATGCTGCGCACGCTGATGTTTTCGCTCAGGCCCGGCCACCCCGGGCGCAGGCAGCAGATGCCGCGCACCAGCAGATCAATCTTCACCCCCGCCTGCGACGCTCCGTAAAGGGCCTGGATGAGGCCGCCATCCACCAGCGCGTTCATCTTGGCGATGATGCGCGCGGGCCGGCCCTGGCGCGCGTGGCTCGCTTCGCGCTCGATGAACGCGATCATTTGCCGGTGCAATTCAAACGGCGCCAGCAACAGCTTCTTCGTCGGCAAATGATGCCCGATGCCTGTCAACAAATTAAAGACATGGGTCACGTCCTCGCCAAAATCCGGGCGGCAGGTCAGCAAACCAACATCGCCGTAAATGCGCGCGGTGGTGAGATTGTAATTGCCGGTGCTCAAATGGACGTAGCGGCGGATACCGTCTTCTTCCTTGCGCACCACCAGGCACATTTTGGCATGAATTTTGTAGCCCACGAGGCCATGCACGACATGCACGCCCGCCTCCTCCAGTTTGCGGCTCCATTGGATATTGTTGGCTTCGTCGAATCGCGCGCGCAACTCCACCACCGCCGTGACCTCCTTGCCGCGGCTGGCCGCCTCCATCAGCGCACCCACGATCCGCGTATCGCCGCCGGTGCGATAAAGCGTCTGTTTGATGGCCAGCACGCGCCCGCATCGGGCAGACGCTTCCAAAAAATCCGCCACGCTGCCAAAACTTTCATAAGGATGGTGCAACAGAATGTCTCGTCTGCGAATGGCGGCAAAAAGGTCAGCTTTGCCTCGCAGGGCGGGACAGGTTGGCGCGCGGAACGGGGGATCGTGCAAATGTTCGGAGTGATTCTCGTCGTAAATGGCCATCAGGCGCGCCGGGTCCAGCGGACCGTCTATCAAATTCAAGTCGTCCTCGCTCAGTCGCAATGTATTCAGCAGCGCCTTGCGGATGGTTTCCGGGCAATGGTGATCGGCCTCCAGCCGCACGGCGTCGCCTTTGCGGCGGTTGTGCAATTCCTTTTCAATGGCCTTTAGTAAATTTCCGCTGTCCTGCTCGTCCAGGTAAAGCTCGCTATTGCGCGTCACGCGAAAATGCCAGTAACCAATGATGTGCGTGCCCGGGAACAAATCCCCCAAAAAATGTCCGATGACCTGCCCCAGAAAAACATAGTCGCGGCTCCCGTCGGCGCGCGGCAACCGCACCACCGGCGGCAAGACGCGCGGCGCCTGCACCACCGCCAGATGACGCAGGTTCTCTGTCCCCGTCTTCATCTCCAACTGCACAATGATGTTGAGTGATTTGTTGAGCAATTGCGGAAACGGATGGTTCGGATCAATGGCCAGCGGCGTCAGCGCCGGGCGCACCTCGCTCCGATAAAATAGCTCCAGCCATTTCAGGTCCGCCTGGCCCAATTGCGCCGGGGCCAGAAAACGGAAGCCGTGCCGCGCCAATTCCGGAACCAGTTCTTCGCGCCAGCAGACGTATTGTTCCTGCACCATGCGCCGGATGCGTTCCTGCGTGGCGCGCAAGGTCTGAGCAGGCGTCCAGCCGTCCTTCTCGGGCGCGGTGGCTCCGCTTTCAACCTGCTGTTTCAGGCCCGCCACGCGCACCTGGAAGAATTCGTCCAAGTTGGAGCAGGTGATGCACAAAAACTTGAGCCGCTCAAGCACGGGATTGGACGGGTCGCGCGCCTCCGAGAGGACGCGCTGATTAAATTCCAGCCAGCTCAGTTCCCGATTTAGAAATCGCGCCGGCTCGACCGCTGGTTGGGTGGCCGTCATGATTTCACGGCGCAGCGTGGGCCGTTTGCAAGACCGCCATCATCGGCGCCCGCGCGCGGGAGGCGTCATCGAACTCTCCATGCACGCACCCGGCAAACACCTGGCCGCCCACCACAAAAAAGACCACCTCCGCGTTGCCCGGATCGCCGTCATCGGCCTCGTTGCCCGAACCGGTGACATGCTTGGCAGGCGCGTTCGCGATGATCATGTCCATGCTGGCTTTGGTTTTGAACTTGATGAACTCGCTTTTGATCAATTCAGCCGCGCGCGGCACCGCGTCGGCTGCGGTTTTGGCGTGAGGCACGGCCCAGACATGGAGGGACATATTGGTAGTCTTGACATTGACGTAACTGTTGGACGACGTGATTTTGGCTGCGGCCGGAACCTGAAGTACCAATGCCGGTTTGCCCTCCACCGAGAGCGTGACGGATTTATCCTCCGCCGAGGCCGGGAGGGCGATGGATGCGATGAAGATCAAAGCCTGGAGACTCCTTATGTATTTATTCATAATGTTCAAAGGTTCTTGTTATAGGCCCGACGAGCATTCTCGTAAAGGAGAGCTTGCGTGCGGTGGAATTCATGGGGGACGCGCGAAACCAACATGCTCATGTCATGGATGTGGCGCAGCCGTCCTCGGCTGCGGGTTCTCTCACCGTCCCGGTGCGCTAAGGGAGACTAGCGGCGGGACGCCGCTGGAGCCCGCAGGCGTGGACGCCTGCGCCACTGCCTTCCTTGTCAATGCTGCCCGAATTTAAACTTGGCTCGCTGGCCGCCCGTGGCTATAAACGGTCCATCGCAATCCTGTGTAACCTCATGAAACACTCCATGCTCTTAACAAGAAATCCAATCGCCGTCCTCTTTGCTTCGCTGCTCGGTTCGGCGCTGGCCTTCGCCTCTGCCTTGGCTCAGGACACCGCCGCGTTGCCTCCTCTGCCGGCTCCCATGGATGTACCAAAACCGGGGCCGACCAATGACGCTCCCTACGCCCCGCAGGCGATTTTGCCAGGCGGCGTCGTGGTCACTCTTTTTCCGCCCGGCTCCCCTTACTTGAATATGGCGAAAGTCCGGGAAGCCGAAGTCTATAACATGGATCGCTCCGTCCCGGGCCGCATTGCGAGCATCGTCAACATCCACAATCCTTCCATCGAATTCCATCCCGGCAATCGAAGCCTCAACACCGGGGCGGTGATCATTTTGGCGGCGGGCGGCGGACACAACACCCTCAATGTCGGCGGCGAAGGCGCGGATTTCGTCACCTTTATGTATGACTACGGCATCAACACCGTCATCCTCCGCAACCGACTCCGCCGCGACGGTTACAACCCCAAGACCGACGAAGTCTACGACGCCCAGCAGGCCATTAAAATGGTGCGCGCCTACGCAAAAGATTGGCTGCTTGATCCCAAAAAGATTGGCCTCATGGGCTTCTCGGCGGGGGCTGAATTGGCGGCCGCGACCGCCATCGAGTACGAAGCATTCGACCAATCCAATAACGTCCCGCAAAATCCGCTGGCGTCCTACTCCTCCCGCCCCGATTTTGTGGGCATCATTTATCCCGGCCCTTCCCCCTTTACGCGTGGGGCCACGCCGCCGATTCCGAAAGACTGCCCGCCTTCCTTCATCACTTGCGCCGGATGGGGCGATGCAGTCCACGCCATCTGGGCCGACGAATACTTTACTGCCATGCTGAACGGTGGCGTGCCCAACGTCGAAATGCACATCTACGCGCGGGGACACCACCCCGGCGACCACGTCGGCCCCGACGAGCCTCCCTCCACCGGCGGTTTGACCGACCGCGGTTTCATCTCGTATGGGACCTGGCAATATCGTTTTCTTGACTGGTTCAAAGACCTCGGATTCTTGCAAAAGCCGGGCGTGGAAACGCAAGCCGCCAAAGACGTGGCAGCCAACGTGGACCGGCCCTCGCGCGGGAGTCGCCGCAGTGGAGGCCAATAACGCGCGCATCTCAATTTTTGGACACGCGCGATGATTTTTAGCTCCGCTAGGAGCGAAATCTTTGTAGATTAACCAATTACCTTGGTCAATTAGCTGCGTAGGAGTGTGCGCCGCTTGAGCGGCGCGGACGGCGCAGAAACAGAAAAAAATAAGAGACGCCCGCTATGCGCGCTACGCGGGCTGCGCCGTCCCTCCAAAACGAGTGGAGGCAGTGTCAAGATGGGCACGTCCTGATTTGGAGCCCAAATAATAGATGAAAATTACGGGTTGGCCGATTATGCTGGTAATGGGTGCCGGCCTGGTGGCCGTGACATCGGATTCTCTTTGCCATGCGGAACGATATTTTGACGCCTGCCTTGAACGAGAAGCGGCATGGGCTGGACTGGCTGGTCGCGCAGCTTGAAGCGCTAAATTCTATTGTTGACGAAGCAACTGCCCGGCGGCTTCTGACTGAGACCTGCCTGAATGGGGAGGATGTTGATCGCTATGTTGAGCCTCGTGCCGGCTCCTACGCGAGGCGATCCGTCGTACGACGGGAAGCTTATGAAATGCTCGTCTTGACCTGGATGCCGGGCCAGGGAAGTGTGGCCCATGATCATTCGGGTTCTCTCTGCGGATTAAAAGTTGTCCGCGGCACTCTCACTGAGCAACTTTACGAAGCCGGACCGGATGGCCAGGTTCGCGCCTCGCAGGCATCCCAATGGGTTTCCGGTCAAGTCACTATCGATCCCGGCTTAGTCGTGCATTCGCTGGCAAATCCTGCCGGCTCGGCCGAAATGCTCGTGACCTTGCACATCTATTCTCCACCGTTGCCGGAGGTGAGGCGATATGCAGTAGCAGTGGAGCCACCGGCAGAAGTCTTTCTTCGGAGGGCGCCGTCCAACGCGCCGACTATCGTCATTATTGGCGGCGGATTTACCGGCACGATGACACTGGCCCATCTGCTGCGCGAAACGGAAAAATCTTCGACTCCGCTCCGCCTGGTTTTGATTGATCGGCAACCGGCCGTGGGCGAGGGCATCGCCTATCGCACCAACGATTCCCGGCATTTGCTCAATGTACCTGTCGAGAAAATGAGCGCCTGGCCCGACCGTCCCGACGATTTCCTTAATTTTGCCCGTGCGGGCAACCCTTCCATCAAACCAGGCGATTTTCTTCCACGCAAGCTTTACGGACAGTACGTGCGCCAAAGTTTTCTTGATATTGCGAAATCATCGGACGGCCAGGTGAGCGTCGAAATGGTTCGGGCTGACGCAACCAAGTTGGCTCGCGCTTCATCATCGTCGGGCTGGGTGGTTGAAACGTCCGGCAACTGTTCCTTTCATGCTGGAGTAGCCATCGTTACTCTTGGCCATCGGCCTCCGGCGGAACAGTTTATCCGCCGGTGGAAAGGGCCGCGCACCCGGTTTATTGCGGACCCGTGGTCGGCCTTGGTCCTGAGCCAGATCGGTCCGGACGAATGCGTATTAATTCTGGGCAGCGGACTAACCGCTGTGGACGCCCTGCTGACCTTGGATCGTAACGACCGGACCGCCCCGCTCATGGTGGTGTCGCGTCACGGTCTGTTGCCACAGGAACACGCCAAGGAACCTAAAATCGCGGAAGACATGTCTGCTCTTGTCGCTCGCTGGCTCGATCCAACCCAGCAGCTTAAAGTGCGCGAGTTGGTTCACTCGTTACGCGAAAGCGTTCGCACAGCGGCCGACAAAGGCATCGATTGGCGGCAGGTGCTTGACGGTCTGCGCCCGTCCATTACCAAAATATGGGAGCGGTTAAGCTTGGTGGAGCGAGGCCGTTTTCTGCGCCATGTGCGTCCCGTTTGGGAAGTCCATCGCCATCGCATGGCGCCGGCTGTGGCCGAAAAGCTGGCCGCGCTGCGCGCCCGCAAGATTCTTGACTTGACTGCGGGCGCACTCGTAAGCGCGGAGGCTGATGTTGACGGAATCCAAGTAACGCTCGGTTGTCGCCGCCTCTCTGATCTGCGGCGCTTGCGGGTACAGTGGGTCGTTAACTGCACCGGACCGGGCATCCACTACCGCCGATCCACCCATTCCATCCTCCGCCCACTCATCGAAGCTGGCACAATCTGCGACGATAAGTTGGGGCTTGGCCTCTGCACCGACGCGGACGGACGTGCGACTGACTGCGACGGCAAAGCGCATCCTGATCTCCTGGTTGCCGGCACATTACGAAAATCCAGTCTTTGGGAATCCACCGCGGTACCCGAACTCCGTCAGCAGGCCGCCGCTGTTGCCAAAATTGCATTGCAAGCTTTGCACTTTGGTCCAGATCACTTGGGGTGATCCGAAATTCGGATTTTCGTACGGTCCGTTTCGGACACCACACCAGTTCCTTCTGCGAACCGCCAGCGTCAGTAGGTCAAAAAGTATATTTCATCCTCAGTCGGTGAATATTATGTTCATATACCATATTCTTTTAATATGGATTAAGTAATAAACCTATATCTCAATTCCATGGTTTTTAATCTCAAAAGGCTTACTATTAGTATGTTATGTACTATATGAGCTAGTGATAATTCAAATTTATAATATTATATAATATCTATTGACATAATATATATTAATCTTATTATCGCTCCGCTAGAAGGATTTAGGATATGCAAAAAAGCACTGAACAAAGTGAAGCAAGGGAGCGGGAAACCGAGTGGCAGGATTGGCTGGAGCTGGTTCGGCGACAGGTCAGCTCCCTCAAGTACGGGACAGTGCAGATCACGGTCCACGATTCGCGCGTCACACAAGTCGAACGGGTTGAAAAGGTGCGTCTGGATCGGCCCAATCCTGGCTCAACTCGATGAGCCGTATTGTCCATTGCTCGCAACGCTGCGGCGTCCTGAGAGATTTTGCCGACCGCGCAAGCGGAGGCGCCAACCTACACCAAAACTCATCATCGCTGACCGGACAACCGGAGGTTCTTCAGGAATTCCATTAATATGCCTATGAATAAATTCAAAATTGCCGATTATGCCGTCGCCGGCCTCGCGCTGGCCGGCTTCGCTCTGAACACCTCCTTACGTGCCGACACGGAAGTGTTTATCGTCGGCGCCAACGCCAGCCAAACCATCCTCTACGGCGCGGTCTCCAATGTTCTGAACGGCGGAACGATTACCGCAACAATTTCTGCAACTAACAGCGTTGTGCGCGATTACGTTGGCACCATTGCCGGCCAGAGCGGCTTGGGAAATGTAACCGTCTACTTCTCTCTTCTTGGAGGCATCCAAGGATTGCAAGACCTGGCCAATCAAAATAACGAAGCGACTGCCGGCGGTTTGAATTTGGAGCCGACGCTCGCGGTGTCCAGCGCGTCACCGGGCTCGGTGGGGTTAAGCGCGTCGCCGTTCACAACTCTTGGGCCGACGCTGGTTGTTCCATACGCCTTCATTAAATACCCATTGGCCACCGCCTTGTCGGGCGTGAGCAACCTGACGCAGCGGCAGGCTCAGTACTTGGAAGGCGCTGCCGGCACCAATTCGGCCGGCTGGCTGCCGATCTCCTTTTTTGGCGGCACCAGCACCAACCCCATTTATATGGTGGCCCGCAACACCGCCTCCGCAGTGCGGACGGAAATTGACGCAAATGTGTATTTTACAGGGACGATTTCGACCTGGACCACCAACTCGGCAGGGCAGCCGATTCCAGATGCATCCGGCGGACAGACCTCCGGTTCCAACGTCCGGGCTGTCGTGAAGGCGATAGGAAATGCGATTGGCACGGTGGCGGCGTCCGACATCAGCACCGACACGCCGCTCTCCTACGAAGGAGTGCCCTTCTCGATCACCAACGTGGAAAACGGGAGTTATCCACTCTGGGGCTACGAAAATTACTATTACAACACCGGCAACGGCGCGCCTTCCACTGCGCAATATCAAGTCATCACCAACCTTTTTTCCTGGGTGACGAACACGAACTTCCAAGCCACCAACACGCTATTTGTGGGGAATTTCGCTCCGCTAAACGGCCTGCAGGCAACTCGAAGCACCGACGGCGGCCCGATCACCTTGCTGCCGTAACTATGGCACCGGCGAGTTCAACCTTATTATTTACAACACCATGAAAAGAATTATCCATTTGGCGGCGCTCCTGGTTTCTTTGCTGGCAGTGCCACTGGCGCGGGCCTGGGTTTACCAGGATGGAGATGTATTGCTTATCTTCCGGGAAAACGGTTTCGACGACGTCGAGTTTGACTTGGGCAACGTATCTCAGTTTCTCAACAAGACCAATGGTTACACCATCAAGGTTGGCGGATGGAACGCAAACCCCGTCCTTAAAACATTTGGGTCGGATCTGACAGGCGTGAGCGTGATTCTTCTCGCAACCACCAGCAACACCAACAGCAGTCCTGGCTCATGGGTGAGTGGCCCCGAACCCGACACGACTGCTTACCGCGTCTCGCCGTCAGCCTGGCAATCCTCGCTCTGGTCCACCATCAACGCATTGGGCACGCGCCCGGTGCTTTACTCGGTTCCCACCGTGGTTTCGCTCAATTATCCGCTCAGTCCAGGCGGAGCGTTGCCCAGTCCGGACACCAACGCATACGTAATTGATCCCGGCAACGTGTACCAGATTGACTCCTACGACTGGATCGTCTCGGGCGGGGCAAGCCTGGGCAACGCGATTTACGCCAACACGGCGTATGTGCCTTCGTTGGGTGGGCAATCGCCGTTCATCGTGGAGTCCATCATTCCCGCCAGCTTTGATTTCTGGGGAATCCAACCCAGCACGACCTATCCCGCGCCAGCCGACACATACGTAGGCCAGTTCACCATCACGACCAACGGTACGCTGACCTTTGTGGCCGGGCCGCCACAATCCACCATCCAAGGCATCACACGCGCCGGAAACGTCAGCGCCGTTCAGTTTAGCACCGTCATTGGGGTTCAATACGCGCTGTTCTCCACCAACACGCTGGCTGCGCCGGTCTCCCAGTGGCCGGTGGTGGGCGGTCCTATTCAAGGAACTGGATTTAGCGGATCACTCACGCATACCAATTCCGCTGCGACTGGCTTCTATCAAATCCGCTCACCCTAGCGGTGGATAGAGAGCACAAGTCGCCACTCGTCGAGAGGACCACCACAACGAATGAAGCTAAGGATTTACATAATCGCCCTGTCGGCTTTGGCGCGGACTTGTCAAATCCTTGCCGCCCAACCCACGAATGCCGGGTCCGCCCAGGGCCCGGCGTTCGACGTTCGCGAGTATCAAGTTGAGGGCAATACAGTCTTGCCGGAAAAAATGATTGACGGCATTTTGACCAATTACACGGGGCCATCCGTGGACGTGGCGCGGGTGCGGCAGGGACTAGGCGAACTACAGTTGCTCTATCGCAATCTCGGTTTCGCCACGGTCAGCGTTACGCTGCCGCAACAACGATTGACCAACGGCGTCGTGCGGGTCGTCGTCATCGAGGGAAAGCTCCGCGCCATCAACGTGACGGGCAATCGTTATTTCAGCACCAATAACGTGCGGCGCGCTTTGCCAAGTCTTCGGACCAATGTGCTGCTCAACACGCGCTGGCTACAGCCGGAGTTGGACCGGGCCAACGCCAATGCCGACCGGCAGGTTTATCCCATCGTTTCTCCCGGACCGGAGCCGGGCACGACAGACTTGACGCTGCAAGTCAAAGACCGGCTGCCTTTGCACTGGCACCTTGACCTGGACGACAAAGCGACTCCCGGCACGCCGCTGCTGCGCATGGATAACGCGGTCCAATTCAATAACCTGTGGCAATACGAACATCAAGTGGGGCTGGAATACAATTTCTCGCCTACGGCGATGAAAACGGACAACTATCTTCCGCGCTTTTACGACCAGCCGGCGGTGGCCAGTTACAGCGCGTTTTACCGCGCCCCCTTGGGCGCTGGCCAAAGCCTGCGCGAACTTTACGATGCGATGCCGGTGACCTTTGGCTACGACCAAGTCACCCACCAATTCAATCTGCCGCCTCCCACCGGACGTCCGGAGCTGATCGTCTATGCTTCCCGCTCGGCCACCGAAATACCCACGCGCTATGGGCCGCTCAACGTGCTGACCAATACGGTGTTGCTGGCCGTCAGCGAGCAATCGGCCGAACGGGACTTGACGTTCAACGACAATCTCGGATTTAAATTGACCGTGCCGCTACAGGTCCTGGCCGGCCTTCACTCCTCGTTTAACGCCGGTTTTGACTTTAAATCGTATCAATCAACCAGCTTCAGCACCAACCTGTCCTACGTGGCCCTATACGGGACAAATAGTCTCGGAAATCGTGTGTTGGTCACCAACCAGACTGTCGCTCTCCCGGCCAACAGCGGCCAGGGCGTCCAGTACCTTCCGTTCTCGCTCGGCTGGTCGGCCTCGCGCCCAGACTCTTTCGGAAGCACCAGCCTCACGTTCGACGATCATCTCTTCCTGGACGCGCTGGCGTCGGAACGCAAGGGATTTCAGGCCGTAGCGGAATCAAAGGAGGCAGGTGGAAATTACACAACCATCAGAGCCAATGTGACGCGTGAGGAAAATCTGCCCGCGCAATGGTCGCTGCTGCTGCGCGGCGGCGCGCAATGGGCCAGCGAGCCGGTCATCAGCAACGAGCAATTCCCGCTGGGCGGCACCGGCGGCGTGCGCGGCTACCGCGAAGGCGAAACCTACGGTGACAGTGGCTGGCACGCGCAATTGGACGCGCGCGCGCCGCCAGTCAACATCGGCTATTTTCCATTTGAGCACAACCAAGTGCCGGCGGAGTTGCGCGGCTCTTGGTTCATGGACGTGGGTCAGGCCTGGCTGCAGGATTCCTCCGCCGGAGTCCTCGACGAATGCGGCACTGGACCCGGCCTCTATTTGACAGCAGGGCGACGGTTTGAAGCCAGGCTGACGCTGGGCGTGGCCTTGCGCAATGGGCAACTGACGCACGCCGGCGGCCTCAACGGTTACTTCAGCGTCGGCGTCCAATTTTGATTCTTATGAATTTTCAAAGCCAAACCCGTTTGCGCTGCATTTGCGCCGCTTTCGTCTGCTGCGTCGGTTGGGGTGGGCCGCTGCAGGCCAATCCATCGGGTCTGACTGTCGTCTCTGGCTCGGCTTCGGAGAAAACTTGTGGATCACAATTGACCGTTGCCGTCAGTTCGTCCGCCATTCTCAATTGGAGCAGCTTTAATATCGCATCTGGCGAAACGACATCATTCCTGCAACCTTCAGCCAATTCAATTGTGCTCAACAACATCGGAGGCGCAAACCCGTCGAAAATTTGGGGCAGCCTCACCGCCAATGGAACCGTCATCCTGGCCAACCCCTCCGGCTTTTATTTTGGCCCCAATTCGATGATCAAGGTCGGTGGCGACTTCATTGCCACCACCACGCCCCTGCCGCCGGATTACGGGGTTGGGTCAAGTTGGACTTTCACCGGGATGCCGCCGCTGGCCAGTATCGTCAATTACGGCCAGATCGCCGCCGGCAGTGGACACGGGCTTTTTCTCATCGCGGAACAAATCAACAATCAAGGCACTTTGAACGTGCCGGGCGGGCAAGTCGGACTCTATGCCGGAGAGAGCGTGCTCTTGAGCGAGCGCCCTGATGGCCGTGGGGTCAGCGCGAATGTAACCATACCAACTGGATCAATTGATAACTGTGGAAAGATCACGGTCAACGCGGGTGAAATCGCCCTTGACGCGCAAGTAGTTAATCAGAATGGCATCATCCAGGCTGATTCGGTGCAAAACCAAAACGGCATCATCTCACTGGTGGCCTCGGACCAATTGAACTTGGGGGCCAATTCGCAAATCCTGGCCCGAGGCGATGATACTCCGGGCGGTAGTCCCGGTGGCAGTGTCACCCTACGATCGGGCAATACTTTTAACGACAGCGTGGGCAGTCAAATAATTACCACCGGCGGCGAACAAGGCGGGAACGGGGGCAACGTGGAAATCAGCGCGCCAAATATCTTGTCCTTGAATTCGAGCATGAACGCCGCCGCGCAGGCGGGTTGGACCGGCGGCCAACTGCTGTTGGATCCCTCCAGCATCACCCTTTCCACTTCCGGCACCGGCAGCGCCGGTAATGGCTCGGTGGCTTTCAACAACGGGACGGGTGCTTTGACTTTGAATGTCAACACCGCCTTCGCCAACATGAATTTCTCCCAGATCACCCTCCAGGCAACCGGCGACATCTCACTGGCGGCCAGCACGGTCTGGAATCTCAGCACCAGCACCAAACAGACCACCGGAACTCTACTTTTGCAGGCGGGGGGCGACATTATCTTTGGGAATAATTCGGAGATTTTGGACGCCAACAATTGGTCGGTGAACCTGCAGGCCGGCGTGAGCTTTCCCGGTGGCGTCGTGCAATCGGGCACCGGTAATATTTTTCTCAACGGCGGCAGCGGAGGGACCCATGGCGGAACTGTCCAGACAGGCGGAGGCTCGATCATCATGACCGCCGGCGAGAGCATCGAAGTGGGCAGCGGCGCCATTCGCACCACCGGGGGTGGCAGCATTAACTTGACTGCTCTCTCTGGTGATATCAACGCGGGCACGGCCAATGGCGGGTACCTCTTCTCCCTTTTCGGCTACAGCGTCAGTCCAAATTTGGGCGGCATCGCCACTGCCGCCGGAGGGAACGTGACGCTCACCGCTGGAGACGATATCATCAGCACGCCGACCGCGCCCACGGGCCAGGCGCCAGGCGCCTCGGGCGCTTACGGAAGCGAGCCGGGGAATGTTACGCTGACCGCAGGCAACGAGGTTCTGGGAAACTTCACGGTGGCCAACGGCACCGGCACGATCACGGCCGGAGCGCAAGCGCAGAACGGTCAATCGCCGCAAATCCTCAATGCCAACGCCTCCATCGGCGCCTCCACTTCTCCAGTTAGCCTTAGTTTGATCGACGGTTCCTGGAATGTCTGGTCAGGCGGCAATATCTACATCAGTGAAGTGCGCAATCCCAATGGCACGTTCAACAACAACCCTCTGGGTGTGAATTATTTTGGCGCGCCCGCCGGTCAATTCACCGGCAACATCGGCAATCCGACCGTGCCCTCCAGCACCACGTTTCTATTCAACTACGCGCCTAACGCGGCGGCCAATTTTTGGGCGGGCAACGCCATTTCTCTTACGGGCGCGAACCTGCCGGAGGTGGGAGGAGTCACCATGACGCCAGTTTATCCGCCGATCCTTACCCTGAACGCCGGGGCGGGCGGTGTTTCGGTCAATAATACGATCATTCTATATCCTTCGACTCAGGGCGGGCTGCAAATCACCACGCGCGACGGCGGCAATTTATCCGGCACCCAACAGCAAACTGCCTTGACGGGCATTGTCATATCCGACAGCGGCCTGCCGGGTTACTCCACCTTTCTTCAAGGCCAGGCTCTCACGCCGCTCTACCAGAACAACCCCAACCCGGTGACGTTGAACATTTCCGGGGATATAGACTCCTTCGGTTTGACAGTGCCAACCTTCGCGCACATCTCCGTCGCGGGCAACGCGTACAATTTCGGATTACTCGGCCAAAACGTCTCGCCGCTACAAACCACTTCCATCGATGTGGGCGGCAGCATCACCTACCGGGGGGACCTGACTAGCGTATCTTTGACAGATCCGTTGCCGGCGTCGATCTTCAATTCCACCCTTAGTGGCGACCCCGCCGTCACGGCCCTGCTGAGCTACAACGCCGCCACCGGCACGCTGACTTATATTGGCCAAATGACGAGTGCCGCATTAAGCTATCTGCTTAACCCGACGCAAGTCATTTTGAATTCCCTCGGCCAGCCCGAGTTGAATCTGGGCGGCACCCCCGTGACCAAGCCGTTGACGCTCGACGCCACGCAGCAAGCGGCCATCCAGGCGTTGTACGCGGCGACTCAAAACGCGACCTTGGGGGACCAGGGCCTCGCGCTGGCCGGACCAGGCCAATTCAATATCAGCGCCGCTTCCATGGATCTGGGCATTTCTGGCGGCATCTCTGTTCTCGCGCCCAATTCAGCCCTGGCGGCAATTTCCCCTTACGGAGCCAGTCTCAACATTAACCTTGGAGGCAATCTGGAAATGACCGCCACGCAAATCTCCAATGAAGGCCTCCTTGGCAATATAAATTTGACAGCGAACGGCACGGTGGACATCGGCGGCGAATTCACATCTTACGGCGATCCCAACGCGCCGAAAGGAATTTTCACGACCAGCGGCGGGAACATTTCGGTCAACGCCCTAGGCGATGTGAACGTGGATGGCTCGCGCATCGCCGCTTACAATGGCGGAAACGTCACGGTCTTTTCTCAGACTGGGGACGTCAACGCCGGCATGGGCGGTTCGGGCTATGTCAGTTTGGTCGCGGAGCAACTGAACCCCGCGACGGGCCAGTTGCTTGCCATTCCGGCCACTATTCCCGGCAGCGGCATCCTGGCTACAACCTTGGCCGGTTCGGACGCGCAGTTGGGTAACATCACAGTCAATACACCCGAGGGCAGCATCAACGCCAGTCTCGGCGGCATTATGCAAATCCCCTTCAATGGCGCGGATTCACGGAACAATTTCATCGCCCTCACCGCCAGCCAGGATATCAACGCGTCCGGTTCCGGAGTCATTGGCGCCAACATTCGGCTCAAGGGCGGGGGCGACATTACGGGTGTGGTGGTGGGCAGTCAGAGCGTTGCCATCACTTCGCAACAGAACGTGTCGGTGACCGTTTTCAGCGGTGGCAATGTTGACATCACCGCCTCCGGCTCCGTCTCAGGCTCCGTCATCGGGGGCGGCAGCGTCAACGTCAGCGGTGATTCGATCACCGCCTCACTGGTTTCCAGTTCTGTGACCACTTCGGGCGACGCCGTCGGCGCGAGCACGGGCGTTCCTCAATCCAACGTGGTGCACGACAACGTCCCCGTGATGGAAGACACGTTCACCAACGTCACTCGTTACGCTATGCAATCTTTGGGGGACACCAAGAAAGACAAACCTCTCGCGCTCACGCAAAAGGTCGGGCGCGTCACCGTCATTTTACCGGAGAAAAAATAATGCAACAAAATCTATGACGACAATGGCCATTCATCCCATGTTGGCTGCGGACACACTGCAGTTTGCTTTCCAAAAGGCCACCACGGAAGGCAAGATTACCGTCGGTGCGCTCTTCGTCCTGTCGTTTTTCAGTTGGACGATCATCATCACCAAATACCGCCAACTCTGGATCGCAAGGCGGGCTGCCAAGCGATTCTTTACCGCCTATGGCGCGACGCGTGATCCGCTGGATATTAAACACAAAGGGGGTGTTTTCCGGGGCGCGCCGGTTTATCAACTTTATATTCGTGGCGCGGATGAACTGGATTACCACCTCCAAAACAATCCAGTCACCGTCAAAGGCCAGGCGCGCGTGAGCACCGCGTCCTTCGAGGCGGTGAAAGTGACGTTGGAGGAAGCCGCGGCCGCGCAGGCCATGGCTTTGGAAAAAGGCATGATCGTGTTGTCCACGGCCGTGGCCGGCGGGCCATTCATCGGATTGCTCGGCACCGTTTGGGGTGTCATGGACACTTTTGCCGGCATTGCGCGGGCCAATTCCGCCTCGCTCACGGCCATGGCGCCCGGTGTGGCTGGCGCTCTGATCGCGACGGTCGTCGGCCTGCTGGTGGCCATTCCCGCCATGTTCGCCTACAACTTCATGGTCACAAGCATACGCGTCATCACCCAGGAATTGGATGGTTTCGCCAGCCGCTACGCCACGCAAATCGAACATGCCTACGTTGATAATCGCGACCTCGAGGACAAGATCGCCGGCGCTTTGCTCCGCGCCGGGAAACCGGCGGAATTAGCCGCTGTTGCCGCCTCATGAAAAAGTGTTCCCATTCAGCCCATCACACGCTCTCGGAGCTGAACATCACTCCTCTGTTGGACCTGGCGTTCGTGCTGCTGGTCATCTTCATCATTACCACCACGCCCATTGTCAATGATCTGAATCTCGACCTGCCGACCGCCTCACGCCATCCGAAAGACCCGCCCCGCAAGGCCAACTACATCACGGTCGAAACCGGCGGTCGGCTGTTTCTCAACAGGCAGGAAGTCAAGCTGCCCGATTTGCAAGGCGCGCTGGCTGGCTTGCGCATGGACGACCCCGATCTGAGTGTCATTGTGCGTGGCGACGGCAAAGTCAAGTACAAGCAAATCCGCGCCGTGCTGGACATCTGCCAGCAAGCCAATGTAGCCAAGGTTGATCTGGCCACCGAGCCGGCCAACGCCAAGTAACATGAGAATTTCTTCATGATCCCGCAAACCCAACCCCGCGAGGAGGGCAATTCGACGAAAGTGAGCCTCCTCATTTCGTTCACTTTTCATGCGCTGATCGTTCTTGTGTTGGTTTTCTTCGCCGCGCACGAGGGGCTTTTGGGCAAGCAATTGAGGAAAATCACCGTCGAAATGGTGCGGGAGAAGCCGCCGGAAAAGCCCAAGGAACCAGAGAAGCTCCGCGTCGAACCACCCAAAGCCGAACCGCCCAAACTAGCTGAGGCCCCAAAACCGCAACCTCCCAAAGAGGCACCCGTTCACGCGCCGCCGCCTGCAACAGTCGCAGCCGCCGCGCCGGTCGTTGCGCCGCCACCAGCGGAACTGCCTGCCTTCGCGTTCGATGGCGGCAAGACCGTGCAAACAAGTTCCGATCCCGTGCAACTCTACAAGGGATTCGTCGAATACGCCTTGCGCTCGAAATGGAAGAGGCCGCCCGACATAGACGACGGCAATTACGTGGCCGAGGTCGAAGTGAACGTGAATGGCGCTGGAGAAATCCGCGATCCCGTTTGGAAAAAGAGCTCCGGCAACACGCGCTGGGACAAATCAGTGCGTGAGGCCATCGCGCAAACACCGTCACTCGACCGTCCCCCGCCAGCCAGCTTTCCGGCGTGGGTCTTAATTCGTTTTGACGTGCAGGATTCCACTGAGCCCGTCCTGCAATAAGCCTATGAAGAAGGTCGCCCGTTCCCATCACAGCACGCTCACCGAGCTGAACATCACGCCACTGCTCGACCTGGCCTTCGTCCTCCTGGTCATCTTTATCATCACCACGCCGCAAATGATGAACAATTTGGAAATGACCTTGCCCTCCGCGAAACCTCCCGTAACGACATCGCCACCTCCCAAAATCAACCGCATCGTCGTCAGCGACCTCGGGCAAATCACGCTCAACGACGCCCCCGTTGAACCCGCCGAGCTAAGCGCGAAATTGCGGCTTCTAAAGACCGCGGATCCGGGGTTGTCGGTCGTTGTGAAGGGAGCCGATGAAGCTGATTATCAACACATCGTCAACGTGCTGGACGTCCTGCAACAACTGGACATCACCAAAGTCGGCCTGGCCACCGTCTGGAAATAGTCAATCATACAGTAGAAAACCACGGATGGACACGGATTTTACTGTCCGGAAGCCCGTCCTCTCGTTCTCTTTTCCGGCCACGATGGGGTTGCTTCGTCTTGACATCGTAGAGATCCTGTTCGCCAGGTACATTCGGTGTTTATCTGCCTTCATCTGTGGTCTGATTGTCTCGTTCCGGTTTACGGAAGCATCAGGCGATAAAAGAGGGCGCCTCGCGGCATGGTATTCGTCATCATGTTTAGCGCGCCAACCATCGCCGGGGCAGCCGATACTTTGGTCCACGTCGCGTTGGAGGAGAGGGAGGTGGTCGAATACAAAGCGTAACCGGACCAGTTAGTTCCCCAGGAGAGAACCAGCTTGCTCCCGGACTTGGCGGCGGAAAGGACGGGCGAGTCAAGTATATGGATCAAATGCCATTCCCATTTCGGTTCCGAATCCTGGTACCAGGAGGTGGCAGGCACGTCCAGGCAGGAAGCGGAATGCGCCGCCACCACGCCGTTGCCCAGGTAAAGGCAAACATGGTCGAGGTCTGCAATGTTGGTGTCGCCTTCCCAGTTCCAGCCGATGAGATCTCCCGGGCTCAGGCTGCTCAATGAGAAAACCTCCGTGGCGTAGCCGGGCGCCATTAACACATTGTTGACAAGGCGGCTGGCCCCGGGTTCGCCGTAAGTGGGCGGCACCCGGCTGGGAATATAAAGACCGCCGCCCCATTGCGCCGATTGGCGGCCAATGCAACAGGATACGAAATGCGCGCAATCATCGCCCAGTTGAGTGGCGGGAACCGGCGCATGGGAGCCAAAGTCGCCGTAAGAGGAGCCATTGGTCCAGCAATAACCGTCGCTGCAAACGTAACGCGCGTAGTTGTTGGCGTAGGAAACTGCTTTGGCGCGATCGTATTGGTTGGTGGAACCGGCGTTCACGATCACAATTTGCACGCTGACTTGCGGGCCGAAGAATATGCCACTGGCATTGCAGATCTGGAAAGTGTCGCTGATGGAACCGGGCGTTTCCGGCGCGATGAAACTCATGGTGAAAATGGCCTGCCCGCCCGGCGCGACCGATTTGGCGCTGCCAATCGTCGCGGAAGGAACGCTCCAGGTCGAAACCGTATTGGTGGCGGAAAACGGCACGGCTCCCAGATTGTCGGCGCCGACCAGATTCAAGGTGTAGCCCTCCTCTCCCGGCGACCAGGTGGTGGTTCCGGTATTCTGGATGGTCCAAGTCTGGACAAAAACCGTTCTGGGCATCACCAAAGTACCAGCCGGGATGGAAGCGGAGATCAACTGCGCGCTATCCACCAGGGCAAAGGCGTCAGCTTGTCCAAGCAGTGCAGCGATAAACAACAAGAAGGCGCCAAGACAGCGGCGAAGCCGATTTTCATGCGCTTTCATATTCGCCTTTCCGACTAACGGCATGCTTGTTCGATACCTTCGCCATGATCAAAGTAACCTCGCTACGAAAATACCTTAGGTCATCGTGGAAATCAACGGCTTGCGCGCCTTCCCTCGATCACACCCGGGCCGCTCTCGACCCGGTTGGATTCAGCCGGACTGAGCCGGACTTCATTTCTCAACCCATTCTGGCGGCTCCAAAAACAGGAGGAAAGTCAGAAAGATGGAGTCAGAAAGATCTTCAGTTTCATATTTCTGACCCCATTTTTCTGACTTTCTCCGTTCGCCCGGCCCGACCTCGCTGTCCATATTTTGAGCCT
>Ga0206858_1092_pt1 | contig 24030 bp, 16 predicted proteins | sample Alteio_BWOrgCont_46_FD_152622 | JGI IMG/M metagenome (GOLD analysis project Ga0206858, IMG submission 152622) | Enriched cells from forest soil in Barre Woods Harvard Forest LTER site, Petersham, Massachusetts, United States -... | ecosystem: Environmental > Terrestrial > Soil > Temperate forest >... | reverse complement strand
AACAAATAATGTAAAAAATGATGGGTCTTGTGCAATGACTTGTTGGTGCGCTGTAGGTGTTAGATTAGAAAGAGCGTATATTTTGTACCCATGACCCTTTAATTTTTTGAGCAGCGCGAGTCCATCTTCGATAAATGTAATGGTATTTTCTTGCAGCGCTTTCACCACAAGAGAACGTATTCGCTCTTCTGGAAATAGTGTTGCCGTGACCTTCTTGAGGTATTCTTCATGTGACAACATTCCTCGGTTGTATTCAAGATGTTCAGGCATATGATGGATGGCCGCAATTTTATCCGTAATATCAGCAGCAATTGCTGGCTCTTGTACTCGAATGCAGTCAATGGCCTTTTGAATGTTTGACTGTATCAATACGCCGCCCAGATCAAAAATGATGTTTTTATAGTTAGTTGATTGTCGCATAACGTTAACCGCAGGTACAATCTTCTTTTTAGTTGTTTCAAACAATGTCACATCCTGATCGAGTTGGCGAGCAAGTATATTAAGTGATGAACACGCTGCAGCATAAATCTGATCATCCTGGTTGCTTAAATACTCAGCAAAACCATACCCTTTAAGATCTTGCAGTGCATAATTATCTGGATTATCAGTAATTGGTCTACAAAAGACGCCAAGATAGGAAAGACCATAGCTTGGTCCATAGTGCGCACATGCTTCGTGTAATGTTACTGCATATTCTGGATCAGAGATGAGATAAAATTCTTTAACCAAGGGCTTTAGTGCCGCAATAAAACGCTCATGAGAATTGTTGTCGCATGAAGCATGTACAATTTGAGTACTCATGCCTTCGAATAATTCACTATTTTTGGTCAGCATCTGCTGCACGCATTCATCTAAAGCCGGACTTGCTGATAAAAAAAATATATCATCGCATGCAAAGCCTTCTTCTAAAAATTTTTTGAGGCTGTGTAGTCGTTTTTCAAGCGTCCACGCAACACCAGCAAAAATAACAACTGCTGCCTTTTTCTTGCTTGCAGGATCCTGATTTTTGAATGATGCATACGTACCGCGCACCGTGCGCAGAATTTTCATTGCCTGCTCACCTGTTAACGGATAGTTTGCTTTGCCCCCACGACGATAAAAATCTCGATCCTGTTGATAAAATAGATTCAGAAAATTGGCAGCAGCCGTATAGTGATTTAGCGGTAATGATGTTGCTTGCTGCTGATAGACATTAAGATTGATATCAAGTGCTTGAATCACATCCAAAACCTTGCCTTGTACAAGGCCTGCCTCACTAATAAATTGCAGTTGGGCTTGAACATAGGACCTGTTGTATGAAGCAAACATGGCCGTAGCCAGTAATAATATCTTGATTTGTTTAAGCATGAAGCATCTCCTTTTTGAGTAACACTGTACTTGTACAACAGCAGCGAGTATAGCGCATTACACAAAAATATGAATATTTTTCAAGAGTGTCAATCTCATGTAAAGCAAAACGGGATGATGGCAAAGTCCATTCCTCTGCCACCATCCCATCATTTAATTACTCAATGATACTGCCGTCTTGTACCAAACGCTGATTTGTTCTTCCAACAAAGAGTGCCATTGCAACCCAGAATCCAATAATGCCCAAAGAGATTATCGATCCATAGAAAATAAGTTCAGATACTACGGGAAAGAATGCGACAACACTAGCACCGGTACCCTTGGCAGTCCGCCCGCCAAAGCCATCAACCCAGCTTTTTGCTTTAAATTTGATATCCTTGCTGGTTGGGATATACATGATCTCTTTGCAGGGGTTATTTAAGGCGTAACTCAAGCCCTTAAGTGTTACCATAGAGGCGAGCAATACCCACAAACTATTGAATGCCCAAGCACAAGAAACAACGCATGCGATGGTAACCGGGTATGCGACCAGGCAAAACGTAAAACCAAATCTTCTAATAAAAAAGCTTGTCCCAATCACCGCAAAGAGCAGCGCCAAGCCATTAGTCAGCACGCCAAAAAATCCCATAAATTCTGCGACCTTTTCTGCCGAGTGGTAGGCACTATTTGCCAAAAACTTCATCTGAAAGTTCATGATCTCACCAACTACTTCATAAAGCGTTGATACAGCTAAAATGCCAATCAAATATGGCTTAGAAAGAAGTAACCGTAAACCTTCCAGCATTCCTGTTGGCTTTTTCTTCGCCACCTGTTTTTCTACTTCAAGGTCACCAGGATGCCTGGTAATAAAAAGCTTGATCATGACCGGGACCATGAGAATACTGGCACTTGCGATTAACATCAAAAGGCCTATGCCAATGGTTGATGCTTGCATAACTAATAATGATCCTAGTACTGATCCTCCCTGGGCACCAGCAATAATCACAGGGTAGCCCTTTTTTGCTGATGTAGTATCCATGGCACTGGTTACAAAAGACCAAAAAATAAAGGTCATCAGCGTTCCACAACACTCAATACCGACATAAGTCATCCATCCAAGCAGACGATACTTATCGGTAATCGTATTTGCCAGACCTATTGTTGGGTGTGATATGAAATAGGCAAGTGAGCCAAAGTATAAACCAAAGAGCGTACTGAGCAAATAGATCAAATGGGATTTTTCGAGTAAATCGACCAACTTGGCATAAAGCATGAGTACAAAAACTAATGTAACCAAGGAAACCATTTTGGCATAAGGCAAATAGAGTGGCCCAACCGTTTTGAGAAATACGGCATCTTTAAGTGATCTAACGAGCCAGTAGGTGCCGATGATAAAAAAGAAAACGCCTGAAAGCAGCCCAAACTTTTTGAGCTCTTCGCGCGATAAATCGCCCCATAGGGCACGACAAATAGTTGATAACATGAGATATCCTCTTCATGATACACGGGGTTGTGATATAAAAACCTACTCGTGTGTATATCACATAACATACACACTGAGAAAACCTCCCGTAGGTTTGCAAACCACAAATCCCGCATCAAAAAAGAGGAAGGACTTGAAAAGACTATCTTAAAAAACGGGACATTTTCCCTTGCAAAGATAGCTTGCCACTGGGTGCACAAGGCACCATCCTTTGAAGCTTCCTTACGCCTTAGTAAATCACAATAAAGTTCTTTTGTGAAATTATATTTTAAAATCCCTATTTTGAGTATTTTCTTGCTGGCAACGAGCCATTTGTTAGCCTTTTTCAATTGTAATTTTTTTTGATAAACTAAAGAAGGGGAAATAATCTGCTCAAAACCTTACAACGTGGGTTTGGGTGGAATAACAAATAAAGACTGGGAAGGCACCAAAGCAATATCCCCGCATATTTTAGTAATAAAATTTAAGGAAGAGGTCTCTGGCTATGAATAATAAACCAAAAAAACTAGGGCTTAATGTCAGTATTTTTGAAAACTTCGTCAACAACAATCGCATTTATATAGATAAAACTAAAATCATATATAACCTCATAACAGCACAGGATAATGAACATTTTTATTTTGTATCACGTCCTCGTCGTTTTGGCAAATCACTATTTATTTCAACACTCAAACAACTCTTCTTAGGCAAAAAAGAATTATTCGATGAGTATTGGATTGGCAAACACAGCAATTATGATTGGCCAAAACACCCTATAATTCATATCGATTTCGGTGGCATTGCACATGGAACCGCAGAAGAGTTTAAAACAAGTCTCTCTTTTTCACTACACACCATTGCAAGGCAATACAATATTGAAAAATTAGAAGGGTTAAACCCCGGAGACATACTCAAAGAACTTGTTGAAAAATTAGCAGAAACCGCAAAAGTTGTTTTACTCATTGATGAATATGACAAGCCGTTGGTAGATCACATTGACAATCTTCCACTTGCTGAAGAAAACAGAAAGATACTTAGCAGTTTCTACACCACGGTAAAGTCATTAGAAGAAAATTGGCGCGCTATTTTTATTACTGGGGTAAGTAAATTCACAAGAACATCGCTGTTTTCTGGTCTTAATAATCTTAAAGAGCTTACCTTTGATCCTGTAGCTGCCGAGCTTTTTGGGTATACCTATGAAGAGCTTATTACCTACCTCGCTCCACGTATCGATGATCTTGCCAAGCATCTGGGCAAAACGAGAGAAGAAACACTTGATAACATGAAGCTCTGGTATAATGGTTATCGATTCTCAAAAGATATGCAAAAGGCGCAAATGTATAATCCACTCTCGGTTGTTGCATGCCTGAATGATAAAGAGTTTTCTAACATATGGTTTAATACAGGATCTCCTAGCTTCTTGGTTCCTCTTTTGCGTATGAAGGGAACAAGTCTTGAAATGCCTGATGTCATTGAAGCTACAAGTAGTAGTTTTGATACTTTTGACCTTAAAAATATTCCTGTTATCACCCTCCTCTTGCAAACCGGATACCTTACTATTATTGGTTATGATGCAAAAACGGAGACTTTTACCCTAGATTATCCAAACCGAGAGGTACGAGAATCTTTTAAAAAATATCTTATGCTAGCCTTTGCCTATGCTACCCCTGAGACGCTTGATATGGCGCTTATTCGTATGAGAAGAGCGCTTGCTCGCAAAGATTTTGAAGAATTTTGTAAGGCAATAAAGAGCCTCTTTGCAAGCATTCCCTATAATTTGCATATCGCAGCAGAAGATTATTACCATTCACTTTTTCACCTTATGTTTGACATGCTTAGCATGAGGCCACAATCGGAGGTTGCAACAAGTCATGGCAGATCTGACCTTGTTCTTGAAACAGCGCATGACATATTTGTATTCGAGTTTAAATATGATAAGTCTGCGCAAGAAGCATTCGATCAAATTATCAGAAAAAAATACTATGAAAAATATATGTACATTGGCAAGCCGATAACGTTGGTTGGTATTGATATGAACTTAAAAGACAAAGAGCTAAAGCTTGAATGGATGCAGCAGAGTTTATGAAGAATTTTTGCCTACATCACGGTTGTTTTAGGAAAGAAGACGTTGCATTTGTCCTTATAGCCTTAAAGAACCTTCTGGCTTACAAAACTAAGAACTTGGTGTGCCGTATCAATAGCCACAATAAGGTCATTTTGATTTACGCGGAAAGCATCATTAGGATACCTGGCATTGATACCATACGAATCCAGTGAAATACACGCCTTCTGCAATAATACAAATTCCTTATCAAGCTTTACGCAATGATTTAAAAGTACGATTAAATCATGTACTCTAGGAATCACCATTCCTTTAGACACAAAAAATGCTTTAAGCGATTTTTCAGCGCATTGATGGGTAAGATATATTGCAGAATCAAGAGTTTCATCATTGCCCGGTGATTTCATGGCCAATTTCAAATCACCAGATGCTTTCCTAAGCCAGTCTTTAAAGCCGGGCATAAATAAGTCTACCTTGAGTTCTTATCTCATACGTACTAGACGTTGGATCGTAAGCATACTTATCAAACTCTTCTTTGGTGAAAACAACTACGTTCTTTGGTATCTCTAATCCCAATAATGCCTCAAATGCTGTATACCCGCGTTTAATAATTCTTTCATTCGATTTTTCAACAACAATTAATAGGTCATAGGTACTTTCTTCATTTGGTGTTCCCCGTGCATAGTCTCCATACAGGTAAATTTGCAATGGGTTATAGGCCTTGACAAGTCGCCGTAGCGCTTCGTCAATTGTACTTTGTGGTATCATAAGTTCCTTATTCAGCGGTTTTGTTTTGCATTTTCAAATAGGGTGACTTCCTGGTCCAATTGGCGGGCAAGGATATTGAGCGATGAGCATGCCGCGGCATAACGCTGATCATCGTGGTTGCTTATGTATTCATCAAACGCATAGCCCTTAAGATCTTGCATCGCATAATCATCAGGGTTATCAGTAATTGGCCTACAAAAAACACCGCGATACGTAAGGTCGTAGGTTGGTGCATGCTGTACACATTCTTCATGTAATATTACTGCATATTCTGGGTCAGAGATAAGATAATCTTCATTAATAAATTGTAGCTGGGCCTTGGCGTAAGATTTGTGTGAAGCAAACATGGTGGTAGCCAGCAATACTATTTTTATTTGTTTAAGCATGAAATATCCCTCTAATTTTTTCTCTGCGAGCTCTTTTATATAACAGTACATAGCATAGCGCATCACCAAAAAAGATAAAGCCCAAAGCATTACTGTGCGTAGCACTAGTTGGCACCCTTGGCTGTGTGGCTGTGGCTCTCCACAATCCTATCAATGTTTTCCTGATGATCTTGTAATAGAGTAATTGCTTGATCACAGGATGTATTTGTAAGTAGCATCGTCAATACTATTTTTACAATCGATGGCATATAGCGATGTTCTTGCTTTTTATATGACTGTACCTGAAGCAACATCGCCTGAATATCATCATATGTTGGGGGCGATGGCAGCGTCTTTTTTTGTTGGTTATAAAGCTGACTAATAATGCGTACCGCACGATCAATAAGTTTGTTATTGCTCGGTGACAGGTCGATCATATAATTGCCGTATACCTTACCCATTTTCGCCATAACAGCATTGGTAATCATGTTCAATGCCTGCTTGAGCATAAGGTTTTCTACGCAATCAATTGACGGACTTGGCAGATAGATACATGTATCTACAATGCGCGCGTCTATACTGTCCATACATGGCTTTAATGAGATGAGGGCAGTATGTGCCCCTTTCAATTTTGCTTGTGTTAATGCTGCAAGTAATAATGCTTGCTCTGTAGAACTGTCATTGCTTTTAATATAGCCGATTACTACAGTGCCTGCACCAATTGGTCGCTCATGATATGCATGGACCCCATCACAATTTCCACCAATAATAAAATCTTGGATGTCATCACGTTCATGAGCAGTAAGTGGACGATTGAGTAGTGACTTCCACGCAGCAGAGTTCGTTTGTGCATCAAGTTTATAGACACGAAATTCTTCTCGCTTACCCTGCTCGTGAACCGTTCTAAGACGGGTGACAGAAAAAGTAGGTACTATTTCTACCATATCAGTTACCACCTCTTGTGATGCATTACAGGCAAGGTGAGTAACATAGCCAATTGAGCTTTCATCATGAAGCTTTCTAAAGTTTGCATCAGGATGTGCAAGGCATGCAACCTGGGCCTCTACCAATGTGCATAGCGATGGAATGGCACCACGAATAGCAATGGTTGCCGCTGTAAGCTGATCAAAAGCTTGGTCAATAAGCCTGCTTGAAGCCTGGGCACTATGCACACTATTTTTTGCCATTACATAGAGCATCAAGGCAAGCAATGCCTGCGTACCGGTGGCCGCTTGTAAACGTGTTGAGCCCGTAATAGCCTGCGCGCCAACATCAAGCACTATAGACGTAGCCTCATCAGCACAAAGTTTGTTAGCTGCCGGCGTGCTACACGTTGTATTGGTTACGAAAAAGCATGCACTCTGTGCTGCAAGTGCTGCATAGGCAGCACCATGAACAAAAGAGGCACTACCACTTGCCGAAAGTGCAAATACAGTATCATGAGAGGTGAGGTTGTATCCTGCAATTGCATTGTATCCAGCATCAAAAGAGTCTTCAAGACCTTCCTTCGCTCTAATAAATGCGCTAATACCACCGGCAATAATGCCAATCACCTTATCGTGCAATGCACCCTCAAGAGCATGCTCATTACAAAGCTTGCGCCAATATGCTTCTAATTGTAGCGCAATACGCCCGCTTGAACCGGCACCAATAAAAAAGATTCTACCCCCAGCAATCAATGACTTTTGCCCTTGATTGCTCAGTGGCACACAATGTTTATGACATGCAGCTCTTATCAAGGGTATTATTGCGTGGTCAACGTCATTAAGAAGCCTTAAACCAGCATCAGTATCGTTGAGCATAATACTACTTAAGTTTTTGGTGTGGTTGTTTGGTTGCTCAGTATCAAAGTACGACGAATCATAAGCATAGAGCTGTGAGATTGTGGTACTAAAGATCATTATCATCAAGGATAAAGCAACCATGACACGCTCCTTCAATAATTTAATTACCCAAAAACTGTGTTACTGCATCATGACTGGTTGCATGCCCAGTTACATCCACTAACCCGGTTATTGAGGTGAGTGATCGGCGCCATGATGGCGTGCCTGCGAGGAGATCAAGAAAATAGCGCTTGCTATGGCAAACTAACGTTGATTGCGCTGGATAAAGCTTGAATAAGGTCGCCAAGATTTCTTCTGCTACTACTATTGGCTTGACTGCCTTTTTATCATAAATATGGAAAAAGACCCCACCACATTTTTTATGCACATGCTTAGGATTGTCCGCTACACCCGGCATTGATTGGGGAGTAAAAGTAACTGGCTGAAAATATACACCGTCTAATTGCTCTGCATTGAGTGTGTCAGCAAGTTTCTGTCCATCTACCCACGGTGCACCGATTTGTTGAAATGCATGCAAGGTACCTCTGCCCTCAGAATAATTGGTTCCCTCTACAAAGACCGTCATCGGGTACGTGATGATCTGATTAATATTCCATAGATTTGGTGATGGTGGTATAAGAGTGCGCATCATGAAAAAATCATCCGGTATGTTTTTGCATGAGAGAACGGTGAGATTAACGCCAATGGATTTATTAATGTGTTGTGCTAACTGACCAATAGTCATTCCATATAAAAAGGGTATATGTATGTCGCCTACAAAAGACTTACAATCCTCTTCAAGCATAGGTCCCACAGCCCCCCATGATATAACCGGATTAGGTCGATCCAATACTACAACAGGTATGGACTGTTCTGCCGCAGCTTCAAGCGTCAGCTTAAGCGTACTAACATAAGTAAAACAACGAGCCCCAACGTCTTGGAAATCAATAATAATAAGATCTAAATCTTTAAGCATGGCTGACGTTGGTTTTTTATTTGTACCGTATAATGAATGAATAGTACAGCCCCATTTACTCATAGTCGACGAGTCAACACGAGCACCCGCCTCACGATTGCCTAAAAGGCCATGCTCAGGACAAAGAAGTGTTACAAGTTTGGTACCATCGTTTTGTAGTTGTGCCCACGCATACAATGCGTCCGGCATGAATTGGGCAGTATTGTTATGATATCCTACGCTACATGCATGGCATAAAAGAGCAAACTTTTTTCCGGCAAGATATTTGCCAGGATTTTGTAATAATTGATCTGCGCCTGTGAGGGCAGACTTGGCACAAATACGTTTGATAGCTACTTCATACACTGGTTTATGAAAAGAACCCATGTGGATCACACAGGCATAGGGCAGTATTGTTTGTTCATATGGATGACCCAGCGATAGAATGATAAGACGGTCTTGCATGTCATCCAATGCCTCAAGCCATTCTTGCTGGACCTTGTTCCAGATGCCATCTGCATAAAAAAATGTTTGCACAACAACAATCGCATTCTTTGGCAATGTTTTAAGTTCAGCTAACAATTTTGTTGTACTCGCCTGATCTTTTGGATTTAATACAACCTCTTCACAACCAACATTATGACTATTAAAAAGCGTGTACGCCAAGCTTTTGTTATGGTGCATGTAACTTGTGGCTGGGCGCAGTTTTGGCATATCAACGCTAAAAAGTTGTACTGATTTATGCTGTATGCTTGGAATAGTCCCTTTAGTCCAGATGCATTGTTCGGCTAAGCTGCATGCAAGTCCTGCTTCCTGTTTTTTACTGAGAAGTTCTATTGGTTTTTTGCATGTTGCCAAATAATTGGCTCTAAAGGCATTGATCTGTTGGCTGCGCTCATTAAGATGCTGCTGCTCATCAGGTGAACAGTTGTTAAGGTGCGTGGTTATATGTCCAATCAAACCTATTTGATCTTCTGGCGTACCAGAAAAAATAATACAATGATTGCCTGCAAGCAGCGACTGTAGTGCCGCCTCTTCTAAGCTGCGATCAGCTTGCACTGCCTTCATAGAGAAATCATCGGTAATGATCAATGCATCTGGATTTTTTTCAAGGATATATGCAGTAACTTTGGGTGATAGTGTAGCAGGTAAACTGTCCAACTGCTTAATCGCTGCATGGGTTGGCATAACGGCTGGCAAATGAGCATCTTTAAGCGCCCTATCAAACGGCATAACATGGTGATGGAAGGTGGTCTTATTACAAGCAATGGCAACCGAATTGAGATGCGTATCTTTTTTACCAAGGCCTAATCCAGGAAAATGCTTAATAACAGGAACAATGCCATATGTCATGAGACCTTGTGCAAAAGCAATACCATATTCTGCAGCGTCTTCAGGTTTTATAGCAAAACAGCGAGTAGCTAGGGTGCAGTTATCAGGATCAAAAAGATCAAGCGATGGTGCAAAGTTAACATTAACACCGACATCCTGCAATTGACTGCCAATCAGCATCCCACCCAAAAAGCAGGCTGACCGCCCAGCATGAGCAAGTGACCATGGACTTGGTACTGATGCAAAGCCTCCGGCTTCACACGGCCGCGAAACAATGCCCCCTTCCCAATCAATAGCAATCAATAGTTTTTTGAGGCCTAATTTTTGAGCTTCCGCTTGTAAAAAATGTGTCAGCTCTTTTGTTTTGCTTCGCTTTGCACAATGCTGGCCCATCAACATGACGCCAGCTGGACGTGTCTGTTCGAGCCATGATTGTATTTGCTGGTGATTGTAATGAGTGGGCAGTGTAAGAATAAAAAATGAACCGGCATGCAACGAATCCTGTTTTGCATGGAGTGGTTGATAGCTCATTACACTGATAAGAGCAAGGATTAACGATATAAACAGCATAAAAATCACCCCTTTTTTATGAGATAGTAGATTGCTGGCACAGCCAGCATTGTCCACGCCATTTTAAGCGTGATTGGGCGAAGATGGCAAGCTTATGTACAAAGTACGGGCATTATTCAGCAAACGCATAGCCCTTTTGCGGGTTTTTTCTCTTATTCGATATCAAAATCAAAGTAACTGCTGTCTTCTGATGCGGGATACGGTTCGTTTTTGAGGGTAAAATGCCAGAACTCATTGGCATAGGGTTTAAAGCCGAATTTTGTCATCGCATTTGTTAAGTATTCTCTTTGCGATTTAAACTTGTCATCAATGAGATCATTTTCATGGTGAGATGCAGCATCAAATAAATCAAAGGAGGAACCCATATCAACGGTTTTATCATCTAAAATAGTGATGGTAAATTCATCTGAGAGCGTTCGCTTTTTTTCCTGAATTGCATCTACTGAATTCCCAATTTTAATCAGCGTAAGGTCCACCGTGCTGCCTCTGCTGTGCCCGGAGCGCTCTGCCACATAACCGAGCTCAAACACTTTGGCTTTATCCACACGAGGATAGTACTGTGATTTTTTTGTTTGATCTGCAACATCTTTGCTCCAGCGCATAAAATGATTTACCGCTTTCTGTGGGCGGTAGGCATCATAGACCACTAGACAATATCCGTCTTTTTTAACGGCAGCCTGAACCAGTTTTAATGCCTCAGCTGCCTGTTTGGTTATGACGGCAACATCAGAGCGCTTGTATCCATCGACAGGAGCGGCTACAAAGTTTTCACTGGTGGCGTAACGCAAAGAAATCTTAATGGTTGGATCTACTTCATGAAGAAACACAAAGCCTTTTGCTCGAGCGTCTGGGGAGAGGGCTAAGCAGCCTTGGACTGCCATAAAGCAGGTGGCTGCAAACAAAAATAGATTTTTTCTTAGGGTAGCATTAATTATTGGTGACATTGATCGACCTTTCTGTTGGGTGCTATTTACTATGCGCGGTAACTTTCATTTCTAGTACGGCATCTTTGGGCAGCGCTGCCTGGAAGCACGCTCGTGTTGGCAGTAGGACGCTAGTTTTGCCAGCAAATTCTGCATCCAGGTATTTGCCATAGGTTGTACTAATAATACTAAAGTCTTTTTCTATATTCCTCGCCAAGATTATAACATCAATCACATTGGTCCAATCCATTCCAGCTTCACTGAGAAGTGCATTGATGTTATTCATAGCCAAGATCGTTGCTTCTTTTGGATCGTGGACAAGCGAGCCATCCTTAAGCATTGGTAGCATGCCGGAGACATAAAGCGTTTGTTCAAGTGACTTTGTTGTATGTAAGATTGCCTGTGTGTAGGGGGCAATGGGCGTTGGCAACAATGCTGAAGAAATTGCTTTCTTGCCGGGGACGGGCTTGTGCGTTAAAGCAAAGAAGTCAGCCATAGGAGAATCAAAAAGATCACCTATAGGTTGAGTGATTGCCTGGATAGCTGCTTGATTAAGTGCTGGTGCCTTGATATTTTTAAATATTTCTTCAAGATTCTTCCTTCGTTGCTCGGTCTCTGCCTGATCAAGTGCTTGTGCTGCTTGAAACCCTTCTAGCATTTTTTTCAAGTCAGATTCAGATGTAAGAGGTTGCGATGAGCTTGAAGATGATGATGATGAACTGGACGAAGATGAGTTCATGGCAAGGGCTGATGCGCTTATACTTAAACCAACAATACTGGTGAGTGCGATAAACTTATTCATGTGAAACACTTTCTATTTTTCTTGGAGAACCTTATTGACTGACTATGTACTCTTCCACAAATTCAAAAAACGGCTAGCGGTTTGTCTCAAAATGGGCCATTAGCCGTTTATGTCTTTCATGCCGCCTCCCTGACGAGCAAGCGTGTCAGCAATGAGCGCCATCTCTGTTGCTACAATAATGCGCTCGTGAGTGATTGGTAACGCAGTGCCCGGTGTTCGTATTGCCGTGAAAAACTGCTTGAGCATTTGACCATGGCCCTTGTCCTGTGCCGACACTTTTTTATCAAAACCTTTAGCAAGCCCTACTTCGCTCTTCGTGCTTCGAAGGGCAAGCCCATATCCCTTAAGTTCGCGATAATCATCCATGATGATCGCTTTGCCATCAAAGAAAATTTCCATACGTTCTTTTGGCATAGTGCTGTTACCGATGCTGGTATACACCAGGCTGCAACAAGAACCATCCTGCATGGTAACGGTAACGACAACATTGTCAGTGATCATCAAATCATTGTGTGGATGCCTGATACCATTGACTGCGATGGTGCGCGGTGTTGAGCCAGTCAGCGTACAAAACAACTCAAAAATATGGCACGCTTCCCCAATTAACCGTCCACCATTGGCCGGCGTCTGTTGCCAGTTGGTACTTGGTAGAAAAGGTACATTCATACGATAGCTTATAATCAGCGGCGTTGTTCGTGGCTCCAGTGCTGCTTTGATATTGTTTATAAGCGGTGCCTGCGAGCGATTAAAGTCAACGCACAATAATGCATCAGGGTGCTGGGCAAGAAATATTTTAAGGCGATCTAATTGTTCAAACGTTACGCATGCAGGCTTTTCCATAAACACTGCTTTGCCGGCAGCCAAGCAGTCGATTGCTTGGTCGGTGTGGAGCGCGTGCGGCGTTGCGATCACGACAGCGTCTATAGCCTGATTATCCAGCAACGTGCGATAATCATTATGCACGGTAGCTGCGTTGTAGACACGTGCAAGGGTCTGTGCATTTGCAACATCAGCATCGACCACGGCCGTAATTATCGTTTTATCAAGACCAGCAATTATTGGTAACAATTTTGTTTTTGCAAAGCCGCCGGCGCCGATAATGCCAACGCGGGTTGCGCTTGTTGGGTAGCGGTGGGATTGACCCGTTCGCCCCGACCCTTCAACTCGCTGCGCTCCTTCAGGGTGATCGGGGGACTCAGAACCGTTCGCCCCGATGGAGGCTTGTTTCAAGCCGAGTAGAGGGGTGCGAAGGTTCGAATGGAGGGGGTGGAACGGCGCACCACCACCCGCATAATACCTCAACACAACACCAAGCGCCTTATTGCTATGCAAATAATCATATGCCTGCGCAGCATCATCAACACCAAATTCTTGCGATATCAGCGCATCAACATTGAGCAATTTTTTTTCTATCAAGTGCACGATGTGCGCCATGTTGCGATTCTCTGTCCATCGCACGTACGGCAGTGGATAATCGATGCCGTCAAGTTCGTAGGTTGGGTCATAACGGCCCGGGCCGTATGAGCATGAAATTAAAAAATCGATTTCCTTACTATAAAATGGATCGCGGTCAAAATCTATTTTTACATCGCCAACTAAAACTACTCTGCCCTTGCGGCGCGTAAGGCGCATCGATTGTTGTACAATATCACCGGTGGATGAGGCGGCTGTAATCAGCGTTGCGTCAACGCCATGATGTGCAGTCGCAAACTCAGTGATGGTATATGCGTCTTGCGTTATGGGGTTAATGCACAGATCTGCGCCCAACTGTTTTGCCAGTGCTAAACGGTCATCTTGAATATCAAGAGCAATAACGCGGCAGCCGGCCTGCTTGGCCAGCTGTAAGCTAATCTGTCCAAGAAGTCCCAAGCCGATGATGCACACTGTCTCGCCAAGCTGCATCTGTGCGCGGCGAATGCCCTGAAGGGCGATAGCACCAATGGTGGTGATGCTTGCATGCTTGAGAGAATCTTTGTCCTGTAATCTTGTGACTAAATTAGTTGGTACTGAAATTTCATCAGCGTGATAGGCAAAGCCTGCACCTGCACACGCAACGTAATCGCCAACGTGGTACATGCTCGCCCTTCGAAGCTCGAAGAGCGAAGTAGGGGGACCGACGGCGATAACCTGCCCAGCGCATGAATAACCAATCGATTGTAGCTTGTTCTGTTTTTCCTGGATGAGTGCCTTGGTGCCAGCCAGCCCATGCTCATTGATAGTGTTTACCAACTTTTTGGTGTTATCAACAATATTGCCCAGGTATTTACCAATCAGTGATTTTGACGATGCGGCAATGGTGGCATGCTCAGTACCTGAACTAATAAATGAGTAGTGCACGCGCACAAGCACGTGGTTGTCTTGCAAAAGCGGTGGCGTGACATTGTTGACAACCACGCCGCTCTTTTCTAAAAATACTTGTTTCATCAGACCTGTTCCCAATGTATGTTAATGGTTAAAAAGGACGCTCGTGGTTGGTTCGTCCTTCGAGACGGCTCTTACGAGCCTCCTCAGGATGAGCGGGATAATTTTAAATATCCCGAGGACCCCGAGCAAGCCTTGCTTGTCGAGGGGCATGAGCGGAACAAAGCGCTCACCCTGAGCCCTGTCGAAGGGGTCGAACCATTTGAGCGTACGGGCGCTCATGTCCTTCGACAGGCTCAGGACGAGCGCCTGGTCTAGCTCGTTTCAGGATCCAAACAAATTTTCCAAACGCGTTTTTGTCGCACCCTCAAGCATAGCATGCGATTGTTTAGTGCGCGTATCATGCAGCAAACCACAGGTATCAATCACGATTTTATTATGTAATGTCTCGTGAGTGATGAGCATGAACTCCTTATGCTTGACCAAAATAACGACAATATCTGCCCATGCAATTGCTTGCCAAAGGTCAGGCATGCTTGCCAGCTGGTGCTGGGCAATCTGTTCTTTGCTAATCATGTGGTCGTGTACAACCAACGAGAGGGCATCCTTTTTTTCATTGAGCTCTTGAGCAATAAGCAATGCCGGTGATTGGCGTATGTCATCAACATCAGGCTTAAACGCAAGGCCAAGAGCCAGGACTTTAGGCTGAGCATTTCCCTGCTGCTTAAGTGTTGCTACCTTGCGCAGCACTTTATCAATCACGTGGTATGGCTTGGCATCATTGATAGCACGCGCAGCCTGGAGCAATTGCGTATCCTCAGGAAAACTTTCCACTAAAAACCAGGGATCGACCGCAATGCAGTGGCCGCCAACACCGCAGGTTGGGTTGAGAATTTTTACACGCGGGTGTTTGTTGGCAAGTTCTATGACGTGGTATGTATCAAGACCGGCACGCTGACACATGGCATCAACCTGGTTAGCAAAAGCAATTTGTACATCGCGTGATGTATTTTCAATCAGTTTGACCATCTCTGCAGATTTGTCATCGGTGACGTGCAGAAATCCTTTAACAAACTTTGCATAAAATTGATGGGCAAGATCGCACGAGCGTTGACACATGCCGCCAATGACGCGATCATTTTCAGCAAGTTCTTTAAAAATTTTACTGGGGAGCACACGTTCAGGGCAGTGGGCAATAAAAAAATCGATACCATTCTTCAAGCCGGATTCCTCTTCAAGCAGCATAGCAAGTGTGGCTGTTGCTCCGACTGGCACCGTTGACTCAACAATTACTAAGTTACCGGGCATAAGGCATTTTGCAATCGCTTGTCCTGCTTGTAGCACATAGCTCAGGTCGGCAGTTTTATTGTCCGGTTTAAATGGTGTTGGGACGGCGATGACAAAACAATCGGCATATTGCAATTCAGAAAAGGCTTTAAAGTTGCCAGACTTCAATGCTTTCCACAAGCGTTCATAAATTTCTGGCTCAATGATGGTGGGATTGCCTGCATTAATATTTTTGATCTTTTCTGCGTCAATGTCGTAGCCATAAACATCATAGCCGACCTGGGCGGCAGAAATTGCGGTTGGCAGGCCAATGTAGCCAAGCCCTACTATAGAAATGCGCTTCATAACGACTTCCCCTTAGGTACTAGAAAAATAACGATTCATGATTATCGCAATACGCTCAGCTGCTTTTCCATCACCATAGACAAAACGTGGGGCATAGTCAAACTGATTTGTGTACCACGTATGCAATGCGTTACGTATGGCCTCCGGGTCGGTGCCTACCAGCGTGGCCATACCTTCCCAGATCACTTCAACGCGTTCGGTGACCTCTCGTATAATAATCATTGGCTTGCCCAGCGTAACCGCCTCTTCCTGAATGCCACCTGAATCGGTAATGATGAGGTCGACAGCTTCCAACAAATATATAAGATCGCTGTACATCACCGGCGTTGTGCAAAACACATTAGCAAGGTTTGTAATGCCAGACTGCCCAGCAAGGTCGCGTATGTGCGGATTTGGGTGAACCGGAAAGATGAAAAAAAGATCAGGATGGTGCTGCGCGTACTGCACAATAGTATCAAGGACCTGGCGCGCGCCGGCCTTAAACGATTCACGGCGGTGCATAGTAAAAAGCACCATGCGTTTATTATTTTGTTTGCAGTCGGTGACCAGCTCTTTTAATGTCGGTGTCACTGTCAGTTGTTCATCGCGCAGCTTGGCGCAGGTCTGATTGAGTGTGTCAATGACGGTATTACCAACGCAAAAGATTTTATCTGCGGCCACATCCTCATGCAGCAAGGTGGCAACGTTGTGTGCAGTGGCTGCAAAGTGGAGTGTGCTGATGCGCGAGATAAAAAGACGATTGGCCTCTTCGGGGAACGGTGCATAGATGTTATGCGTGCGCAGACCGGCTTCTACATGCGCAATTGGGATATTTTCATAAAATGCTGAAAGCGCGGCTGCAAATGAACTGGTGGTGTCACCTTGCACCATAACTGCTCGCGGATTAACTTGAGCGTATAGAGCTTGTGTTTTAGTCAGCACCGCTGTGGTGATATACCCCAAATCCTGATTCTCTTTCATGATGTTAAGGCAGACGTCTGGTTGGACGTCAAACATCTCAAGAACCTGATCAAGAAGCTCTCGGTGCTGGTTGGTTGCACACAACAGAACAGGAATGTTTTCTTTTTTAAGCGCCTTATAGACCGGCACCAGTTTTATAGCATCTGGTCGTGTTCCAATGATTATTACAATGGGCTTGCTCATGTACCTCTCTCTCCTGTCCAGCGTTAGCTCATACCTTACGTCAAGATATCACAGCAAGCGAGTAAAGCAAGGGAAGTCTTTTATCGCGAGATTTTTTCTTGTCGAGCAACGCTCACGCCATCAGTTCTGCAGAGTGGACAATTCTTTTGATACCCCAACCATTGTGCAATACACCCCTGGTGGAAGTGGTGGTTGCACGTCAATATGCCAAGGCTATCGTTCACTTTGTATTCATCAGAACATATGCAACAGATCTCATCTGCCGGCAGGTGCAATCCACTGGCAGTTGACAAGCCACTTGGTGCATCCGGCATGGGCGGTGCTGATGGCTGGATGATTGGTGCTTGAGCTGGTGATGTGTATGGAGCGCTTGGTCGCTGTGCGTATGGAATGGCTGTAGGATTTTGTGCATAAGGAATGCTTGGATTGGTTGCGTATGGAATAGCTGTGGGATTGGTCGCATAAGGAATGCTTGGATTTTGTGCATACGGGACATGTGCTGCCGGCTGATTTACGGTAACATGAACGGGGTTTGGTCGAGCACTTTGCTGTAATGCACTTTGCAAAACTGCAGCATTATGTGCCGCAATCCGGTCAAGCTCTTCTTGTCGTTGCTTGCGTTCTAATGCCTCCGCTCTTTCCTTACGCTCACGTTCTTGTTGTTCGTGACGCAGGCGTTCTCGTTGCAATGCAAGCTCATGCTCGCGGCGTCGTTCTTCCTCTTGACGACGACGTTGCTCCTCTAAGTGCCTCTCATAAAGAACCCCTTGGGCTGCATAGTATGGATTATTTACTACATAGTTGAGGTATCTGGTGGCAAGATCATCAAGTGCAATAATTTTTTGCGCGAGCGCAGCACAGCGTTGACTGACCTGATCATAATGAGATGATCTTCCATGAGTCTCATTCCATACGGATTGTACACGTTCTTGGGCTGATGCCAACTCGGTAGCTGCGCTTGCAAGGTTTTGCCGCGCGATGACCAGCGGCCAATTTGTATTGATGTTAGTGGCTGCTAGTGTGTACAAGTCGCCGGTGCTTGCATTTCTATTTTTAAAAAACCATTTGTTTTCAAGCGTGCCAACGTCCCTTGTCGCGCGGTCTAGGCGCCCGTGCAATGCGGCTATGTGTTCTTGGCGTCGCAGCTCTTCAACATGCCGCTGGTGTGCAGCTTGTTGAGACGCATACTGCGGATGGCTAACAATGTAATTGAGATAGCTGACATACATTTTCTCAAGCACGGTAACCGTGTGCTCGAGGGCTACACAATGTTGGTACTGCTTTGCATAGCTCGATTTTCCTTGGGTTGCAGTATGCACAGATTCCAGATCTCTTTTTGCACCTGATAGCTTGTTGGCCGCATCTGCAAGGTGCTGCTCGGTAATGACAAGCGGCCAGTTGGTACCAACGTTTGTTACCGCAAGCGTGTAGAACTGATCAAGGCTTATGTTTTTATTTTTAAAAAACCATTCATCTTCAATGGCGAGTATGCGCTTGGCTGCATCATCAAGTTTTTTTTGCAGCGTAAGCTTATGAAAATATTTATTCAAGAGATATGCTGATACTCCCCCACTACCTATACCAATAATGATTGAGGCCGCCAAGCGTTGCTCATAGCTTAGATTTGTTTTATACAATCCTAGCATTGATATGAACAAAGCTGTTGCGCCAATGCCTAGTCCACCGATGACTGCGCCTTCAGTTTCTTTTCCTTCAGTTGGCTTTACCGGTTGTAGTGGACTTATAAACAGTGCAGTTATGAGCAGTGATTTTGTTATGGTCTTCATGAATACCTTTTTTAGAATAATGCTGTCTAGTTGGTGTGTAACGCAGGATTATTTTAAAGAGATTTTTGAAACGGTCAACAAATAAAAAATCCCCATGCGCCTAACGGTACATGGGGATTTTTTCACACACTATTTATTATAATAGTAGAGCGTATTAGATCTTTTGATCTTCAGCGACTACAGCTTCTACAGCTTGTGCCACTTCGCCTTGTGTAGCTTCTTGTGCTGCTGCTACCATAGAAGCTGCATCTGCTGCCTCTACTGCTTGCACTTCAGTTGTTACATCATTGCTGGCTTGTGCATTATTGTCATGACTATGACCAGCATGCTCTTCAGTTGCCTCAGGAGCCTTTGTTTCTGTGCTTGTACCACAACCACACGCGCCTAATAATGTTACTGCTGCTACGCCAAAGAGGTGAAGAAAGAAATGCTTTTGCATGTAAGAGTCTCCTACTATAACTATAGTTATTAATTGATTTGCTGAAATAAGACCCCACTACCATAAGAAAAAGCTGCAAAAAAAGCAAATATTTTCGTAGAAAAAAATTTCTCCTTGCCCCTCATTATTTATAAATAGAAAAGATTATCTTGTAATTATGCACTGATCGGCCTGGCACAAAAACAACGCCTTGCAATATCGACAACTTTTTGTTACGATCGGCAAGGTATTTACTAAAGTGTACCCAAACATCGAAGGGTTTTTTATGAACAAACAACACACGGCATTAATGCCCTATCTTTTTACCACCTTGCTTACAACCCTATGTGCCACTCCATATGCAAATGCGGCACAGGTCAAGCCTACTCAAATCGCCAGTGAAGCATACAACGCCAAAGTCGAACTCATGACGGCGCTGGGCAAGAAAGTACTGGGGAGCTTTTTAGACCTCAACTACCATCTATCCCAAGAGATCACCATTGCACTGCCTATGGTTGGCAAAGAGATCACCATCAATTGGGGATTTGGCGGCGCTGGTGACATCTTTTCGCCCTTCCCTGCAACCCCCGTACTAATCCAAAGAACGGCTGACTCAGCCAATCCTATCACCCTAGAGGACCTGGCTATAGAGCTTGGCAAAGATTTGGTGCTGGAAAAGGCGCTTGAGCACGCTCAGGGTATTGAACTTCTCAAGTGGATCATTGAGGGCAAGCTTAAGCCTATTAACCTTTTCTTCATCAAGCTGTTATTGCTCGTTAAAGAGGGGACCCATGAAACTGAACCGCATTACCTACAGGCTGAATTCTCGCGTCTCATGATGCGCCTTAGTCTAACAGAGAATACCGGAATATTTGATTTCAGCCAGCCAATCTCCTCCTATCTGCCAAAGTTTATGTTTGCCCAGATTAACACCCTGGCCCCAGGCCTTTTGGCCACCATAGACACCTGGAAAAATCAGCTTGGTGTTGCCACGCCACTGTCAGGTACAAATACCACGGCTACCCGGAGCCTGAGTATTTTTGCTTTGAGCGATAAAAAGGCAGCGGATGCACTCTACGGCGCCATTCAACAGGCAACGCCAGAGAACCGCGATGCGGCCATTGATGCATACATTGAACAATCATTTATTAAAACTGTCGATTACGAAGACTTTCAGTCACTGATTAAAACAGATTTTATGGTTATTCCTGGTGGGGACGCCCAGGCAACCAAAAGCCTAGGTCTGACCAAAAATATGGCCGGAACCGCGACCTTTACCAGTGATGCATCCGGCAATTGGAATACAACGGAGGGCCTGCCAGTAGCTGTTAAAGATGCCCTGAACGCAATAAGCAAGCCGTCTACGCTAGTCCTGGTTACCATTAATCCACATGAATACTGGATTTGCTCAGTGGCTCCCTATGAGGACATGGCTCAAAATATCGTTCTGATAGGCAACACCTTCGTCCAGGCCTTTAGAGAATATAATATTGCTCGCAAAAAATACTTTAAAGCTAATCCGCAAGAGGCAATTGATTATCAAAACGCCTGGAACGAACGCGAGCGCCAAAAGGGACTGGTTAAGGCCTTCCTCAAAACAGAGGTGGGTAGAAATTCAACCAAACGACTGAGCGCCACAATGGCTTCAATTAAGGCGTCATCAACCACGCTTTCCCAGGAGACGCTTGAGCACAATGCACGTGATGAGCAGATCGCGGCACTAGAACAGGAACGTACTAATGCACAGCAGATGATCAAACGGCTGGAACAGATCGCCATGGGGGGCAACATTAAAGCAGTTACCCGCCTCCAGAACGATATTGATGAAATTACTAACAAGATCGCCCAGCTTAAGGCTGAGCGGCTTGAGCAAGCGCCTGCTGCCACAGCACAAGCACCTGAGCCTTCAGCAACAACCATTGCTGAGCAAAGAAAGACCCTGCAGGAACTGCAAATCCTGGTCAAGCGGCTCAAGGTCCAAGGCATGCCAATTCCACAGGAGCTGGCTGAGCAGATTAGCACTCTACAAAAAAATGTCGGCTTACATGCAAGACCTACTACCATCGTGATACCATTAGGCAGCCGCCTTGCTATGCGTCATGCTCTTGCAAACACTTACCACAATGAGGCCCTCACTATCCAGACAGATCTTAATGAGAAACTTGCTCAGTACACGTCAATCCCGGGCTATCAAGAGCTTTCATCCTATTGGGAATTTGTAAGCATGCTGCAACCAAAGTACGAAGCCTATTATAAAAATCTTGTGATGCAGGCACACCGTATACGCGAAGAAAACGCGAATATGAAAACGCTGACCGCCTATCGTGAGCGTAGTGCTAAAGACATGGATAATGAAATGCTGGCACAGTTTAGACAATTAGAAATGACAACCGGCGATCTTTTAAGTGGTCCTATTGACGGCAATGCTGCTGGTTCACTGTTGCGCAATAATCCAGAAATTCAAGAATTTGCAATAAGCATGGTTGCAGACAACCAGCGCTATAGCAACGTACGCAATAATTTACTTAATGCGCTGCGTGGTATTGTTAAAAAGTTCCAATCGCACGACAATCGTCATCAATTGATTTATCGCTATCTTATACAACAGTACGTACCAATCCTGGTGCCATTGTATGACCAAGTGGCAGAGGAACCGAATCCCGCTTTTTTTGGTGGTGAGTAGGTAGAAAATAAATGGAAGATATGATGCACACACGACTACACACACCACGCTTCTTACCAAGGCTGTTCCTTAATGTCTTGCTCTTAGGCCTAAACACACACACTCATGCATCATATCCTCCATTACAAGAACCAGAAACGCCGCCGGTTGCTCAGGAAGCAATCGCGGCTAATCCAGCCGCAAGCCGCAATACTACGGCATTAATTAAGGCTGCGCAACATACCCAACACGCGATTGACCAGCATATTACCTTGTCATTTGCTCCAGCGCTATTTAGCCCGTCAGAAAAACAGCAGTATGACCTGTTCATGTTCGCCCTACAAGCAGAGAGGGCCCGCACAGATGGTCTGATTATGCTGCTGCAAAGAAGTATCGCCCCAACAACGGCTGACGCTGAAATGAATGCGTTTTTGTTACCAGTCATGGCCAACACGCATAAAGAACTTGAAGCGCTGCTGTCCAGCCTGAAAAACACATTTATAAAAGTGCATATCATAACGCAGATGGCTGCGACAGCTAACATCACACCAGTGCGCCTGAATACCCATCAACACCAGTACACAATTTTACAGGTATACCAAGATCTATTAGAGCGCTATTCAGCCATCACTAGCAATGCAAGTATTGGCACCATGCCTGATAATAAAGCACTTACTACGGCTATTATCAAATCCCTGCCAATAGGCCCATCAAGCTGGCGCACTGTTCGCTGGTTCAGCGGCAGCGCGCAACAGGCATACGCCATGGTCTCACAAGATTTGTACGCCACCGATGAATGTACTGCGCTGGTAGACCGGTATCTAACGTGCCTTGGGCTCTACCACCACCTGGCTATCAATGGCCAAGCCGATGATATCGTCAAGCTGGTACAATCACTCAAAGTTTTACAGCATGACCTGATCATCAGCTATAATGCCACCATTAAGGATGAACCACTGAGCGCGGTTAAGCGTCTTTTTGCTCATACCACGCAGCTGCTTATCGATGGGCTACAGGAACGAGTGCTCACCCATAATCTTATAACCACTTATGGAGCGGCAACCGGCACGCTGTACCAAGAACACAAAGCGTTAACGACCGACCAGAGTTTTATTCTCTGGCGCCAACAACAAACAGGCCAAGATGCCGAATTGATTAACGATTATCTTATGGCTATGGAACAATTCTTTAAAAATCCTGCTACTGCGCCAGTAACCTTACCTGCACTGATAACGCGTCTGAATATACGTACAACACTGTACCTTACCGGCATGATCAAAAACACGGTAGGCGTTGCCATCATGGCATGCTGCTCACTGCTGTATGCAAAAGATCTGGTGGTAAAAAAGAATGTATCACACTCGATGTACGGCATGATGCGCACGCAGCTTCAGCAAGCGTCTGTGATAGCCGCAAATAACCAACCAAGCCGTGATTTATTACAAGCCTACATCCCAAATGCCGACTTGCGCGAAGTTGCTAAGCAGGCATTGCTTATCGCCAGCCCAGTGCTTATTCGCAAGCTTATTACGCTGTTTCAACCCACGCTGGACGCTGGTCTAAACAACGATGTCTCAACCGTGCTTGCCGGCACTAATGACAATACCCTTTTGGCATTTGTTGATAAGCACCCAGAGAT
>Ga0206858_1091_pt1 | contig 24622 bp, 21 predicted proteins | sample Alteio_BWOrgCont_46_FD_152622 | JGI IMG/M metagenome (GOLD analysis project Ga0206858, IMG submission 152622) | Enriched cells from forest soil in Barre Woods Harvard Forest LTER site, Petersham, Massachusetts, United States -... | ecosystem: Environmental > Terrestrial > Soil > Temperate forest >... | reverse complement strand
AAGATAATGCAGGATGCACACCACTTCAGTTGGCAGTAGACCGTAGACATGTTAAGGCTATAAGCGCACTGCTGAATGCCGGTGCTCGTGTTGTACCAATTGATGGACGAGGTTTTTCAATGGCACGAATGATGGCAATGCTCTCTGACTTGCCAGATGCTCGACGCATGTTGCAGGAGGCCTATGATCGTCAGCGTGGCGCAATGTCGAGTTCATCATCATCAAGTTCATCTAACGCACCGCAAGGACCACCGCCATCTTATGAAGAAACTATGCGTGAGCAAAAATAGGCTGCTATTCCTTGCTCTGCGAAGTTGGCATTACATTCGGCTGGCAAAGATAGAGCCTGTTGCCATACAGATCTTCAAATAGTACGGCAATGCCCCACGGATGCTTTTCTGGCGGCGTGGCAAATTTTACGCCGCGGCTTGACAGTGCAGCATAGGTTGCTTGGCAATCATCAGTTTCAAAAGTCAAAAATGGCCTGGTTGCTCCCTGTTTGCCAACGAGTGCTTGCTCTACCGGCGTGGAGGCTTGTATCAATGCTATTTCCATGGTTGGTTGATTTTCTGGGCATACGGTAAGCCATCGTAGGTCTGAGCCAAACATAGCGTCGGTATGGACTTTAAGGCCCAATGTTACAGTATAAAAGTTGAGCGCTTCATCTTGATTGCGAACGAATAGCGTAACATGCGTCATTTTAGTGATCATTGAACGTCTTTCTCTTAACTTTTTTTTGAATGTTTTGCATAGCTACGAAGCCTATTTTCAGCAGGTTTTGGAGAAGGGGCCTTTTTTAGAGATTGGCTTTTTTGGTTTTTTGGTTTAGCTGCTTTACTGGCAATGGGCCGACTTGATGAATATTCCGATGGTGGATATCCCAAAGATTTGATGGTGGCTTTAACGGTTGAGGGGTGCTTATCAATAAGCGTAAGAACAAGGCGTGCTGCAGAACTTGGATTTCTTCTGTATTGTTCCCAGTCCTGTAAGGTCTTAATGTTGATGGCAAACAATTGAGAAAATGCATTTTGAGTTAGTCCCGTTTTTTGACGAATGGACTTAACATCAATTCTAGATACAGTGAAAATTGTTTCAGTTCCTCGGCTTTTATCACCTTTGGCATGCGCTATTGCATCCTCAAATCCTGCAATGATTTCTTCAGCTAATTTTTTCATTATAAGTCTCACTTTTTAAAAATGTCCTTTAGTTCCCTAGCGAGCTTGCCAAATGCCTTTTTTTCTTGAGCACTTATGTTGTCAGCCGCGCTTTTTGAATATATCGTAAACAGATAAATTGGCACACTTTCGTTGTAAAAATAATAAATTATCCGGTAACCGCCACTCTTACCTTTTCCCTGCGTAGCATAACGTATTTTTCTCAGGCCTCCGGTCCCCGGGATTAAGTCGCCAGCCTCAGGATCATCTCGAATCATTTTTTTGATGCCATCTTCCAGCTCTTTTGCGCTTTGCCCTTTGTGTACAACGCTTGCTAGCTTTGCAGAAAAATAGTTGGTAGAGGTAACAATTAGGTGATGTTTCATTACGACAGGTCCTTTCTTTTTTCATCATTTATAATACGGCACTGCGGTAGTATAATCAACTGTTTTTATTCATTTGCAACATTGGGCCATTGTATGATATGGTGTAAGCATGTTGTCAGGAAGTCCTTTTTTAGTCTCAGCTTACAATACGAGGCCGCCATGAAAAAAATTCAGCCGCTTGCTACCATTCCGGCACGTGAGGCATGGCTCTTCCAACCAGAAAATAGAGAAATTTTAGAAGAGGTTAAAAAGGGCCTACGTGAAAAAGGTACCATCAAGCTTGGCTCATTCAAAAAATATTTGAAGTAACAGGTCTAGGGGTTGTAAAAATAGGCGATTATCGGCTGGGAATTGTATTAGAGCGCCAAGGCAACCTTAGACGCGTCATTTCCAGCCTTCACAGTCAAGGTGCCGCCACTCATCTATAGTTTTATTTCGCTCGGCATCATTATTTGCCTCTTCATAAGCCTGTTCAAGTTCACGTATTTTTGTCTGAAAAAGCTCATTGTTCAGTTCGCTTGGAATTGAATAATGAGCTTTAGGCATCTTATGTTGCTTCATAGGTCTCATTCCTCGGGAAACAACTCCAGTAAATCATAAACACTTTTAAAGGCAAAGAGCTGACAGGCCGTTTTAACCGGCTGGCTCTTCGAAACAAAGAGACGTTCAAGGCCAAATTTTTCAACCTCTTTAATAGAAGCGGCAACCTGATTGGCTGCTTTGATCTGGCCGGTGAGGCTGACTTCGCCAATAGCTACTGACTTGGCTGGCAGGACGCGCTGGAAATAGCTTGAAAGTAACGCCAGGGCGATGCCCAGGTCGGCCGATGATTCTTTGATTTTAAAGCCACCACTGACTTTAAAAAAGATATCATGGGCGCTGAACCTGATATGCAAATATTTTTCTAAAATAGCGGCGATCAGGACGATACGCTTTGGGTCAATGCCGGTGACCACCCGCTGCGGAATACCAAATTTTGATTCTACCACGAGTGCCTGTAGTTCCAGCAGCAATGGTCGCGTGCCTTCAACGCAGCAGACTAGTGCCGAGCCTGATGAGTGTGATGCTTCATTCAAAAACTGCTGATTAATGTTGGTGACTTCTGCAAGACCGTTCTCTTGCATTTCAAAAAATCCAACTTCGTTAATGGTGCCAAAGCGGTTTTTGACTGAACGTAAAATACGCGTGTGCCAACGTTCCTCAGTCTGCAAATAGAAGACGCCATCAACCATATGCTCCAGCACCTTGGGGCCAGCCATCTCGCCTTCTTTGGTTATGTGGCCGGTGATCAGAATGGCAATGCCATGTTCTTTAGCCAAGCGCATGAGGTGAAATGACGCCTCGCGCAGCTGGGCCACGGTGCCCGGAATAACGGATGATTGGGCTGATAGATGGCAACTTTGGATGGAATCTAAAATTACTAGTGCCGGCTTTTCATGCTGCGCCGTGGCAATGATTGTTTCTAGGTTGGCAACATCAGAAAAGCGCAGCCGCTTGTTATGTACATTTAATCGCAGCGCGCGGTTCTTTACCTGTTCCAGCGACTCCTCTGAGGAAAAATAAATAACGTCGTTATCGGCCGCAATGCTATGCGCCACTTGCAGCAGCAGCGTTGATTTACCGATACCAGGATCGCCGGTCAAAATAATAAATGAGCCGGCCAGGATGCCGCCGCCCAGCACACGATCCCACTCTTTAATGCCAGAGAGCATGCGTTCTTGTGCCTGTGATGGAATCTGATCTACCGACACGAGGCGCGCTCGCTGGGCATTTGAAGCAACGCGTGCTGTTGCCACGACAGGCTCTTGTTCAACAAAGCTGTTCCATTCGCTGCAGCTGGGACAACAGCCGATCCATTTGCCGCTGATGTAGGCGCAATTGGTACACGAAAATGCTATTCTCTCTTTTGCCATTGGTTTAATGCCCTTTTTTGTCATCCTGAACTTGTTTCAGGATCCACGAGCCCCTGTTTTTAAACATTCGCATTAGTTTCTTTAAACACCGGCTCATGGTAGAGCGGCTGTTCTTTGGCGCTTGGTGATAGTTTAGTAATCTGAAAACAATTGCGGCAACGCGCTTCGTACAGCTCTGATGCGCCAACCAAAATGATTGGATCATCATAAGCAGCAGGCCTGCCATCAATCAGACGCTGGGTGTGATGCGCTTCGCGTCCACATTGTACGCAGATAGCTTTAAGCTTGAGGATGTCATCGGCCAGTGCGAGCAGTGGTGGCATAATGCCAAATGGCTCACCGCGAAAATCAAGATCAAGGCCAGCGACAATTACGCGTTTGCCAGCATCAATTAATTTATGAATGACGGTAATGATAGGCAACGTAAAAAATTGAATCTCATCAATGCCAATAACATCAACACTGTCATCAGCCAGATCAATGATCGTTTGGATACCAGCGCCGTCATTGATGACCAGTGCAAGACGCTCTCTGCCCTCATGTGACACAATGCAGGTTGATGCTTGATTGTACCGCTTATCAACGTGATGTTTAATGGTCAGTACGTTCTTTTTGGCGTACTCAGCGCGACGCAGCCGGCGCATTAATTCTTCTGTTTTACCAGAAAACATTGAGCCGCAGACCACTTCCAGGCGGCCCTTGCCTTGTTTTAATTCGTTATTCACAACGAGAGCTCCTAATTTTTGGCTTATTGTTCAGCTTCAAAGTACCAATTATGTAGGCGACCAATCCAGGAAAATGATGATGAGACAGCAGCTCCTACTTTTGAAACAACTCCACCTACCGCCTGGGCAGTTTCTATTTTATTGCGTACGCCTTGCGCAGATTGCTGCAGGGCTTCTAGGCTAGCTTTTTGTTCTTCCTCTGAGGGTAATGCACTGGCACCAGGTACCTGAGAATTGCTGTTGCCAGGCGCTTGAGGAGGGACTGCGTTTTGATTGTTAGCAGGTGATCCTTGCGGTGCATTATTTTTAGGAAAAATGGCATTGGCAGCTCCCTGGACGCCCCCGGCGGCAGCTGATTGCATAATGTCATGCATTACTTTTTGAAATTCTGGTTTTTTTGCTTGTTTTGCAAAACCCTTAAGAAAGCCTTTGGCACCACGTTCGGCAGCACCTTCAAACGCAGGGCTTAAGAGAGAATCATCAACCCATTTTGAAGTTTTCTTTAGGCGCCGACTAATTATTCTTATTGTTCGGGCTCGTCTAGTTTCTTCGGGCCATGTTTCCTCTGGAAGCTCAAATTCTTTATCTTCTGGTAGTGTTACTGTCGGCACTATTTCTTCTGCTGAGAAGTATTTTTTCCATACGTAATAATAGAACAATGTGGCAATGATTATTGTCATTGCAGACCCAATTACAATTTTTCTTAAATTGCTCTTCTTGATTACCGGCTCGCTCAGTGCGTAAATTTCTACGTAATTAATCAGCGACTTGATAACCTCTTCACTTACCCTAAATTCTTTTCGCAATTGGTTGTTGATCGATATCATTTCACGTTTAATAGCACCAAGTGCATAGGCAAAACCGGCCTTGCGCTGTTCATAGTCTCCATAGTTCAATCCGTTAGGCTGACTGAAAATAGTGGCCTCTGGCTGGTTGAAAACATTCATAAGAATGACAACTTTGCTCAGCGAGGAGCGAAATGGTGCCCATGGCCCGTATGGTGTTGGTGATGAGACATTATATAGATCGTCGCAATAATTGAGTGCGCGGCTGTGAATATTTTTGTCACGCAGTTCACTTTTAGATAAAAATTTATGAAACTCTAAAAACATGGCGTTATTCAGCGCGCCCAGCAGGACTTTACTATCGCGGTCTTGCCGTGCATTAAGCCATTCAATAAGACGTAATAATACAGCGGCACTGTCTTGAGTAATGCCTTGAAGTGACGTATCCACAAGGAGGTTGTTAATGTATGACAAGTCATCAAAGCGTCCCTGCTTAAGCTGGGTATTGTAAATGTCTGCGAACGCTTCATGAGCGGTATCAATTTTTTCATTAAAACCATCGGGAAGTAACAGCTCTTCAAGCGGTACCGGTTCATTGATAACTATCGGTTCTATTGATGATTGTTGCGCAATGGTTGTATTGGTGAATATTATAGTACTGACAAAAGCTAACAAGGAGAATGGATAGGCAGGGTGTAGGGCAGTTTTCATAATGTATCCTTCAAGTATTAAAAAACAGATATCGGCTGTTTAGGCGATTTGAGTGTAGCCTAGTTTAATAATCAAAGAGGCAAAGTCAACTGTAGGTCGAATGTTGAATGTTTATGGTAATAATAAGCTTATTAATCATACGCTTAATGATTGGCAATGATATATAATTTCACTATTTTTTCTTGTTTGTTTTTACTACACTAGCGTGAGTTCTAAAAAATAAATCGTAATTATAAAGGTAACTTTCATGAACGGCAGCCACATTCTTATCAAAAAATCGCACCCATTAACCGGTACAATTAATGTGCATGGTGCTAAAAATGCTGTTCTAGTTATTATGACCTCGCTTATTCTTACTGAGGGCATATCAACGCTTACCAATGTACCAAATAATGCCGACGTTCGGCTTATGATCGCCCTCTTGCAAGAGCTTGGTGTACACATTGATTTTGATGCGTATCACAAAATATTGCGTGTGGATACCAGTAGCATGCATAGCTGTGAAGTGAAGCCTGAAACGATGAACAAGATACGCGCATCAATTTTGGTGATGGGGCCATTACTTGCCCGTTTTGGCAGAGCAAAGGTGGCAATGCCGGGAGGTGATCTTATCGGCCTGCGCCCCATTAACTATCATCTTGATGGCTTTAAAAAGATGGGCGTTGTGGTAGAGAAACAAGAACCTTTTGTGACCGCATCATTGCCAGTGTTGCACGGTCGCTTATTGCACACGCGCATCGTCCTGGAATATCCAAGTGTTGGCGCAACAGAAAATTTACTGATGTTTGCCTGTTTGGGCCAACGAGAAACGTATATTATTAACGCCGCGCTTGAGCCAGAAGTGTTTGATCTTATCGATATTTTACAAAAGATGGGCGCATCCATTGAGATGTTGCCTGGGGCAACTATTTTTATCAAGGGCGTGCAGACGCTACAGCCGGTCACCCATGCCATTATTCCTGACCGCCTTGAGGCTGGGACCCTATTAACGGCAGCTGCGATTACAGGGGGTTCTCTTACCATTCCTAATGCACGAGCCGACCATCTTGATATTTTTTTAGAAAAATTACGTGAAATGGGTCATGAGGTTATTACTGCTTTAGATGATCCAGAAAATCCGTCGTTATTGGGGGTGACATTGAACGCGACTTGTTACCCTCAAGCGATTTCTATTAAAACGGCGCCATACCCAGGATTTCCAACCGACTTGCAGCCGCTTATTACCGCAGCGCTGTGCCTTGCAGCCGGTACCAGTGTTGTTGATGAGACGGTCTATGAAAATAGAATGATTCACACAAAAGAATTAAATAAGATGGGCGCCAAAATTACGGTAGCAGGAACAAAAGCAGTGATTCATGGCGTTGACCAACTCTATGGAACCCATGTTATAGCAACAGACATTCGTACTTCGTGTGCTCTTGTCCTTGCCGGGCTGGCCGCATGTGGCCAGACTACAATGACCGGACTGCACCACTGGAAGCGTGGATATGACAATTTAGAGGAAAAACTGAGGTTGCTTGGTGGACAAATAGAGATCTACCAAAATCTTAGCGAACAGGAAAGCCAGCCGCCAGCTCAGACACCTCTTTAGTGATGAGTGCTTGGCGGAGCTTGTTGAATTGTAATGTTAAGCGTTCTAAAATTTTTTCAGCATTATTTGTCGAATTTTCCATGGCCAAAAATCGTGCCGCATGCTCTGCGCGCAAGGCCTGAAACAATGCATGCGTTGCGGTGCTGCGTAAATAGCACGATGCCAAATAATCCAATACAAGCCTACTATCTTGTTCCCAAATAAGCGCTGCAAGATCACTTTTTTGCAATGCAGGCTTAAGGTGTGCATCTACAACATCCCCGCCCTGAAGGTGAGGAGCATCAAGAGCTACAGGGGCCATAGCGAGCTTAAGAGGTTTTTGTACAAAAAACGAGGCTGCCTCACTGCTTAAAAAAGTGACCGAAGAATATTGCCGTGGAGCTATGCTAATTTTTTCAATAAGATCATCAGCAATGGCAATAAAATTATGTGAGCTCAGCTCTGTATATGAGCAGGTTAGCACCGCATTATTTTTATTTTTAATAAAGGTTATAGCCTTTTGACCGATAGCAATGAATGAAGGGGCTGTCTCTTTATAGCCAGCTAAGATAGTATCAGTGTATCTAAAAAGATTAGAATTAAGGCTGCCGCAAAGCCCTTTAGAGGTGGCAATGATAATATATAAGGGATTGGTGTCAGCAGTATCTTTGGGGCTTAAAATTGGATGATGCCACGCAGTATCTGCCTGAGAAAGCTGCAGCAACAGTGATTTGACGCCATCGGCATAGGTCTTAAGTGGAGCCCCCATCTTATCAAGTTTATTGTACAGAGACATAGATACAAGACGTACCGCATGGGTAATCTTCTTGGTTGTCTGTATTGAACGAATTTTTTGACGCAGCGACACTAATTGAGACATGATATCCTTGCCCAGATCAGACGGACTATTGTGCTAAACCCTGATGGTAAGGTAACGTAAAAAAGGGCATTTAACAATCTTCTTGTATTAAACGCGTTCTTTGTTAAGGTTAGCCGCATGTAAATGAGTTTTGGTTCATTAACAAGAAATCGGCAATGATTGTTATTATAGATGGCTACAATCTTTTAAAGCAAGTTATCCCAAGTGGGGGCAAGGGTGTTGATCTTGAAAGACAACGCCTGCAATTCATCCGTCAACTTGCCTGTTACAAAGCCTACAAGGTTGCTGACATTCAGGATATTATCGTTGTTTTTGATGCTGGGCCGAGCAATCATGCAGTCAGGGTGGTAAAGCAAGGTATCATTGTCGTCTATTCAGGTACCAGAAGCACTGCTGACGATTGGATTTTAGATTATCTTACACGGCATAAGGGGATCCAAGCACTTGTCATAACCTTGGATCGGGCATTACGCGAAGGATGTGTACAGCGGGGCGCTGACTGGTTGAGTGTTTATGATTTTTATTCTATTCTACAGAAGGTGCTGTTGGAAGCGGCCTACATTTATGACAATGAGAATAATAAATCGACTGATGAGTCATTAGAGCGGTACGAGTATATTCCGCTTGATGATGGCGATGATGATGCCAATGCATCACCTATGGATAAGCTTATTCATACTATTTATGAATCTAAGCAGCCAAGCAAGGATGATGCGGCTAGTGGCAATGACCGCAAAGGCAATGCTAATCAGCTGACCAAAAAGGATAAACGGCTACAGTCAAAAATAAAAAAATTACACTAAAAGCGGCATTCTTCATGAAAACAATTTTGACGACTGACAATATTAACCAGCTCGCTGCGCATATCATAACGCTTATGCCGCGCTATACGATCTTCACGTTTATCGGTCCATTGGGTGCCGGCAAAACAACCCTCATTAAAGAGATATTAAGACAGTCTGGGGTGACTGATATCGTTACCAGCCCAACCTTTGGGTATGTTAATACATATCATAACCCCCAGGCAAGCGCTTTTCATCATTTTGATTTGTATAGAATTGCCTCTGCCCAGGACTTTATTTATGCTGGCTTTGATGAATATTTACAGCAAGAGCATTCATGGTCATTTATTGAATGGCCGGGAGTTATTGAAAACTTGCTCAAACAGCCAGGCGTTGTTCAGGGGGTCTGTCAGATCGCTATTGACTATAGCGTCGATGACCCTTCCCAAAGGACTGTAACAATAAGTCCTTAAAAATATGAAAAAACCACTCAGAATAGACCGTTTGGCAACTTCTCATAACGGACTTGTGTTGCCTTGCATGTGTCGGGAATTCGGGACAATTTTCACCTATAAAAAAAAGTATTAAATTTTTTGTAAAAAAACGTTGAAATCTTTAATAAATCGACTATCATAGAGAAACTTGCGATATTTGAAATAATGGGGAGGTTCCCGAGCGGTCAAAGGGGACGGACTGTAAATCCGTTGGCAATAGCCTTCACAGGTTCGAATCCCGTCCTCCCCACCATACTACGCTAAAGCTTCGTATGGCAAGCCAGTTTCTTAAAGGAATTGACTTGATACGTTTGGGATTTTGATAGAACTAGCGAAGTATGCCCTTCGAAGCTCGTAGAGCGTAGTAGGGCAGGCAGGCCAAACACACGAGCCACAAGCAAAAATTAGTACAGTAAAAAATATTTTGAAGTTTAAGCGGGAATAGCTCAATTGGTAGAGCGTCAGCCTTCCAAGCTGAAGGTCGCGGGTTCGAGACCCGTTTCCCGCTCCATGGTGCTGGCATAGCTCAGTTGGTAGAGCAGCTGATTTGTAATCAGCAGGTCGCGGGTTCAAGTCCTGTTGCCAGCTCCATAAAAAACCTATATACTGTCAAAGCCCTTTGATAAGAAATATATAGCTTGATCCAATGAAAAGTAGCTTTGAGTACTAAAAGCATATTGATGCCCACGTAGCTCAGTTGGTAGAGCACTTCCTTGGTAAGGGAGAGGTCACCGGTTCAAACCCGGTCGCGGGCTCCATACTTCGCTAAAGCTTCGTATGGCAAGCCAGTGAAGAAAAGTGATAGCGAAGACTGCCTGGGCGTAGCTGATAGCAAAGCAGGGCTTGTCCTAACAATTAACATGTTGCAGAGAAAGTTTTATTATGGCAAAAAATAGAGTTATTGTTCATTTGGAATGCGAAGGCTGTGGGATGAGAAACTACAGCAAGCGAGTCTCTAAGAAGAGAGATTTTGGCAAGCTCAATTTGAGCAAATATTGCGCCAAGTGTCGCAAGCATTCTGGTCATAAAGAAACTAAGTAGTGGTAATTAGGTCAGTAGCTCTAATTGGTAGAGCGGCGGACTCCAAATCCGCGGGTTGGGGGTTCGAATCCCTCCTGGCCTGCCAGTTCTTGTATAGGCTTAAGCGGAGATTTAAGCAATGAATAAAATATTTGCCTTTTTAAGTGAAGTCACAACAGAGCTTAAGAAGGTAACGTGGCCTTCACGAGATGAGCTAGTAGGGTCTGCTATTATAGTTTGCATTTTAGTAGCAGTATTCGCTGTCATTCTAGGTGGTATGGACGCAGCATTTAGTGCTCTTATAGGGCACCTGATTCATTAGAACTGGAGCGGTATAAAACTTTAATAGTGTGGTTAATCAGGCAATGAAACGCTGGTACGTAGTCCAGGTGTATACTGGATTTGAAGACATCGTAAAGATAGATTTAGGTAAACGAGTGGAAGAAGAGGGTCTCCAAGATGCTTTTGGACAAATCCTTGTTCCATCTAGCGACGTTGCCCCGCTTTTTACTGCTGATATTAAGGCTAAGAAGGAAAAGATCTTCCCTGGCTATTTGCTAGTGCAAATGGAAATGTGTGGAGATACTTTTCGGCTTGTTTCATCAACACAAAGAGTCACGCGCTTTTTGGGTGGTGAATCGCCAGTACCGCTCTCCGATAAAGAAGTCGATCGAATTTTTGCACAAATATCGGGCAAGGTTTCCGTTCCTCACGAAAAGACGTCTTTTGTTACGGGCAATGAAGTTAATATATCGAACGGCCCATTCTCTGGGTTTGTTGGTATCATTGATAAAGTTGACGAGGATCGTGAAAAGTTGACTGTTATGGTAAGCATATTTGGGCGACTGACCCCAGTAGAATTAGGTTTTGATCAAATAAAGAAGTAACTCTTAACACCGTTTGGGTAGGCCCTACAATGTCTAAAAAAATAAGAGCTAATCTTAAGCTTAAGATTCAGGGAGCTGGTGCAACACCGGCGGTTGGTAAAGACCTGGGTCAGTACCAGGTTAACATCATGGACTTTTGCAAAAAGTTCAATGCGGCTTCCGCAACCCGCAAAGGTGAGACCGTCCCTGTATCTATCACCATTTACACAGACAAGTCGTTCGATTTTGCCTTGAAAACAACGTCAGTATCTGAGCTGTTGCGTAAAAAGGCAAACATTAAGGTTGGGGCAAAGAATCCTGGCGCCGAGACGGTCGGTACTGTCAAGTCAAAAGATCTTGAAGAGATTGCTAAGATCAAGATGGCTGATTTAAATACTATGGACCTAGACGCTGCAAAAAAAGTTATTGCAGGTAGTGCGCGCAGCATGGGTCTTACTGTCGTTGACTAATATACGGTACCACATAATCGAAATGAACTTGCGATGAGTAAGCACGGAAAACAATATCTTAAGATTAAAGAAAAACTAGACGCTACTCCCATTACAACATGGAAGTCTGCGCTAGATTTTATTGTTAAAAATACATATGCCAAATTTGATGAGTCTTTAAAAGCTGATTTGGTCCTTGGTATTGATGCGGCTAAGGGCGAACAAACCGTACGCGGTTCTGTGTTGCTGCCACATGGTACAGGCAAAAAAATGCGTGTACTTGTATTTGCTAAAGGCGAGTACGAAGAACAAGCAAAAAAAGCTGGCGCTGACTACGTTGGCGTTGAAGATTTGATAGAAAAAATTGAGGGCGGCTGGGCAGATTTTGAAGCAGCAGTTGCAACGCCAGACCTTATGGGTGCTGTTGGGCGCGTTGCAAAGGTCCTTGGTCCCAGAGGTCTCTTGCCTAATAAAAAAGTAGGCACAGTGACCTTTGATGTTACAAGCATTGTAAATGATTTGAAGCGAGGCCGTGTTTCGTTCAGAAATGACAAAACAGGTGTTTTGCATGCGCCATTTGGAAAGGTGTCCTTTGGTCCTGAAAAATTGCTTCAAAATTTACAATCCTTGGTGCAATCGGTGCGTACAAACAAGCCGCAAACATCTAAGGGTAAATTCATCAGAAAGTTAACTATATCTTCAACCATGGGCGTAGGGATTACCATAAATCCTGACGAAATTGCGTAAGATTAACGCGTTGCAAGGAAATAATCATGAATCGGCAACAAAAAGAAACGACCGTCGCTGATCTAAAGCAGTTGCTCGGCACAGCCCAGGCTACCTTTCTTGTAAATTACAAGGGTATGGATGTGCACCTTCTGCAAGGATTGCGAAGAAAATTGCGAACCGACGGCGGAACATTAAAGGTCACAAAAGCTACTTTAATGCGAATAGCAGCAAAAGATATTCCTGGCACGGAAACTTTTGCCCAGTCTTGCAAGGATCAAGTAGGGTTGGTGTTTGCAAAGAGTGATATATCTCTCATTGCAAAACAGCTTTTTATCTTTGCAAAAGAGCACCAGAACCTCAAGGTAGTCGCGGGCTTCTATGAATCCAAGTTATTGTCACCACAAGAACTTGCTTTCTTGGCGTCATTGCCTTCACGTGAAGTGCTTATTGCCCAATTGTTAGGAACTATGCAGGCGCCTGTGACATCGTTTGTTCGTGTGTTACATTTGCTTATCGCACGCTTAGTATATGTTCTTAAGCAAATTGAAGAAAAACAACCAAACTAGTAGCAAATCGTATAGTTTTATGATATCATTGGTCTAATTTTCCCATAAATTATGGGTTCTTGGGGTTGGTATCATTCGAGTTATCGTCATTAATTTATAGTAAATGTGATTGCAGAATCATTAAAGTTACTCAGGGAGTCACCACATGTCATCTCAAATCGTTGATCAAATCAAAACTATGAGCGTTATGGAGCTTGCTCAGCTCATCAAAACCTTGGAAGAAACCTTTGGTGTTTCAGCTGCTGCTCCAGTTGCTGCCGCTCCAGTTGCTGGCGCTGCTGCTCCAGTTGCACAAGCAGAAGAAAAGCTTGAGTACAAGGTAACCTTAAAAGATGCTGGCGCAAATAAAATTAACGTTATTAAGGCGTTGAGAGTTGTAAATTCAGCACTATCATTGGGCGCTGCTAAAGAAGCTGCAGAAAACGTTCCATTTGTAGTTGCGGAATCATCACCTAAAGAAGAAGCTCAAAAAATGAAAAAGACTCTTGAAGAAGCTGGCGCTAAGGTAGATCTATCCTAAGCCTTTTTTTCATGGTGTGACCACACATCATCGTCTTTAGTTTATGTGGATATCGCTTTATAATGTCGTATGCCGACTTTTAAAGCGATATCCCTTTAGTCTCTTTATACATTATTAAGTTAATATACTATAATCTCTTCGCGTGCGGTATGTTGTTAGATAGGGTGTGTTTACGCTACAGGAGCGGTTGATGTCTGGATTTGGTAGAGGCCAAGGTATTGTAAGAAAAGCGTTTGGAAAAATTAAAGAGGTTGTTTCACTACCTAATCTGATTGAAGTACAATCAAAATCATTTAATGATTTTGTACAGCTTGACTGTTTTCCATCGGAACGCAAGCACATTGGACTTGAAAAGGTATTTCGGGATACATTCCCCGTTGAACACAACGATCGCGTTTCTCTTGAATATGTAAGTTATGAATTGGGTGAATGGTCCTGTATTTGCGGTCAATTAACCGGCATACATAATCGTTTTAAGTGGACGTGTTCGTCATGTAAAAAAGGTGGGCAGGGTCGCTTGTCCGCTGGCAAAAAATGTTCACATTGTTCAGCTAGTGCTGCTTATGTTCATTGCAAAAAATGCTTTTCTCGTGTTTCTATAAAAATTAATGCCAGCGTAGATGAGTGCCGCTATAGCGGTAAAACATTTGCATTGCCACTTAAAGTCAAGATGCAGCTCATTAGTTGGGATCTTGATCCACAAACCTCCCAAAGAGTTGTTCGTGACATTAAAGAGCAAGATGTTTTTTTCTGCGATCTTCCGGTGATGATAGACCTGTATGAAGACGATGAAGCCACATTTCGTTTGGGTAGCCAAGGCACGTTTCTTATTAATGGCGTTGACCGTGTTGTCGTAAGCCAAATTCACCGCGCACCAGGGGTAATGTTTACATTAAGTAAAAAGACTAAAGATTATCGAGGGCAGCCATACCACGTTGCACGTCTTATTCCTAGCCGTGGTTCATGGCTTGATTTTGAATTTGACCACAATGATCTCATTCATGTTCGTATCGACAAAAAGAAAAAGATTTTGGCTACTACTTTTTTACAAGCAATTGGTATACCAAAAAATAGCATCCTTTCACTCTTTTATAACTTTGATACCATAGAGGTGCGTAATGGCAAGTTCTGTCGAAAGCTTGATGCAAGCGTTATCGGTCAGCGACTTGAAGTTGGAGCCCTGCCTAAGGAATTAGAAAATAAGTTTACGGTTGGACAGCGATTGACCAAGGCGCATATTGATAAATTGCACAAAGAGGGCATTGATTATCTTATTGTGCGTAAAAATAGCCTTGTTAACCGCATTGCAGCCCAAGATATTATCAATGCTAGCACCGGCGAAGTTCTGGTTACTCTAGGCAAGGAGTTAACTGAAGAGCTTGTCGATCAGATAGCAATGGCCGATGATTGCAGCTTTAAGCTTATTCAGTCATCAGGCTATGTTGTACAGCCAACCATGGCATTAACCTTTTCACATGACAATACAAATACTTATGAAGAGGCGCTGAAGGAAGTATATACAAAGCTAAAACCTGGTGATATTCCGACGATTAAGGCCATGGAGGAGTACGTTACCAATCTATTCTTTAATCCACGTTTTTATGATCTTACGATTGTTGGGCGCATTAGAACAAATAGAAAGCTTGAACTTACAGTTCCCCAAAATGTTACAAGTCTAACAAAAGAAGATATTATTGCCACGCTCAATTACCTTATTGGCTTGAAAGAGCGCGGTGAAGGTGAGTTGGATGATATCGACCACCTCGGTAATCGTTGTGTGCGCTTGGTTGGCGAGTTGTTACAAAGCCAACTTTATATTGGTTTTGCCAGAACCGAGCGTATTGTGCGCGAACGCTTTCGTTTACAAGAAAATTATGCAGCATTAATGCCATATGATTTCTTGAACGTTAAGCCACTAGCTGCGGTACTAAGAGAATTTTTTGGTACTGGTCAACTTTCTCAATTTATGGATCAGACCAACCCTCTGGCTGAAATGGCGCATAAGCGTCGTCTTTCTGCGCTTGGTCCCGGTGGTATTTCCCGTGAACGAGCCACCTTTGAAGTTCGAGATGTCCATGCCTCGCACTATGGCAGAATTTGTCCTATTGAAACGCCAGAAGGTCAAAACATTGGTCTTATTTCTTCGCTTTCAACCTATGCTCGTGTTAATGAATTAGGGTTTATTGAGACACCATATCGCCCAGTGGAAAATGGTATTGTAGAAAATAATATTAAATATTTGGATGCTTTTCAAGAAATTGGAGCGCGTGTTGCGCAGTCAACAACGCCACTTGATAGTAAAAACCATTTGAAGGATGTAAAAATTCTTGCTCGTAGAGATGGTAATATCTCGCTTGAATCGGCCGAGAGTATTGATTATCTTGATGCATCACCAAAGCAGATTTTCTCGGTACCAACCACGTTGATTCCATTTTTGGAGCACGATGATGCGAACCGTGCGCTTATGGGATCTAACATGCAACGACAAGCTGTGCCACTTATTAAGTGTGAGCCGCCGCTTGTTGGAACCGGCATTGAGCGGGAACTCGGTTCTCTTGAGGGTGCAGTGGTTATTGCACGTACAAGTGGTCGTGTAGAGTACGTTTCATCCGAAAAGATCATTGTTTGTCTGAATGAAAAAGACACTGGCGAAACAGAATGGTTCTCTCGACCTATAGACGTTTATCCATTAAAGAAATTTGCACGTTCAAGTCATAATACATGGATTCACTTCAATCCTATTGTTAACGTTGGCGACACAATTAAAAAGGGCGATCTTCTTGCAAGTGGTGCTGCTACTTGCAATGGTGAGCTTGCACTAGGGAGCAACATCCTCGTTGCCTTCATGCCATGGCATGGGTACAATTTTGAGGATGCTATTGTTGTGAGTAAGCGCCTTGTTGCCGATGATGTGTTTTCTTCGGTGCACGTCGAAGAATTTATTGTTGAAGCTCGTGAGACTAAGTTAGGTGCTGAAGAAATTACCCGTGATATTCCTAACATTCCGGAAAAAGATCTTGCAGCTCTGGATGAAGACGGTATTGTTAAAATTGGCACTCGTATTAAACCGGGCAATATTCTTGTCGGTAAAGTCACCTTAAAAGGTGACGTTCAGGTTTCTCCTGAGGAGAAACTGTTGCGAGCTATTTTTGGTGAAAAATCTAGAGAGGTGCGCGACACTTCATTGCGTGTACCACCTGGGGTTGAAGCCACTGTGATTGATGTAAAAGTATTTTCTCGTAGCGGTATTAGAAAAGATAGGCGCTACAAAGAGATTGCTCTGCGAGAAACACAAAAAATAGAAGAGCATTTCGCATATCATCTTACGATCTTAGAAAAGGGCATTAAGGAAAAGCTTGTTGCACTGCTTGATGGAAAAACGACGAAGGCGACTACAGCAAAAGAATTTGTCGACAAAGGCGCAATTTCCAATGCTAAACTTATAGAGGCTCCGTTGGAAAAAATCTTAGCTCTGGAGATTGGCAATAAGGATGTTGATGCGAAAATTAAGAACTATAAAGAGATACTTACCAATCAAATTCACGTTTTAACGGCCCTCAAAGAAGATCGTGTCAATCAATTACGTAAGGGCGATGATCTTCCGTCAGGTGTTATTAAGATGATTAAGGTTTACGTTGCTACCAAGCGTCGTTTATCAGTGGGTGATAAGATGGCAGGTCGTCACGGAAATAAGGGTGTGGTTTCACGTATCGTTAACGTTGAAGATATGCCTTATCTTAATGATGGCTCTGCTGTAGATATCGTGCTCAACCCGCTTGGTGTTCCCGGTCGTATGAACGTAGGACAAATTCTTGAGACTATTTTAGGGATGGCTGGTAGCGAAATTGGTCGCCAACTTGCTCGTACTATTGAAGAGATGTCTTACAAAGAAATCAAGGCGATGCTTGCTAAGTATTACGGAGCCAATCTTATTGATAGCATGGAAAAAGATTGTGGCAAAAATGAAGTTGAAAAACTTGCTCGCAAAACAATACAAAGCGGAGTTGCGTATAAAACACCAGTGTTTGATGGTGCCGATTATGCAACTGAAATACAGCCACTCTTGAATGATCTTAAGTTGCCTGAAAATGGCGCATTTGATCTTTATGATGGTCGTACAGGGCAGCAATTTGATCAACCAGTGACGGTTGGCCAAATTTACATGATGAAGCTCAATCACCTTGCAGATGATAAGTTACACGCTCGTTCTGTTGGCCCCTATTCGCTTATTACACAGCAACCGCTTGGTGGTAAGGCGCAATTTGGTGGACAACGTCTTGGTGAGATGGAAGTATGGGCACTGTATGCCTATGGTGCTGCATATACATTGCAAGAGATGCTTACGCTTAAATCAGATGATACTAATGGTCGTATTAAGGCTTATGAAGCAATTGTCCGTGGTGAGGAAGTTCCTGAGCCAGGAATTCCTGAATCATTCAATGTTCTTGTAAAAGAATTACAGAGTCTAGGGTTACAAGTGGATCTATTCAAGACCAGCAAGGAGCACGTCGGTGAATAACAGAATGCTTGAACGGTTCCGAGAGTATATTAATGCAACGCAATTTAACGCAATACGGCTAGGAATTGCATCACCAGAAAAAATTCGATCATTGTCGTATGGTGAAGTAAAAAAGATAGAAACTATTAACTATCGTACGCTTAAGCCTGAGCGCGATGGACTTTTCTGCGCGCGTATTTTTGGTCCTGTTAAGGACTGGGAATGTAATTGCGGTAAATATAAACGCATGAAACACCGTGGTATCACGTGTGAAAAATGTGGTGTTGAAGTTATTCAGGCGCGCGTGCGTCGCGAACGTATGGGGCACATCAATCTTGTCTCCCCTGTGTGTCATATTTGGTTTCTTAAAGGCATTCCGAGTTATTTAAGCCTGATTACCAATATGACGGTGCGTGATTTGGAACGCGTTATCTATTTTGATAGCTATATTGTTATTCATCAAGGTAATTCGCCATACCCACAAAAAACGCTTCTCTCTAGCCAAGAGTATGAGGATTATACGAGCGTTAACCCAGATGATATCATTTTCAAGGCTGGTATGGGTGCCGAAGCGATTAGAATACTTCTGTCTATGATGGACCTTGTTTTTGAAGTGCGAAAAATAGAAGAAGAATACGGACAAACAACATCAGTTGCGGTTAAGCATCGCATTGCAAAGCGTTATAAAGTGCTTTCTGGTATGTCTCAATCTAACATACGCCCTGAATGGGTTATCTTGGATGTGTTACCAGTGTTGCCGCCAGACTTGCGCCCGTTAGTACCACTTGAAGGTGGACGTTTTGCAAGTTCAGATCTGAATGATCTCTATCGACGTGTTCTGAACCGAAATATTCGTCTTAAGCGTCTTATTGAGCTGGAAGCACCAGACGTTATTGTTAAAAATGAAAAGCGTATGCTTCAGGAGTCTGTAGACGCCCTTATTGATAATGGTCGCCGAGGTCAGCCTGTACGTGGAACGAACAAACGTCCGCTAAAATCATTGAGCGAAATGCTACGTGGTAAACAGGGTCGATTCCGTCAAAATCTTTTGGGTAAGCGTGTCGATTATTCAGGTCGTTCTGTTATTGTTGTTGATCCTGAACTCAAGATGAGTCAGTGCGGGCTACCTAAATTAATGGCTCTTGAGCTCTTTAAGCCCTATGTATACGTTGAATTACAACAGCGTGAATTAGCTCCAAATCTTCGTGTTGCAAAACGCATGGTTGAGGAAATGACTCCTGAAGTATGGGAAGCACTTGAAGAAGTGGTTAAAGATCGGCCGGTGCTACTTAACCGTGCTCCAACGCTGCACCGCTTAAGTATTCAAGCCTTTTTCCCATTATTGGTGGAAGGTAAAGCTATTAAAATTCATCCATTGGTTTGCGCCGCATTTAATGCAGACTTTGATGGTGACCAAATGGCAGTTCACGTTCTTTTAAGCAAAACGGCCCGTGCTGAAGCTATACGATTAATGCTATCGACTAGAAATATTCTTACGCCATCTAATGGTAGACCTCTTTCTGTGCCATCACAAGACATGGTATTAGGTCTTTACTACATGACCAAGGGCCGTAAGCATGTTAAAGGCGAAGGATTGGTGTTTAGTGGCATAGAAGAAGTTATTTATGCTTATCAGCACCAACAAGTCGATATACAAGCACCTATTAAATTCAGATTGCCTACAGGCAAGATAATAGAGGCTACCGTTGGTCGAGTATTGCTTTATGAGGCGCTTCCTGAAAATGCTGATTTTGATTGGGTTAACAAAGCAGTTAAGAAAAAGGACCTTTCTAATCTTGTTGCCAAAATTTACAAAACATTTGGTGCTGATGCAACAGTAATTACGTTGGATAAAATCAAGAGACTTGGCTTTAGTTATGCGACCTTTGGAGGCATATCCCTCTCAATGGATAACTTGGTAATTCCCGAAGCAAAGCATGGCATTGTTAAAAAAGCACAAGCAGAAGTGGATAAGGCTGAGCGTCTTTATTTAGATGGTGCCATAACCAATGGTGAGCGATATAACAAAGTTATACAGGTCTGGGCGCGAGCTACTGACGATGTTACCAATGAGATGATCACTATTCTTGAAGAGGACGATCGTAAGGCATCTGCTAATGTTGATAAAAAACGTGTACCGTTTAACCCCGTCTTTATGATGCTTGATTCAGGTGCTCGCGGTTCTCGCCAGCAAATTCGTCAGTTGGCAGCAATGAGAGGCTTGATGGCAAAACCGTCTGGTGAGGTTATGGAGACGCCGGTTCTTGCTAACTTTAAAGAAGGCTTGAATGTTTTTGAATATTTCGTTTCTACCAGTGGTGCGCGTAAGGGTCTTGCTGACACAGCATTAAAAACTGCTGACTCTGGTTATTTAACACGTCGCTTGGTTGACGTTGCCCAAGATGTTGTTATTACTGCCCAGGACTGTCAAACGCTTGGGTATATTACGATTACTGATCTAAAAGAGGGTGGCGAAATTATTCAACACCTAGCAGATCGTGTTTATGGGCGCATTACAGCCGAAGATGTTAAAGATGCAGTTACTGGCCAGTTGGTTATTCAGCAAGGCGATGTGATCACCGATGAATTGGTGGAAAAAATTCGCGATGCCGCCATTGCCAATATTGCTGTTCGTTCTGCACTTACGTGCCAAGTTAAGCGCGGAGTCTGTGTGCAATGTTATGGCATGGATCTTTCTACAATCTCCCCCGTGGCCTTGGGTACAGCGGTTGGTGTTATTGCGGCACAGTCGATTGGAGAACCGGGTACGCAGCTTACCATGAGAACCTTCCACGTAGGTGGTACGGTAAGTGGTCTGGTTGAAACAAACTTTTTCAAGTCTCGTTTTAGTGGCAAGGTAGCTTATAAAGGTGTGCTTGTTGTTAAGAATCGTGACGGTCAGTTGATTATTATGAATAGAAAATCAAGGATTGTTATTGTTGCAGAAGATGGACGAGAGCTTGAAGAATTTGCGCTAGAATATGGCACAATCATACTGGTTGAAGATAATGAGCTTGTTAAAGAAGGTCAACGAATTGCAGATTGGGATGTCTTTAAAGTTATTATGACTGAAAAAGGCGGTACCGTGCAGTATGGCGATCTTATTGAAAACGTTACTTATCAAGAACATTATCAGGAATCTTCAGGGCAATCCAATAAAGTTATTCTTGAACGTCGTGATGATAAGCGTCAGCCATATTTAATAGTTGTTGGTTCAGGTGAAAACGAAGAAGCTCGTTATTATTTACCGACTGGCGCTATTTTGATGGTTGAGGATGGACAAGTACTGCGTCCTGGTGATGTGCTTGCAAAATTGCCTCGCGAAGAGAATAAAACTAAGGATATTACCGGTGGCTTGCCACGTGTTGCTGAGCTTTTTGAGGCCCGTATTCCTAAAGATACTGCCATTTTGAGCGAAGCGGATGGAGTGATTCGTTTTGGTGGACTGCATCGGGGACAACGTAAGCTAACGCTGACGACCCAAGAGGGTGAAGTATTTGAATACAGCGTGCCACGTAGCCGTCACTTGAATGTTGAGGATGGTGAAGGAGTGAGAGCTGGAGATATTCTTACGTCAGGTGTTCCTAACGTTCATGATATCTTGCGCATTTTAGGTCCCGATGAAGTGCAAAAATATTTGGTTCGCGAAATTCAGGAAATCTACAGCCTGCAAGGTGTAGATATTAATGATAAGCATATTGAGCTTATTGTGCGACAAATGCTGCGAAAGGTACGTATTGTTGATCCTGGTGAGACAAAATTTGTTGCTGGAGACCGTGTTGACAAGTTTCATCTACAATCAGTCAATAGGCTTGTAAGTAAAGAAGGTCTAAGGCCGGCAGTGGCAAAACCTATTTTGCTTGGCATAACCAAGGCTTCGCTGGGCACAGAAAGCTTTATTTCAGCGGCGTCATTTCAAGAAACAACGCGTGTGCTTACCGAGGCATCCTTGGTTGCGCAAATAGATTACCTGTACGGGTTGAAAGAAAACGTTGTTATTGGTAAACTAATACCGGCTGGAACGGGAATTCCTTCATTCAAGATTAAAAATATTGGTGAAGAGATCTCTGAGCTTGAGCGCAAGGCCAGAGAAGAAGAGCAATTAGAAATTGGCTTGGATAAGATATCTTTGACAGCATAATATTTTTGGTATGGGCGTGTAGCTCAGTTGGTAGAGCATTGCTTTGACGTAGCAAGGGTCAGCGGTTCGATTCCGCTCGCGCCTACCATACTTCGCCAACCTGTTCTTCGAAGCTCGAAGAGCGGAGTAGAAGGCTTCCTACTTCGCTAAAGCTACGTAGGACACGTCGTATGGCACGGCCAGCTTCTTTAAGGAATGTAATTTTATAGAAGAATGGCTATGTTAGCAAAAAGCGAAGTATGCCCTTCGAAGCCCTTGTCCTACGTAGCTTTAGCGAAGTAGGATGGGCGTAGTAGGGCAGCAACCACATACCATATAACATAAGTGAAGTTTTTCCGGTGACGTTGCACAACGTCACTGAGTAAAGACAGGCCATCAGCGGCACAGTTGATAGTATTTATAATAAAAACAAAGCTACGGTAGTAGCTACAAGAGGCATATACTTATGATAACAAAAGAGACAAAGGGAAAGCTTATTAAGGCTTTCGCAATTACCCCAAATGATGTTGGCTCCTGCCAGGTTCAGGTAGCAATACTTTCTGAGCGTATTCGTCAAATTTCTGAGCACTTACAAAAAGCACGCAAGGATTATCACTCTCAACGCGGCCTTTTGCAAATGATTGGTAAGCGTCGCTCATTTCTTAATTATCTGAAAAAAAATGATCAGCCTGCTCACGCTAAAGTGCTGAATAACCTCAAAGAGCACGGATACCTATAGACATGCATAAAAAATTTAGCTCGCCTGAATTAGGCATAGAAGTTGAAATTGGTAAATATGCGCGTCAAGCAGATGGTGCTGTTTGGATCAAGGCCGGTAACAATATCGTTCTTGCAACAGCAACGGCTACTAAGGTGGCTAAAGAGTTTGCCGGTTTCTTTCCATTAACGGTAGAATATCGCGAGCGAACATCTGCTGCTGGAAGAATTCCTGGTGGCTATATGAAGCGTGAAGGTAAGTTGAGTGATTTTGAAGTATTAACATCACGTCTTATCGATCGTCCTATTCGACCACTATTCCCATCTACATATTTTAATGAAGTGCAGATTCTTCCAACAGTATATTCAGCAGATGGTGCATTTCCTACGAGCATCCTAGCTATGCTTGGTGCCTCTCTTGCGCTTTCTATTTCAAACATACCATTTCTCGGTCCGGTTGGAGCCGTACAGCTGGGACGTGTGAATGGCGCATGGAAGTTTAATCCCACCTATGATGAAATGGCGCAATCGGACGCAGATATTACCATTGCTGGAACTAAAGCTGGTATCTGCATGGTCGAAGGCCATTGTAACAATATTACCGAAGCAGAATTTATTGACTTGCTCTTTAAGGCTCATGAAGAGGTTAAAAAGCAAGTTGATTGGCAACTAAGTATTCAACAAGAAGTGAATCCAAATAAAAAAGAGACACTGGACAATGCTCAGGCATCAAAGGGTGCGGTTGATTGGAGTCATTGGAAAAAACGCCTTGTTGAAGTATTGCCAGCAAATTTTGCCCAAGAACTTTTTGCAGCAACAAAATTAGAACGTAGTGATGGACTTGAGACACTCAAGGCCGGCATCCTTGCTAATTTTGCTGAAGATGTTAAGGCAGGTACTATTGCTGCTCCGATTATCAGCTATATATTTGATAGCCTGGTAAAAGAGACACTGCCTGACATTCTAGCTGAAAAACAAGTACGTGTTGATGGCAGAAAATTTAATGAAGTTCGTAAAATTGATGTAGAAGTTGGCATTCTTCCCTGTGCACATGGTTCCTCAGTGTTTCAACGTGGAGAGACGCAAGCGATTGCAAGTTTAACGTTGGGCACCGGCCAGGATGCACAAAGAATGGAATCATTGATCGGTGGCGATGGACACCGTCTATTTATGCTTCACTACAATTTCCCCCCATTTGCCACAGGTGAGGTTCGTCCTATCCGTGGTGCTGGTAGACGAGAAATTGGTCATGGCTATCTGGCTGAAACATCATTTTTGAATGTACTTCCTAAACAAGATACTTTCCCTTATGTAATCCGTTCCTCCGTTGACGTTCTCGAGTCTAATGGCTCCTCTTCTATGGCAACCGTATGTTCAACCACCATGGCTCTTATGGATGCAGGTGTTCCTATCACAGAAATGGTAGGCGGTATTGCTATGGGAATGGTGAGAGACTCTAAAGACAATTGTCATATTCTTACCGATATTCTCGGTATGGAAGATGCATTTGGCCTTATGGACTTTAAGGTAACCGGTACTGAGCGCGGCATTATGGCATTCCAACTTGATATTAAAGATAAAGTCGGCCTGTCTCGTGAGCTTCTAGGTACGGCACTTGAAGATGCTCGTAAAGCGCGTATCTTTATTTTGGGTGAGATGAAAAAAGTAATGACAACGCCACGTGCTGAATTATCTGCACTTGCGCCTCGCGTTACCTCCATCAAAATACCCCAAGAT
>Ga0206858_1090_pt1 | contig 24665 bp, 17 predicted proteins | sample Alteio_BWOrgCont_46_FD_152622 | JGI IMG/M metagenome (GOLD analysis project Ga0206858, IMG submission 152622) | Enriched cells from forest soil in Barre Woods Harvard Forest LTER site, Petersham, Massachusetts, United States -... | ecosystem: Environmental > Terrestrial > Soil > Temperate forest >... | reverse complement strand
TGGTGGAATGCCTTAACATATCGCTCCTATGGAGCTTTGGATTATTATGCATCGATTTTTGCTACTAATATACCGCTCCTACGGAGCTTAAATCCTTAACCGAACTACTACAATCCAAAAAATATCAGTCTCCTTCCCGCCTTCCCGCCTTCCCGTCTTCCCGGCAAAAAAACACCCGCTAACTTTCATTTGGAAAAAGCCCATTCTTCGGATACTTTTGCACCTCAAAATTAGAACCAGCGATTATGAAAGTAATGAAATTTGGCGGCACCAGCGTAGGCAAGCCGGAAAGGATGCATGAAGTTGCAAAATTGATTACAAAAGATAAGGAAGATACCATTGTAGTATTATCTGCATTAAGCGGCACTACTAATGCATTGGTGGCTATCAGCGATGCAATGTCAAAAGGCGACCGCACTGCTGCTACTCAAAAAATTGAGGAGCTTGAAAAACATTATCAAAGCTTCATCACGCAGTTAGTATCTACCGATGCTGCTTTGGCAAAAGCCAAGGCAATTGTTACAGAACATTTCGAGTTCTTAAATATCATTGTTAAGATATCTTTCAATGAAGCTTTGTACAAAGATATCCTTGCACAAGGTGAATTGTTGAGCACCAAATTATTCTCTACCTATTTGGAAGAGAAAGGCATTGCACACATGTATTTGCCTGCGCTTGATTTCATGCGTATTGATGCAAACGATGAACCGGACCTGAACCTTATCAAAGAAAAGTTGAATGCTATCTTAAAACAAAACACGGATAAAAAATTATTCATCACGCAAGGATATATCTGCCGCAATGCAAAAGGCGAAGTTGATAATTTAAAAAGAGGTGGAAGCGATTACACGGCATCGTTAGTTGCTGCTGCAAGCCAATCTACTGTTTGCGAAATATGGACAGATATTGATGGCATGCACAATAACGATCCACGTATTGTAAAGAAAACATTGCCGATAGAACAATTAAGCTTTGAAGAAGCTGCTGAGTTGGCTTACTTCGGTGCAAAAATTTTACATCCAACCTGTATCTGGCCGGCACAACTGGCAAAGGTTCCTGTAAAATTATTAAATACCATGCAACCCGATGCAGCAGGCACTGTAATTGAAGAAGAAGCCGGCTCTACCGGTGTAAAAGCAGTAGCAGCAAAGGATGACATTACGGTTATCAATATCAAAAGTTCCCGTATGTTATTGGCATACGGTTTCCTGCGTAAGATATTTGAAGTGTTTGAAAAATATAAAACATCGATTGATATGGTTACTACATCAGAAGTTGCTGTATCGGTTACAATTGATAATGCTACTAACCTGGCTGCCATTATTAAAGAACTGGAAGTGTTTGGAACAGTAGAAGCTGAAGCAGGACAAACCATTGTTTCAATCGTAGGCAATGAAATCACCGAAACAAAAGATGTACTGCAAACATTGTTCAAAACCTTAAGCAGTGTGCCGGTTCGTATGGTAAACTATGGAGGCAGCCGTCATAATATTTCTATTCTTATTCCGAAAGAAGATAAAAACAAAACGCTTCAATTATTGAATAGCGGTTTGTTTGGTTTAGAATAATTTATACTAACTAATTACAAAGCTCATCCATCGGATGGGCTTTTTTTTATTCCTGCTTGTTTACAAAATAATCCCAGGCAGCTTTTGAAATGTCTGCTATAATTTTCTCGTTTGCATCGGCATTTTCTTTTGAATTTGTAACAAATACGCTGATTATAAAATGCTTGCCGTTTGGTAGGGTTACAATGCCGATATCATTTGTTGCTGAAGTTATGCCTTCTTTATTTGTACCCGACGAACCGGTTTTGTGTGCTACCAAAGTGCCGGGTGGCAGTTCTCCTTTTATCCTGTCGGGCCCTGTGGATGTTTCCAACATTGCTTTCCACAAAAAGCCAAAGCTTTTTTTAGATACTATTTTTTGCTCGTAAAAGGTTTTTAGAAGTTTTGTTGCAGCCAGCGGTGTTGTCCAATTATTGAATTGAACATCCCATGCTTTGGCAGCTTCGGCTTCTGTGGCTTTAATTGAAACATCTTTAATGCCTGCTTTATGGATATAATCGTTCACTGCTTTAGTGCCACCAATCAATTTCAGTAAAATATCGCAACCGTTATTATCACTTTGCGATACAGTGTATTGCAGGATTTCTGACAGAGGAAGTTTTACATTTCCATCAGGATATTTTTCCCGGATCGGACTCCATGTATCCGGCATCAAATCTTCCTTGCTGATGTATATTTTTTGAGTTAGCGAAAGTTTGCCTTTGTCCACTTCATGCAACACAGCCAACGCTATATGAAATTTAAAAACACTTTGCATCGGCAAATGCTTATTACCATTAATACTAATAGTGTCCTTGCTTTCCAATCCATAAATCGAAACACCTACTTCAGCTTTTTTTGTTGAAAGGATTGACAGTATTTTTTGGCGGAGGATTTTTGTTTGAGCCAAGCCCTGATAATGGAAAACCAGGATTAACAAGATTATTATCGCTAATGCTTTTTTCATGTTTTTTATTGCCCCTTATGTAGCTTCCAAATATACAAAGTGCCCATGGGACTTTGGATTGCCTGAAATTTAACTTTAAGACTCTTAAAGAATAGTTATTTGCTCAATAATTTTATTGATGAAAATCAATACAATATAATTTAATATAAAATCAGATAAATAATTGTATTAATATTTTATCTTTGATTCTTTCCAAAAAAAAACAACTGCTTGCAACCAACACTTGCATCATCCTAAAATCAAACATATGAATCGCTGCTTTACTATCAAGTACATCTTCATTTTGTCTTTTTTTATCTTTTTTCAAATCGATGCATCAGCGCAGGTTATACGATATGTAAAGGCAGGAGCTACAGGTACAGGGAGTTCCTGGAGTACAGCCAGTGGCGATTTGCAGGCAATGATAAACGCTTCCGATTCGGGAAATCAGGTATGGGTAGCACGGGGAACTTATTTGCCTACTACTAATCCTCCCGGCACTTCTTTTAAGATGAAAGCAGGCGTAAAAATTTACGGAAGTTTTCATGGCACAGAGACTTCTGTCAGCTCAAGAAATTTTATAACAGATTCAACGATTATAAAAAATACCGGCGGCGGAACAGCATACGGAATTTATAATACTGCAGATTTGAAATTAACCCCTGCTACAGTTTTGGATGGATTTTATTTTATTGGTTCAACAAATACGGCTTTAAGAAATGTTGGTGCTTCGCCTACGATTTCCAATTGCTTTTTTATCGGAAATAATGGAGGTCCTAATACTGGTGCAATTGACAATGCAACTGTATCTTCTCCGGTAATAACCAATTGTACGTTTATAAATAATACCGGCAGTAGTGTGGGAGGAATCAATAATGCTACAAGATGTGGCAGTATTATAACAGGGTGCACTTTTATTGGAAATAATGGAAATTCTTATAGTGGTGCTATTCGCAATAATTATGATTCTGCTTTAGTTACTATCGACAATTGCACTTTCAACAATAATATCGGCAGCAGTAGCGGTGCAGGGGCTATCAGCAGTACACATTCATTTTACAAAATTACCAATTGCACTTTTACCAATAATAGCTTCGGGTATGCAGGTGCGCTCTATAGCACCTATGATTCTTCTGCGTCTATTATAGCAAATTGTACTTTCGCAAATAATGTATCGGCTTCGCAAAGTGCCGGCGCTATTTATACCAGCTATTCATCTATCAGTATAACCAACTGTGCTTTCAATCTAAATAAAGGCTCTTATGTTGGAGCTATTTATAATTCAACCCTCTGTTCACCTAAAATAACTAATTGTGTTTTTAATGGGAATAGCAATAACGGTAGTCAAGGTGCTGGTGCTATATATAATGCCTCCAGTGCTTCTCCTACTGTTGTTAACTGTACATTTTACAGAGATTCGGGTTATTATGCCGGGGGCATTTATAATGCTTCCAGTACAGCATTTATTAAAATTTACAATTCCATATTTTGGAATAATTATAAAACGGGAAATGCTATTGGAACAATAGGAGGTATAGATTATGCCAAGAGTAGCTCAGCTGGAAAAAGTGTTATTGCAAACTCATCCATGCAATCAGCACAAACGGTTTTTGGAACCAATGATACATTAAGGGGGCTCAATCTTTTTGCGACCAACCCTTTATTTGTTGACACTACTTTAACCGGAAGCCCTTCTACCGTTAATGTCGGATTAAAATTAAAAGCAAACAGCCCTTGCATAAATTCCGGCGACAATTCTTTATTGCCACCAAATGATACTACTGATATTGCCGGCGCAACAAGGATCAAGGAAATGATTGTAGATATGGGTGCCTATGAATCCAGCTATATCCCAACCGGTGGCGACACGAATGATGTTTATCTTACAGTAGCTTATACTACTATCTGTCCTGCGTCTAAAACGGCACTGCCTTCTACAATTGATATTCCTGTTACAGTAACCGGATTTAAATCACTGGTTTCTTTGCAAGGTTCCTTCATTTGGGATACAACCATTATTAAATTTAATTCAGTAAGCAGTGTTTATCCAAACATTGGTTTGTCTTCTAATAATTTCAATTCATCCACACCTGGCAATTTATTGTTTAGCTGGTATGATAATGACCTTACCGGAAAAACAGTTACAGACTCCAGTACATTGTTTACGATACGGTTTAATGTTGCTCCCGGCAAGTTTGGCAAAAGTACTTTGCTGCGAATCGGCAATCAGCCTGTAGGATTGGAAGCTGTTCAATACCCACAAAAAAACCTGCCGGTAATTCCTCAAAGCAATTTGATTAATTTTTCTGCTGCTCCTTCTACGGATTCATCTGTAATAAATGGATGCGACAGTGTGGTGTTTAAGAATATAGTTTATAAAAATGCTATTGTATTGCGGGATACTGCAAGGACTATGAATGGTTGTGATTCAATTTACATTATACGCAATATACAGCCGCAACATAAATTGGGTATAAGCCTATCTTCCAATAGCCCATTATTTATAAGCGATACAATTAAGTTGAATGCAAATGGTGAAACACCTACAAATGCAAGTATTAGCTGGGTGGGGCCAAATGCATTTACTTCCGCATCCTTTAATCCGGTTATCCTTAAAGCAAAAGGAATCAATTCGGGTATTTATAAATTATATGCATCGAATGCTTGTGGCAATGACACCTTAACTACTGCTGTAGTAGTAAAAGCATTGATAAGCGGACGCATTATTACCCCTTTTAACACACCGGTACAAACTGTTTCGCTTTTGGATAACAACAATGTTGTTGGCATTTATTCAGGAGCTTATCAATATCAAACAACATTGGATACGCCTTCTGTATTCAGGTCTTTAAAAAACAATGATGCAGATAAAAATAATGGCATTAGCTCTATTGATATTTTATTAATCCAGGCACATATCCTTCAAAAGCAATTATTGAATACTCCGTATAAATTGATTGCTGCGGACGTGAATGGCTCCAATTCAATTACAGCGTTAGACCTGGTATATATTAAGAGAGTAATCCTTGGGCTGGATACTACTTTCCCCGGAAACAGATTGTGGGCATTTGTTGACAGCAATTATGTATTCCCTGACAAAACAAATCCTTTTCCATATAAGGATAGCCTTTATTTTGATGGAAACACATCTGTGCAAAATAACCAAACATTTATTGGCGTAAAATTAGGCGATGTCAATAATGATTGGGATAGCACTGTTGCAAGACCGGCGGGCACCAGCAATATAGAATTGTATTATAATGACATAAAAGTTCCCGACAACACAAATCAAATAACAATCCCGGTACGGGTTAAAAATTTCAATAGCCTCGTAGGCCTTCAGTTTACATTGAACTTTAATAAAGATATACTGGCCTTTGCAGGAATGCAAAACAGCAGCCTGAATAATTTATTGCTTGCAGATAATCATAAGGCAGATGGAACGATTTCCTTGCTTTGGGTAGATCCTACTAATTCACCGCAGACTTTACCGGACGGCTCAACGCTGATTAATTTAGTGTTTACCAAAAAAGCTTCCTTCAATAGCGAAGATATTTCCATTACTTCCGACATCACTAAAATAGAAGCATGGGATAATAATTTTGTGGAGCATAATATCGTAAAGACAACCGGAAAAATTGTTGCTTCAGATGTAATTGCCGGTGGCGAAGATTGGAATTTATTTCCGAACCCTGCAAAAGACAATGTAAAAATCAACTATACAATTCAACAAACAAAAACAGTTGTTTTTGAATTATTGGATATTCAGGGCAAGCAAATAAGTACTCAAACAATTGAGTTGCCTGCAGGCTCCGGAAGTGCAGATTTCAATCTAAACAAATCAGGAAAAATTACTCCTGGCCAATATTATATTAAAGCAAATGGCATTGGCGACAACAACTCTAAAAAAATAGTGGTTGTAAATTAATTGATTTAATAACCACATAAAAAGGACATGAATCAACCTGAAATAAAATTAAACGCCAACCGTTTTTTACTGGCAACAATATTTTTAATAGCTACGTTTTTTTCTGCCATTAAAACGTTCGCACAGGAAAAACTATATATCGATAGCCTCACTTATACTTGTGACAGCAACTACTCCATTGGCATCCGTTCAAAAAATATTACCAAAGCTGTTGCGCTGCAAGGCACAATTGTTTGGGATACCACCGCCCTTCAATATACTTCTATTAGCACCGGTTCGTCCACTCTACAGTTAGACAATACCAATATGAATTTAAGTATGGCCAATAAAGGGGTACTTACTTTTTTATGGTACGATAATTTTTTGGCAGGAGTAGCTTCTACGGATGACTCAAGCTTGTTTGTAATAAATTTTAAACGCATTGGTGTTGGCAGTAATAAAGCAATTATTGCATTTAGTCCTTCGCCTACAAAGCTGGAAATTGATTCTGTTGCTTCCAATGGAAATCCCGTTAACGATAATAATGCAATATTTGCGAATGGGTTTGTAACCATTCCTTATAATTATATTTTTACCGGCAACGGCAATTGGACTGATGCTTCCAACTGGCAAAATGGATTAAAGCCTCCGGCGATAATATCGGGCTGTAGTCAAATTACGATTAACCCTTCCGGCAGTGGTAATTGTATATTAAATACTTTGCAGACTGTAAGCGGTGGGGCAAAATGCATTGTTGTTGCAGGTAAAAAACTTCAGCTTCCAGATAATTTGATTATACAGTAAGCTTGTTTGGATTTGTATCTTTTCATTAAAAAAATAAAGCTATCTAACTCATCGCCGTTGAGTATCTCGCTAATAGTCGAGCCTTAACCATTTTACTTTATCTAATTTAGCTGGGTTATAATTTTACTTCAATAATGGTTTTATGTATTGATAGCAGTGGTTTTCAAAGATACGAAGGGTGATAATGCTGTATTTTAATTGCTGCTGAATTTGTATTAAAACAATGCTAAGTTAAGAAAGCACAACAGTAGTATAAAAACTACATAAATACAAAGCATTGACTACAATATAAGATCCTTACAGGTAGTACATTTGCATATACAATATCCAATGACAACTACTTCAAAAAAATTAACGCAGAGATCGTTTAACGACAGAGTATCCAAAAGTTTTTTAGCGGTGATAATAATATCATTATCAATTGCACTATTAAGCATAATTGCTCTGCTCATAATTGCTTTTTCTTAGTTATTTTAAGTACTGTAATAAACGAAACCCTCTAATCACAAACTTACGCCTGCTTATTGCAGGCTTTTTTTATGTATGCTGTTGAGTATTGAATTAATGTTTGTTCAAAAAAATGCTCAATACTCAATGTTCAATTTTCAATGTTCAATTTAAAAAAACACAAGCCCCCTTTTTTTAAGAAGGGGGCCATACAACATATAAGACCAAACACAAACAAGCTTATATATAGGGTATAAACAAAAACCCTTCCGCAAATATTTTGCGGAAGGGCATACTAATTTTAATCAGGTTTTTTGCCGTCTAAGAAAGTATTAATGGTGCTGATTTCAGCCTGGTTGTTATCATCACTTTTTACAGTGTAGTTGCTGTAAAAGCTTTCTACATCTGCAATCTGATTGTGCATCTCCATATTGCGACGGAGGTAAGCTGGAACCGTTTCAAACTCATTATTCGGATCGGCTGCATTGATGTTGAATGACAAATTACGCAGCTTCGCAATGCGTTCCATAGCCCGGCGCCTTAGCTCCTCTGTTTCGTCCTGCATTGCAGGCTCCTCAACATTGGACATCAAGATGGGCTGAGTTTGTTGTACATTTTGCTGTTCCCCCGCCGCTTCATGGTCTTTGACCACTAATTGCAATTTTGTTTCTGGTTCGTCTTCCTTCAACGTAACTGTAATCAGTGTTGGTTGTTCCACGGTTTTGGATTCCAGATTTGGCTTCTGCTCTTCAACATAAATGTTGGATGGCTTTACCAAATATCCACCTGCAGACGAAGCAGATGTGCTAGCTCTATTATTCTCAATGGAAATTTCTTTCGTTGAGTTTTCAGCGGGGTTCTTTTTTTCGGTAGATAATGGAGTAGAGGTTGGAATATCAAAATGCACTACAGGCACCTGATCTGAGGCCGAAGATATTTCAAAAAAAACGGGTTCGTCCGATGTTTTTTCCACAGTAGTTTTACTTGGTAATTCTACCTTTATTTCTTCTTTTGCTTCCGGCTCCAATTCCATCAATGTTGGCATTAAAGAGTAAACCTCTTGTTCTGCAACAACTTGTGGTTGTTCTGTAATCTGCTCCGGTTTTATTTCTGCAACCGTTGGCGTAATTACAGGTTCTGTTTTTTCAACAATTGGTGTTGCCTGCTCTGTTGATAAACTCATTACAATTTTTTCAGGCTCTGCAAATGGCAGTACTGCCTGCAATTCATTTACAGGAGCCGGCGCCGGTTGTGGCTTTGTTATTTCCTTAGCAGGCATTTCCAATTGCAATACAATTTTATCATCCTGCTTTTTTTCTTCTTCTTTCGCTTCTTTCCTGAATGGATCCTTATGTTCAAAACCGGTGGCTATTAATGTAATGCTGATTTCAGAATTCAATGTATTATCATATCCTAAACCTAGTATCACATCTGTATCTTCTCCTGCATGGCTTAATAAATAATTCTGGATCACTTCTACTTCATCCATTGTAAACTCATGATCGCCTTCGGCAGAATTTATATTGATCAAGATCCATTTTGCTCCACGGATATCGTTATCGTTCAATAACGGAGAGTTCAATGCATTTTCAATTGCTAATTGTGCCCTGTTTTCTCCTTCGGCTGTTGCGCTTCCTAAGATTGCTACGCCACCGTTTTTCATTACGGTACATACATCCGCAAAATCGACATTGATTTGGCCGGTACTGTTGATAACATCGGTGATACATTTTGCTGCTGTTGCCAATACATTATCAGCTTTGGCAAATGCTTCCTTCATTTTCAAATTACCAAACTGATGACGCAGTTTGTCATTGCTTATCACTAACAAAGTATCTACATGATTTTTTAAAAGCATGATGCCTTCTTCTGCCTGTGCAATTCTTTTCTTGCCTTCGTACGCAAATGGTGTGGTTACGATACCCACAGTCAGTATGCCTAAGCCTTTGCAGATTTCTGCAAGGATTGGCGCACCGCCTGTACCTGTACCACCACCCATGCCTGCAGTAATAAATGCCATTTTGGTATTCACTTCCAGGATGCGTTTAATTTCTTCCAGGCTTTCTTCTGTTGCCTGGCGGCCAATTGCAGGGTTGGCACCGGCTCCCAGCCCTTGTGTTAAATGTGGGCCGAGCTGTATTTTGTTGGGCACTTTACTTTGTGCAATTGCCTGTGCATCGGTATTGCAGATAATAAAGTTTACGCCTTCTATGTTTTGAGAGAACATATGGTTTACAGCATTGCTGCCACCACCTCCAACACCAATCACCTTAATGATGGAGGATTGTTCTTTTGGTAAATCGAAATGTATCATGTGCTTTAGTTTTTATCCTCTTTACTTAATGGGAAGTATAGAAGATATTTTTGATAATGGGTTAGTAGGTTTGGGTTAAATCTTTGGCTTTATAAATGTGCGTCTTCTTCTTCTTTAAACATATCAATCAGTCCGTTCTTGAATGAATCCATAAAACCTTTAAGCGTTTTACGTTGTTTCATTTTTGCTCTTTCATAATGTTGTTCAGGTTCATGGTCTATTACTTCATCTACTACCGGTTGCTGTTGCAATGATTCAGGCACAGAAACTTTACGGAATGTTTCTTCAAACTGTTTGTTGTTGTTTTCAAAATCGTTGTATCCTTTTAATATTAAACCGATACAAGTGCTGTACATTGGCTTGGCCAATTCTTCAATATGCCCGCTTGCCAAATGCTCGTTCGGGAAACCAATGCGTGCATTCAATCCGGTAACATATTCTGTTAACTGTATTAAATGTTTCAATTGAGATCCGCCACCAGTAAGAATTACACCGCCATTCAACATTCTTGTATCCAAACCAACCTGTTTCAAGTGGTACGAAACAAAATCCATAATCTCACTCATTCTTGCCTGGATGATATTGGCTAAATTCTTTACAGAAATTTCTTTGGGGGCCATACCACGTAATCCCGGGATTGTAATGAATGCATTGGATTTTGCTTCGTCACTCAATGCACTGCCGAATTGAACTTTCATTTGTTCGGCCTGTGTTTTTAAAACTCCTAACCCTGTTTTAATATCGTTGGTAATATTTTCGCCACCGAAAGGTATTACAGCTGTATGTTTTAAAATGCCTTCGTAAAAAACAGCAAGGTCTGTGGTACCGCCACCAATATCAACAATAGCTACACCTGCTTCTAAATCCTGATCGCACATTACTGCTGCAGCGCTTGCCAATGGTTGTAATACTAAATCTTTTGTTTTAAGGTTTGCTTTTTCAACGCTGCGGTTAATATTGCGAATGGCATTTTTATCGCCGGTGATGATATGGAAGTTTGCTCCCACTTTTACCCCGGTGTACCCTATCGGGTTTGGTATATTTTGAAAATTATCTACGGTAAATTCCTGCGGGATAACATCGATAATTTGATCGCCTGCAGGAATATAGGTACGGTATTGATCTGCAACCAAACGATCTATTTCAAGCTGTTTGATTTCTTCTTCATTATCCTGGCGAACAATATCGCCACGGGTTTGAAGGCTTTTAATATGATGGCCTGCGATACCAACATATACTTCGCTGATATCTAAATTAGGATTCGATGCATAACAATTTTCAAGCGCCTGCTGAATGGCTTTGATTGTTTGATCGATGTTTAGCACCATGCCATGTTGCACGCCATTGCTGTTGGCACGCCCAAAGCCCAGTATCTCTAATTTGCCGTATTCATTTTTGCGGCCGGCTATTGCCGCAATCTTTGTGGTTCCTATGTCGAGGCCGACAATAATGGGTTGTTCCTGGTTCATAGTTGTATGTTTTGTGTTTGTGTGTTGTGTGTTTGTTTATATATTAATAGTCGTTGTTCGGTTTTGATTCAAATGGTTTTTTAGCCGGCAACGGTTTTGTTGGTATTGGCTTTGTCATTTGTTCAGGTTGCTTATTCACTTTTGGTTTCGGTTTGTCGGGCACCGGTTTTGCCGCTGCCGTTTTTGGTTTTGGCTTTAAATCAGCCGGCTTCTTTGCAGGAAGCACCGCAGGCCTTGCCTTGGGAGCAACTGTTGCCGGCTTTGGTGTTGGTTTGGGCACCGTTGAAGCTGCAGGCTTTGGTGCTGTTGGTTTTGGTGCTGTTGATATGGTAGCCTGTTGTTGCATTACCCTATCCAATGTTGCCGGCGCATCTTCATTATCATCCCGCTGCATCGATTGCTGAATCATATTTTCATCAGTAGTATTGCTGCCATTATCCGATTGAATGATTTGTGTAGAATCATTGGCGGCTTTTTCAGCATTTACAACAATCTGCTGCATTATCTGAATTGCCCTCAGTGAATCTTCTGTTTTATCATCTGCCCCTTTTCGTTTTGCTACTATCTGGTTTTTGTATTGCACATTGATTACGCTGTAATAATTCCAGCCGGTATTGGGCATTACTTTTTTATAGAACAACTTAAGCTTACTGAATTTGCCTTCAACATCGGATGCATCACCAAATACAATAATATTATTGCCGATTTTAGGCACAAACTCAAACGTACGTTGTGGCGTAATTACAACCTGATCAATCAATGCCATGCAGAATGAGTCTTTTTGTATAGCAGCACTTAGTGTACTTACTTCTCTCAACAAATTACTATCCACTTTAGCTAATACGATTTTGTCGGATGGAAAATCAGTAAACACCGGTAACCTTGCAGAAAACTTTTCGCTTAATGGCAACATCTCAATTGCGGTATCAATATAAAAAGTGGTTCCAGAAGTAGTGAACACTCTTGCAATTGGTTCCCGCTCTATTACTTTTACCTGCAGCGTATTATTATTATCAAAGAACAATTCGGCTTTCTTTACCCATACATTGTGTTTCAATTTTTCTTCTACGGTTTTTAAATTGAAACTACCAACAGGATACCCTACCGGATCTCCACCTTCAATTACTGCAATGGAATCAAGTATATCTTTTTTATCTACAAAAAAACTATTCTGTACACCTACAATACTTATATTAACGCCCTTACAACGCTGAGCATCTTTTATTCTTATAGCAGCAACCAGTAACACTATAGTGCCGGCACCTATGGCAACCCATAGTGTGGTAAGCATCCATTTAATTACTATTTTTTTATTAATTGCCATTGCTATAATTACCTACTCTAAAATTTCTTTTAATGGTTGAACCAATGTGTCAATATCTCCTGCTCCTGCTGTTATAAAAACCTCAGGCTTATGATCTGTTGACCATGTTGATAATTCTTCTTTCGATTTTACACTTGCATTTTTATTTTTCATCTTCCCCAAAATCATTTCGCTTGTTACACCTTCTATCGGCAATTCTCTTGCAGGATAGATTGGTAAAAGGATTACTTCATCTGCCAAATCAAGCGTTGCTGCAAACTCATCGGCAAAATCTCTTGTTCTTGTGTACAGGTGTGGTTGAAATACTACTGTACATTTTTTATTATTGAACAAGGCTTTTGCACTGCTTATCAATGCTCTCAATTCTTCCGGATGATGTGCATAATCATCAATGAATACTACACCATCTGCAGTTGGAGTTATGATATATTCAAACCTTCTTTTTACACCTTTAAAAGAACTTACGGCCGCTTTTATTTTATCATCGTCAATTCTTAACTGATGTGCTATTGCTATTGCTGCTGTTACATTTTCTACATTGTGTAAACCGCCCATATTCAATACAACATCTTTTAATGTCCAGCCTTTTATTGTTACATCAAACTGATAACTGCCGTTATTCATTTTGATATTGCTTGTAAATACATCTGCAGTTGCATCCTGCAAGCTGTACTGAAAATGTATATCGCCTTTTAATTCATTGGCTCTTTTCAATCCAAACTTGCTTATTAATAAACCACCCGGTTTTATTTTGGTGGTGAAATCGATAAAAGCCTGCTCTACTGCATCTTCCGTTCCATATATATCCAGATGGTCTGCATCCATTGCTGTAACCACTGCCATATTCGGGCTTAATTTCAAAAAACTTCTGTCGTACTCATCGGCTTCTACTACACAGCAATTGTTTTCGCTGCTCCAAAAGTTGGTGTTGTAGTTTCCGGAGATACCTCCTAAAAACGCATTGCAACCAAAACCTGTATCACGCAGGATATGCGCAATCATTGTACTGGTAGTGGTTTTGCCATGCGTACCTGCCACGCATATATTAAAAGAACTTTTTGTTATTGCACCTAAAATATCGCTGCGCTTTACTACGGTGTAATTATTTTGCTGGTAATAGTTTAACTCCTTATGATCTTTTGGGACTGCCGGAGTATAGACTACAACCTGTACATCTTTATCAATTAATTCGATGTTGTCTTCGTAATGAACACTAATTCCTTCTTTAACTAATTGAAGGGTTAATGTTGTTTCTGTTTTATCATATCCCGATACCGCAACTCCTTTCGATTTAAAATATCTTGCCAATGCACTCATCCCGATTCCGCCGATGCCGATAAAGTAAATGCGTCTTATATTGTTTATGTCTATCATCTGATCGTGTTCAGTATTTCATTTGCTATTGTTTCATCAGCACTGGTTATTGCCAACGGAATAATATTTTGTTTTAGTTGCCGTTGCAATGCGTCATCTTTCGATAAACTGATTACAGTTGACACCAATTTTTCTTTTGCTTCATTGTCCTTTACAATTAATGCCGCCCGTTTATTTACCAGGTTCATTGCGTTGGCCGTTTGATGGTCTTCGGCTGCAAATGGATAGGGCACTAATACTGCAGGTTTTCCTACCACACACAATTCATATACAGTTCCGCCCGATCGGCTTATAATAATATCGGCTGCTGCATAGGCGTAATCCATTTCAGTTATAAAATCGTTTACCCAGATATTTACTTTGCCTTCTGCTTTTGCTTTGTATTCTGCTGCAGTTGTTTTGCCCGTTTGCCATATTAGCTGAAGGTTATTAGCTGCAAATTCATTGACATGTATTGCCAATGCTTCGTTAATACTTTTTGCTCCTAAACTTCCGCCAATTGCCAGTATGGTTGTTTTACTTTCATCCAGGCCAAAGAACCGTATCCCTTCGCTCCTGCTAACGGTTGAGCTTACAATATTTTTCCTTACCGGATTACCTGAATATATCAGCTTTTCGTTCGGGAAAAATTTCTGCATGCCATCGCTTGCTGTAAAAATTTTTGTTGCCCGCTTTCCTAATAATGCATTGCTTTTACCGGCAAAAGAATTGGTTTCATGTATGAAAGAAGGAATCCCTTTGCTTTGTGCATACCGTAATACCGGAAACGTGGAATAGCCACCAACTCCTACTACTGCATCCGGCTTAAACTCTTTAAATATGCGCCGTACCTGCCCAAAACTTTTTAGCAGCTTAATCGGCAACCCAATATTTTTTATCAAAGAACTTCTGTTGAAACCTGCTATATCCAATCCTTCTATCTTATAACCTGCTTGCGGCACTTTTTCCATTTCCATTTTTCCTCTGGCACCTACAAACAAAATTTCTGTTTGCGGTTCAAAACGTTTGATGGCATTGGCAATGGCTACTGCCGGAAATATATGGCCGCCTGTTCCTCCTCCTGCTATTATAATTCGTTTTGCCATAATTACGCTACTGCTACTATTGGTTGCCCTTGCCCTTCCAACTGCTCTACGTTTCTTGCTACACTTAAAATAATTCCTATTGATAAACAGGTAAACAGAAAACTACTTCCGCCCATACTAATCAATGGTAATGTTACTCCTGTATTTGGAAATATATTTACATTCACACCCATGTTTGCAATAGCTTGTATTGCCAACGTAAAGCTCAATGCCAATGCCAAGAATGCTCCGAATGCAAAAGGGCATTTTCTATACAACCGAATGCATCTATATAAAAACAACAGATAAATAAATATTATCAATACACCGCCTACTAATCCGTACTCTTCTAATATTATGGCAAAAATGAAATCGTTGTATGCCTGTGGCAAATAGTTGCGTGCCTGGCTATGCCCCGGACCCAAGCCTACAAATCCTCCATTAGCAATTGCAATTTTTGCCTGATTGATTTGATACATTTTTTCATTTTGATCTTCCTTAGTGCTATACCTGAATGTTTGTATCCGTCCTATCCATGTTGGCACACGACCTATGGAAAGTATTGCAGGAAGCTCTTTTGGTTTGTGCGCTTCTTTATCGTAATACTTAGAAGCAATCATTAACAGAAACAATATGGGCAACAAGCCAATGGCCATTGTTCCTAAAATATGCTTGGTGCTTACACGACCGATAAACATTAATATAAAACTTGTACCCGCAATCAACAATGCCGTTGATAAGTTTGCCGGCGCAATTAATATCACTATGATTGCAACAGGCATTACTACCGGTAAAAACCCTTTTTTAAAATCCTTAATTACATTTTGCTTACGGCTTAACTGACGACTCAAATACATGAACAGTGCCAACCTTGCAAGGTCGGATGTTTGGAAAGTCATATTGATAACCGGTAGTTTTATCCAGCGGCTTCCAGCATTTAACTGTACTCCAAAAAACAAGGTGTACAATAAAAGGGGAATAGAAACCAAAAACAATATCAATGCTATCCTTGAGTACAATGTATAATTAACCCGATGAGCGAAATAAATAATGGCTACTCCCAAAATGATAAAGCCTAATTGCTTAAACAAATAACTTTCAGGGCTCTTACTATATTTATAGGCTAATGAACCCGTGCTGCTATATACCACCAACAAGCTTACTAATGTTAAAAGAATTACGATAGCCCATATCACACGGTCGCCCTTGGTTTTGCTTACCAGGTTACCGCCCATATTACCACTCATATTCCTGAATGGAGAATCGGGTGCTATTGATATGATATCTTTAAATGCCATTGATTATTATAATTCTCTTACTGCTTGTTTAAATTGTTTGCCCCTGTCTTCATAATTTTTAAAAAGATCGAAGCTTGCACATGCAGGGCTTAATAATACCACATCGCCCTTGCTTGCAAAATGAAATGCTGCCTGTACTGCTTCCTGCGCACTGTTTGTATTTACCATTAGTGAAACTATATCCCCAAACGCTTCATGTATTTTACGGGTGTCAATACCCATGCACACAATTGCTTTTACTTTTTCTTTTACCAGGTCTTTCAGTAAATCATAATCATTGCCTTTATCAACGCCGCCTAATATTAAGATGGTAGGTTTTTCCATGCTCTCCAATGCAAACCAGGTACTGTTTATATTGGTAGCCTTGCTATCATTAATAAACTCTACACCTTTAATAATACCTACCGGTTCCATCCGATGCTCCAGGCTCTCGAATGTTTGCAGGGATTCCCTTATGATTTCTTTGCGTATATCAACAGCCGCTGCCGATAAGCTTGCAGCCATATTGTTATACTGGTTGTGCTTTCCTTTTATGGCAAAGTCTTCGATGCTCATCTGCATCTCTTCACCTTTCCATTTAAGGTGCATCTGTGCGTTGGTCAGGTACGCTCCCTGTGGCAGTTGTTTACTCATGGCAATTGGGGCTAATGTTGATTTAATGGGGTATTCGCTCAAATATTTCATTGTTATTTCATCGTCCATACAATAAATAAAAACATCTTCTGCTTGTTGATTCATTGTAATACGAAACTTACTATCTATATAATTCTTAAACTTATAATCGTACCTGTCTAAATGATCTTCGGTAATATTGGTTAGTACCGCCACATCCGGACGAAAGGTTTTTATATCATCCAATTGAAAAGAACTAATCTCCGCTACATATAATTCTTTCGGAGCTTCGGCTATTTGCTTTGCAAACGAATAACCGATATTGCCAACCATTGCACAATCAACCCCTGCATGTTTGCAGATATGATAGGTTAATGCAGTAGTAGTGCTTTTGCCATTGCTTCCGGTAATTGCTATGATTTTGCTATTGCCTTTATATCGAAATGCAAATTCTATTTCACTAATAACCGGAATTCCTTTTGCTCTTATTTTTTTAACCAGTTCATTTTTTTCAGGAATGCCCGGGCTTTTCATTACCTCATCTGCATTCAATATTGCTTCCTCACTATGTGTTGCTTCCTCAAAGCGTATATTATTTTCTGTTAATTCCTTTTTATAATTTTCTTTGATAGTGCCGCCGTCACTTACGAATACATCATACCCTTTCTGCCTGGCCAGCAATGCTGTGCCAATACCACTTTCTCCTGCACCGAGTATAACAATGCGTTTCATCACTGATTAAAAATTTTAGTTGGTTTTTGCTGATAGTGGATGCAGGGTTTTATGATTCCTGCGAATCATTTACCACTTAACAAGTGGCAAAAAAGGGTTTTTCAACAGCATAGAATTTAACAGGTCATGGTGTTCCGAGGGCGCAACTGGTTTTATCCGATATTGCCTCTCTTGAATTGGAAAACTTTATACTGATATGGGTCAGTTTCGGTTTTCGGTCTTTCAATTATTTATCCTTTCTGCCTATCTTAATTTTAATGTTACAATCGCAAACACTACACACAAGATTGTTACAATCCAAAACCGCACAGCTATCTTGCTTTCGTGGTAGCCCAACTTCTGGTAATGATGATGTAAAGGGCTCATCAAAAAAACCCTTCGTCCCTCGCCATACTTTCGCTTGGTATATTTAAAATAACTTACCTGTATCACTACGCTTATATTCTCTACCAAAAACACCAGGCAAAAAATTGGTATCAATAACTCTTTACGAACGATAATTGCCAATGCTGCAATAATGCCTCCCAATGCAAGACTTCCGGTATCGCCCATGAAAACCTGTGCCGGATAAGCATTGTACCAAAGAAAACCTATACAGGCGCCTACAAATGCTGCGATAAAAATGGATAGCTCTGCAAGGTTTGGTATATACATTATGTTCAGGTATTCTGCAAACCTTAACGTACCGCTTACATAAGCAAAAATCCCTAACGCTATACCAATAATTGCACTTACGCCTGTTGCCAAACCATCCAATCCATCTGTTATATTCGCTCCGTTTGAAACAGCCGTTACTATAAATATTACAATGATGATATACAGTACCCAACTATACTTTTCCAAACTCTCCGGCAACAATTTTGCATAATTGAACTCATGCCCTTTTACAAAAGGAATTGTTGTAATTACATCTTTAGCATCCACAAAAACCCTTGGCTTACCACTCACCATTATTGTATCAAACGTTGGATTTGTTTTTCTGCCGACTGTTTTATCAATACTTGCAGAAGGTTGCAACTCCCGTTTTACAATTACATTCTGATTAAAATAAAGCGTAGCTCCAACAATAATCCCTAACATCACCTGCCCTATTATTTTAAATTTTCCCGCCAATCCATCGCTATCACTTTTTTTATAGGCTATTCCTTTTTCTTTTGCAATACGTTTTGCTCTTATCTTTAAATAGTCATCTAAAAAACCAATCGCTGCCAGCCAAATCGTACATAAAATCATTAAGCGTATATATACTTTGTTTAGGTTTGCCAGCAATAAGGTTGGTATCAAAATACTTAGGATAATAATGATGCCGCCCATTGTAGGTGTTCCAACTTTTTGTTTTTCACCTGCTAAACCCAAATCCCGAACGCTTTCACCTAATTGCCTTTTCTGTAAAAACTTAATAATCTTCTTTCCAAACACAGTCGCTATTACAAGGCTGAGTATTAACGCCAGCATTATCCTGAAAGTGATGAAATGAAACAATCCACTTCCCGGGAATTTTATCCCGTTTTTTGTTAGCCATTCAAATAAGTGATACAGCATTTTTAATGTGCTGATTTGCTACTATGCTAATCAGCTAATTCCTTTTTTATTGTTACCGTTTATTAATCTGCCAATTTGCTAATGTGCTAATCAGCCAATTTCTTAATATTACCTTCATTGGTTTTGCTTGCAGTTCTCTAAAAAATTAGCACATTAGCTAATTAGCAGATTAGCACATTGTTCTACTTCTCTAACAACTCAAATACCTCACGCAAAACTTCTTTATCATCAAAATCATACTTCACGCCTTTTATGTCCTGATATTTTTCATGTCCTTTTCCTGCTACCAAAACAATATCTTCTTTTGCTGAAAGACTGACTGCTGTTTTAATTGCTTCACGCCTATCCGCAATCGTTATGTATTTTTTACGGGCTACTATTTTTACACCCGCTTCCATTTCTTTTAATATCTCTAACGGATCTTCGCTTCGTGGGTTATCAGAGGTAAACACCACTCTGTCGCTGTATTCGCAAGCTACCTCTGCCATGATGGGGCGCTTTGTTTTATCCCTGTCGCCGCCGCAGCCTACTACCGTTATGATATGCTCGTTGCCTTGCCTTAGTTTTTTTATCGTTGCCAATACATTCAACAATGCATCGGGCGTGTGTGCGTAATCAACAATACCAATTACTTTCTCGTTATTGCTTACGATATAATCAAACCGTCCTTCTGCACCGTTCAATCCGCTTAGTACTTCCAGCACTTTTATTTTATCCTGCTTTAAGCAAATAGCTGCACCATATACTGCTAATAAATTGTATGCATTAAACTCACCTATCAAACGGAAATAAATATCGATGTCATTAATCAGCATGTGCAAACCTGCCAGGCTGTTATCTAATATCTTTCCTTTAAAATCAGCCATTGTTTTAAGGCTGTAGAAATATTTTTTTGCGGCTGTGTTTTGCAACATTACTGCACCACGTTTGTCATCTGCATTGCTGATAGCAAAAGCCGTTGAAGGCAAGCTATCAAACCACGATTTTTTTACCCGGATATACTCATCAAATGTTTTATGATAATCCAGGTGATCATGTGTGATATTGCTGAACAAAGCACCGGCAAATTGCAAGCCTGCTATGCGATGCTGATGAATCGCATGGCTGCTGCATTCCATAAACACATATTCGCAACCTTCATCCAGCATCTGTTTCAACAAACCGTTTATGCTTACAGCATCAGGAGTAGTGTGGGTAGCAGATAACACTGTATCACCAATCTGATTTTGCACAGTGCTCATTAATCCGCACTTATAACCCAATGCTGTAAACAATTTCCAAAGCAACGTAGCGATGGTTGTTTTGCCATTCGTACCCGTTACTCCAACAAGGTTTAATTTCAAAGATGGTTCTTCATAAAAATTATGACTTAAGAAGCCGGCTGCTATTGCAGTATCTTCTACCTGTATATAGGTAATGTTATTTTGAATTGTTGCCGGAAGCGTTTCGCATACAATAGCTACCGCACCTTTTTCAATTGCCTTTTCAATGAACGCATGGCCATCGGATGCACTTCCTTTTATCGCAATGAAGCAGGAGTCAACGCCCACTTTGCGTGAGTCGATGCAGAGATCCTTTATTTCGATAGCAGTAGTACCTGTTACCGAACGGATGCTCACTTTATATAAAATATCCTGCAACATTATTTTTTAAATACGCTCCTTAGTTTAATATTAATGATATGGTTTGATTTTTCCGGAAGGTTGTTCCTGCTGCCGGCAACTGATTCACCACTTTGCCTCTGCCCGTTACTGTTACTACCAAGCCTTTATTCTCTAATAAATACACTGCATCTTTTAATCCCATTCCTTTTACATCCGGTGTAATTAAATCTGATGGAGATGAATGTTCCGGAGGTTCGTTCAAAGTGGATCTATTATTTTTCATCTTTACATTCCTCCATGATCCGCCTCTAACGGAATCTGCTACAGCAATATGCATCCAGTCGAAAATCGAATTCAAATCATTCTTTAATCCATAATAATTATACGATGCGGTATCTGCGGCATACGGCGCATTAGGTTTTGTGTGCTCTACAAACCTTGAATAAATTTTATCGCTTATTTCTTTAAACACCACACCCGAAACATCTGCACCATATATCAATTTCGATTCATTACTATTTTGTATCACTACAGCCATCGTATATTTTGGATGATCTGCAGGAAAGAAACCGATAAAAGATGCCTGATAAATTTTATTGCCTTTATTGTACCCTCGGTTATCCAACGCTGTTACGGCAGTTCCTGTTTTGCCGGCTATCTCGTAGGCAGTATCTTTTATTTTATGAGCCGTACCGTGTACACTATCTACCACAGCACGCATACATTCTCTCAATTGCAACAGCGTAGTATCGCTGCATATTTTTTCTACTACTACCTGTGGTTGAAACACTTTTATATCTGTCCCAAATTCACGGATTGAATTCACCAGATAGGGTTTCATCATCCTTCCGTTATTAGCTACTGCATTATATACCATCAGCATATTTAATGGTGTTACCAACTCTTCGTATCCATGTGCCATAAACGGAATCGTTGTTGCACTCCATGTTTTGCTGCCGGGTTTTTTAATAATCGGATAACCGGATGATGCCACGATATCAACACCTGTTAATGTATCTAAATGCAATTGATGCAGGTGGTTTACAAATTTTGAAGGCTGGCTTCCGTAATATTGATTGGCCAGTTCTGCAAAAGCCACATTGCTACTTCTTGCAAAAGCATCCTTCACTGATATCACACCTGTGCCTAAATGCGAGTCTTTAATTTTCAAACCATAATAACTGATAACACCACCATGACAATCAACTTTACTATTAACCGTTACATATTTATCTTCAAGCAAACTCAACAGCGTAGCCACTTTAAAAATGGACCCCGGTTCAGTACGTTTACCAATACCGTAGTTCAGGTCTTCCGTATAAGTGTTTCCTTGTTTCCCTAAATTGGCAATAGCTTTTATTTTTCCGGTAGCCGTTTCCATTATAATCACAGAACCATGCAATGAATTATTGCCTACCAACATTTTCATCAAAGCATTTTCTGCTACATCCTGCATATAGGTATCCAGCGTGGTAACAATGTCTTTCCCATTTTCGGGTGTTACTTCAGCACCTTCTACCGGCATATAGGCTCCGGATGCATAACGCATTAACTGTTGACCGGTAGTACCTCTTAATACACTGTCATAACTTTGTTCAAGACCGATATTTTTACTGCTGTCAATTCTTGAAATACCAATTGTTCTGTTTGCCAGCAATACATATGGATTAATACGTTTATCAAGGCTTTCAATAATAAAACCACTTTTGTTTTTTCCTAAACGCACCAACGGAAAATTTCTTAATTGCTGATAGTCGTCAAAAGAAATTTTCTTTTTTAAAGTGTAATAGCGGTCTTCGTCGTTATAAGCCTGTTGTAATTCTCTTTTGTATTGCTCTGCTGTTTTATCCTTAAACAAATCCGCTATATAAAAACTAAGCGAATCGATATTATCTTTAAAACGTTTGCCGTCTTTTTCACGTAACCCGTCTGCATCAAAATCGATATACACATTAAAAATTGGTACCGATGTACTTAATATATTGCCATCTTCACTATAGATTGTTCCACGCTCTGCATCTACAGGCATATATTTTAAATGAAGGCTGTCGCCCATGCTTTTCCAGTATGCACCCTGCACCCGTTGGATATAGAAAGCCCGGCCCATCACTACTACACCCAGTACTGCTATCCCTATAAAACAGAGATACACCCTCCACAATATGTCTTTTTTAATATCCATTTTCAACAGCCGCTTTCGCAGCGTTTGCAATTTTTATTTAACCGGTACCGTTATTGAAAATTTATTTTACTTAATTACCCGCTACAACTGAATCCACTTGCAATTTTACAGCAGGCCTTGTCAATTCTTTTAACCCCAATGGCTCTACTGCCCTTTCCAACTCACTTGGCTTGCTTCTTAATATCACTTCTGCCTGTATTGATTTATAATCAATTTGCAGGTCTTTAATATTTTTTTCTGTGGTACTTATGTTCCTTGCCAACTTATCAGCATAATGCCCGTTGTAGATGTAGAGAACGGTAAGCGCTGCGATGAAAAAGAAGAAGGGTATATTGCGGACAACCCATTGATAGGTAAAAAACCTTTTCCATTCGGATTTTTGAGATGGAGCCTGTTCCTGTATTTTTTCTTCGTCGCTCATTTTATATTGTCAATGGTGAATGGTCAATTGTAAAATATTATTGGTGTGTAAAAGACTCACCATTCTTTATGCACCAATCACCTGATTATTTTTTTTCTGCTACCCTAAGTTTTGCACTTCTTGATCTTGGATTTTGTTGCAGCTCTGTTTTTGTTGGCAGCACCGGTTTCTTTGTTATGATTGTAAACAAGGTGTCTGCTTTAGTACCATATATTTCATCCACTTCAACTTCTTCTGTATTTCCTGTCTTAAAAAAATTCTTTACAATCCTGTCTTCCAGCGAATGAAACGTTATAATTGCTGCTCTACCGCCGGGTTTTAATACTGCAGGTATCTGTTGCAACATTTCTTTTAAAGCTCCAAACTCATCATTCACTTCAATCCGCAATGCCTGAAATACCTGTGCAAAATATTTTTGCGGAATCCCTTTCACCGCTGATTGTATGGCCTGCTTAAACTCTTCGATTGTTTTTAAGGAAACCAATTCCCTTTGCGTTACAATCGTTTTTGCCAATGTTTTAGAATTGGTTACTTCACCGTATTGCTCAAACAACTTATGCAATTCCTGCTCAGATGATTTTTTTAGGATATCCGCCGCCGTTAATGTTTGCCGTTGATCCATCCGCATATCCAGTGCAGCATCAAAACGTATTGAAAACCCTCTGTCTGCTTCATCAAACTGATGACTGGATACACCCAAATCAGCCAGTATCCCATCTACCTGCGAAAATTTATGCAGCCTCAAAAACCGTTGCAAATGCCTGAAATTGTGCGGAACAAAAACTATCCGTTCATCTTCGGGCAAATTCTTTTTAGCCGCTTCATCCTGGTCAAAAGCAATCAGTTTTCCTTTTGTGTTTAGCTTTTGCAAAATCGCCCTGCTGTGTCCACCACCTCCAAATGTGCAATCAACATAAACACCATCCGGTTTGATATTCAAATACTCTATGGCTTCATTCAGTAAAACCGGTATGTGGTAATCGCTTTTCAATCTTGGTAAATGAGCTTAGTTAGTGTCGGGGTTGTTCATCACATCGTTTGCCAGCTTACTGAAATCTTCCGGTGAAATATTTTCAAA
>Ga0206858_1089_pt1 | contig 24734 bp, 22 predicted proteins | sample Alteio_BWOrgCont_46_FD_152622 | JGI IMG/M metagenome (GOLD analysis project Ga0206858, IMG submission 152622) | Enriched cells from forest soil in Barre Woods Harvard Forest LTER site, Petersham, Massachusetts, United States -... | ecosystem: Environmental > Terrestrial > Soil > Temperate forest >... | reverse complement strand
TTTGAAACAAAAGCAGAGTACAGGATGATAGAAGTAATTGGTGCGGATGCGGTAGGCATGAGCACGGTTCCGGAAACAATTGTTGCTGTACATGCCGGGCTTTCTGTTTTTGCAATAAGCGTAATCACGGATTTAGGAATACGTGATGATGATAATGTTATAACACATGAAGAAGTATTACTGGCTGCAAAAGAAGCCGAACCTAAATTATCACTCATCTTTAAAGAGTTGATTGCACAATTATAATAAATATCATTTTTTATTTTACACAACAAAGGCAATCAAATTGATTGCCTTTGTTTTTCAACATACATTTATCGTAAAAACAACGGGCACTAAAAAGTACCCGTTGTTTTTACGACGCAACTTTTATTACAACTTAACAATTTTCTGAGTTATTTTCTCATTCTCCCAAATCAAAGAAATATAATACACGCCTGCTTTTAATGAAGGGGCATTAATAGTTGCAGATTGATTTCCCTTTGTGACATCAATAAATGAATGCAGCAATACTCTTCCTGAAACATCATTAATAACAACATTAATTTTTCCAATGCTTCCCGAATTAATATCCAATACAATTGAATTGCTTATTACAGGATTAGGCTGAACAGTAAACGCATTAATAACTTCTTTTGACAAGTCGATTGTTATTGTTTTAGAATAAACAAATGCACCATCTTTGTCAACCTCTTTCAACCGGTAATAGTTAATACCGTTAGCAGGGTTATTATCAACAAGCATGTAATTGTTTACTGTATTACTTAATGCATTCACTGTTCCAACAGTTGTAAAATTTACACCGTCTAACGAACGTTCAACAATAAATAATTTATTATTAACCTCATTGGTTGTTTTCCAGTTTAGGTTAACCGTCCTGTTATTATTCAACGAAGCGGTAAATGACAACAAGGAAACAGGCACTACCGTGTTCGGCATTTTTGTGTACCAAACAGGTGCCGAAATTGTTCTATTACCTGCTATTGTTATATCGGCATAATAATACCCTGTCTCTCCATTTGCCAATGTATAATCAGCATAACTTAATGTATAAGCATTGGCACTGGCAATTTGAACCGGCAATATGTTACTGCCGGGAACACCATACATCAGTTTGATAGATGGTGTTGCCGAAGCATTTGTTGGATCAAGAGCATAGATACTTATACCCGGCACATTACTGCTGCTGACAATGCTTCCCATCTGCTGATTGTTCACCATAAAACTCACCCTTGTATCACAATCTTCTGTAGCATAAAAATGACGGCTCTTCAGTGCTGCAAAAAAATCCGGTTTTGTTAATGTTGGCGATAATATACAAAGCCTGTTATCATTAGCCCTGCCGAAATTGGTATTATGTGTATCCTGATCCATAAACGGTGCTATGTGATATCCTTTGGAAAGCAATCTTGTATAATAATCCAAAAAGCCCATCGAACTTGGATTATCATTATAAGTAGTACTCGTAGAAAATGCAGGACCACTTTCAACTGCGCAACCTAACACAGCACTATCGGCTGTTGCGTTAAATGGCACACTGGCAATATTATTATAGTCGGATGATTGAGGATGTGCCAATGAGGCAAATGCTTCATCCCCAGAATTATTAAGATTGTTAATCAACCTGAATAAACCGGTAGAACTGGTAGTTTCAGGTGTTCCTAAATAATCGCTTTTGGCAACATAAAGATTATAGTTGCCACTCTCCCATCCTATTAATGAATCTACACCATAAACCAATACATGCCCGCCATTGCTTATTACACCCCACTCCATTCCATGCAATGCTAAAAAGGTTGGAGTAGTTGCTGCATTAGCTTGCGCAATACCAGGTTGCCAACTGGCCAAATGCATCCCTGCTTCACTATGGTTATGCTCAGATATACCCAGGAAGTCCATGCACATTGAGTTTTGTGCATACGCATAATCCGTTGCCGGCGTTGCGGTAGCATTATCTGCATTACCATCTGAATAAGAAGAATGCGAATGAAGATTGCCAAAATAATAATTCAAAGCGGCAACAGTTGTAGTAGTTGCCGAACCTGTTAAAGGATTTGCGGTTAAATATAGAGGACCACCATTACATAAGGTATTATAACCAAATACATAATAGTAATAAGTAGTACCTGCAGTAAGATTGTAATTTATAAATGAATTGGCATTTGTATTACCGATTACAGTACCGCCTCCTAATGAAGCACCAATAGCATAGCTTGTTCCATTTGCTGGCGTGGCAGTTAGCGCAGGCTGGCTACTTTGTACAACCAAATAATTATCCGTATTGGGAGTTGTGCTAAAACTGCCATTAATAGTAGTATTAGATGTCAACAAATTAAGGTTGGTTGGTTGAGCAGTTGGTGTTGTACACGCTGCAAGGTCTTCGGTGCTTACATTGGCTGTTAACGGTGATGCTGTATTATAAACGGGACCGTTACTGCAGTTAGCTGAATTAATTGCATATACAAAAAAGTGATAGGTTGTTCCGCTACTTAATCCTGTTGTATTAAAAGAAGTGGCAGCAGACCTTGACACGACAGTTCCATCCCCAATTGTGTACCCTTCATTATAAACAGTTCCGTTTGTTGGCGTTCCTGTAAATGAAGATGATGTTGTCCGTACAACAAGGTATTCATCCGTATTGGCAGCCGGAGTAAAAGAACCGGCAATACTGTTTGTTGTAATTTTCCCAAAAGTTAAAGCAGTGGCTTGCGCAGAAGGTGTAGCACATGGTAATGCTCCGGCTAATGTGGTTGCATTTCCCATAAGCGGGTTTGTTGCCAAATACAACGGACCTCCCGTACAGGCATTGTTCATTGAAAAGATAAAAAAGTAATAATTGGTAGAATTATTTAATCCCGTTGCAGTGATAGATGTACTATTACTAAGAGAGATAACAGTTCCATCACCAACATTATCGCCTATGCTGTAAATGGTACCATTGATTGGATTATCCGTTAATCCATTATTTGTACTCATCACAATTAAATAATTTTCAGGAGCAGGGCTTGCAGGTGTAAATGAAAATGATATGGCGTTATTGATAACAGTACCCAACGAAAAATTGGTTGCCTGTGCTGTTGGTGCCGTACAAGGTGTTGTTGGCACAGCCGTTACTTTTACATTATCAATACTAACTCTTGGGCGGGAGCCTGTAGTACCGCCGGTACCATTATAAAAATAAAAACGCAAACGTGCAGTGGCCGAATTATTGAAGGATGCAGGCAATGCTACATTTACAATGCTTCCTGCTGTTGCCGCATTGTTGGTAAAGTTTAAAACCTGTGCTGCAGTAATTTCAGTAAATGATATACCATCAATAGATGCATACACCCGCAAAGATGCATTCCTGTTGCCTGTGCTATTATTAAGAGAAGCCCAATCAAAACTCAATGTTCCCGCATTTAAGTTTGTAAAATCAAGCAACATATCCATTCCTACAGATGAAGTATTATCAGATGTGCCGGTTGAAAGCAATATCAAATTTTGTGTGCCCTTATATACACCTCCACTATAAGTTGGTGGAGAGCCACCCCCAGGTGTTTGAAAAAAATTTGACAGTGTAGTTATTCTTGTAGCATTAGGAATACCCGGTGTGGTAGTAGTGGCTGCAATACCTTTCCAGGCAGCAGCTCCAATGCCTGAAGTAAAAGTGCCATCCGATAGTTGAGCATTAAATGTCCAGTTGGCAATATCAGCAAAGGTTTCTGTATATGTAAAATTGCTTTGCGCAGACATATCTATTGGCGTCTGGCTTTTAGCAATAGTAAACAAAAGCAGCAATAACAGGAGTGTGTATATTCTTCTCATTGTGGTTATTTTAAATTAAAAAATTAATCCTCCATCTGATTATCGCAACAGTAATCAGATGCACTCATAAGGGAAGGACAATTATCTTAGTAGTACAGGAAATTAAAAGGAGAATCAGGTTAAGCCTATCTTCAATAATTAATCAATCTGAAGTACATGTTTGGTATAAAAGTTATTTTTTCTACTTTATACTAAAGAAGAAAAATTCGTGCTACAATTAATATGCAGTCTTGTCTGTTTTCTGCTCCCAAAGTTTAAACACACTTAATGCATCTTTTCTGCCAATAGGAATAATGGGAATCTTCCTATCTTTTAGATCAACCGTAATTTCATTATAAATTAATGAATCATCAAAACCTATATCAGCTGCATCCTGCCGGCAGTTAGCGTAATAAATTACTTTAGGGCGGGCCCAATAAATAGCACCAAGGCACATCGGACAGGGTTCGCAGGAAGTATATATTTCGCAATCATGCAATTGAAACGTATTTAAATTCTTACAAGCATCACGTATAGCTGTAACTTCTGCATGTGCAGTAGGATCGTTGGTAGAAGTAACTTTGTTATTGCCACGCCCTACAATCTCATCCCCCTTAACTACAATACAACCAAACGGACCACCTTCATTATTTACTACACCATTGTGCGATAGCTTGATGGCTTCCTGCATAAATTTCTCTTCTCTTGTCATACAATAGGTTTTAAGGTTAGTATGCGCTCTTGCCACCCCCAATATTTTCAATCGGGTGCCAGGTAGTTTTTATCTCCTGTAAATCCATAATAAAATAAGGCGATTGTCCATCATCCGCCAACCAATTTGTTTTATCGTATTGAAAAACACGTTTAATATTTTGCGTAGCTTTTTCCTGAATCAATTTTTTCAATTCATTGTCTGCTTCGCAAAAAACAACCGCATTTACATCCATGTGATCAGAAAAATAAGGAGCCAGTTCTGAAATTTTTCCGGTAAGGATATTTACAACACCACCCGGAAGATCAGATGTAGCCAACACTTCAGCAAACGTAACCGAACAAAGTGGCTTAGATGCAGAAGCCAAAACAATACAAGTATTACCGCCGGCAATGATGGGCGCAATAACAGAAATCAATCCAATCAACGAAGTATTTTGCGGAGCTATCACACTTACTACGCCTGTTGGTTCAGGAACAGAAAAATTAAAATGCGATGAAGCCACCGGATTAACGGAGCTGAATAATTGTTGGAACTTATCGCACCAACCAGAATAATATATTAACCGATCTATTGCAAGGTTCACTTCTTGTTCTGCATCCCTGGCAGATAAATCTTGTTTTATTAATTCATCAATAAACTGCGCTTTCCTGCCTTCCAGCATTTCGGCAATACGATATAGAATTTGCCCACGATTAAATGCCGCTCTCCCACTCCATCCTCCAAAAGCGCCTCTGGCTGCCACTACTGCTTCTCTAAAATCTTTTCTCGAACTCAAGCAAACATTTGCAAGGTTATCACCTTTGCTATTGGTAGCAACATAAAACCTGCCCGATTCTGTACGGGGAAATTGTCCGCCAATATATATTTTATAGGTTTTTAATACCTCCAATCGTTTAGCCTCTACTCCATTATTGCTATGTCCGTTTTCGCTAAACTTAATCGTTGTTTTTTTTATGGTTGATTTTGTTGCCATTTTAAATTTATTTTTTCTGCCGCTAATTGCACACTAACACAATTTGATTTACTATTAATTTATAAGATTCAAATAAGCACTTAATCCATGCAAACCACCTTCTCTACCGTAACCACTTTCTTTATAACCACCAAAAGGAGAGGTTGGATCAAACTTATTAAATGTATTTGCCCATACAACACCTGCACGCATTTTTGTAGTAAGGTTAAAAACCTTCGAACCTTTATCCGTCCATACTCCTGCCGATAGGCCAAATGGAGTGTTATTTGCTTTTTCAATTACTTCTTCATCCGTCCTAAAAGATTGAATTGCTAACACCGGACCAAATATTTCTTCTTGTGCTATACGGCTTGATTGTGCCACATTGGTAAAAATAGTTGGCTTACAAAAGAAGCCCTTACGGGGAAGCGCACACGAACTTTCAAACATATCTGCTCCTTCCTGAATTCCTATTTTGATATACTTATTAATTGTATCTAATTGTGCTTTTGAATTGATGGCACCAATATCAGTATTCTTATCTAACGGATCGCCGATGATTAATGTTTCAATACGATCTTTCAATTTTTGTATCACTTGTTTCATTACAGATTCCTGCACATACAATCTGGATCCTGCACAACAAACATGCCCTTGGTTAAAAAAGATGCCATTAATAATTCCCTCCACAGCCTGATCCAATGGTGCATCATCAAAAATGATATTGGCAGCTTTGCCACCTAATTCCAATGTTGCTTTTTTATTAGTACCGGCAATAGAACGCTGAATAATTTTTCCAACATCAGTTGAACCGGTGAATGCTATTTTATTAATGTCCGGATGATTCACGATCGCAGCACCTGTAGCACCTGCACCCGTAATAATATTTACAACTCCAGGTGGCAAATCAGCTTCCTGAATAATTTCTGCCAGCTTCAAAGCCGTAAGTGGCGTGGTTTCTGCAGGTTTTAAAACAACTGTATTGCCTGTTGCCAAAGCCGGTGCAATTTTCCATGCAGCCATCAGCAACGGAAAATTCCACGGGATAATTTGCCCCGCAACACCCAGTGGTTGTGTTCTTCTATTCGGGAAAGCATACTCTAATTTATCTGCCCAACCAGCATAATAAAAGAAATGATTAGCAGCAGCCGGTACATCAAAATCACGGCTTTCACGAATTGGCTTGCCACCATCCAATGTTTCAATCACTGCAAATTCCCTGGCACGCTCCTGCATCATACGGGCAATGCGGTAAATATATTTTGCCCGATCCTTTGCTGAAATTTTTCGCCATGTTTTTTCATAAGCATCCCTTGCTGCCTTCACTGCTTTATTTACATCCGCTTCATTTGCATCCGCCACTTCGGATAATTTTTCTTCCGTAGCCGGATTGATTGTATCAAAATATTTTTTGCTCGAAGGCTTCTCAAATTTTCCGTTTATAAATAAATCATACCGGGGATTTATTTTAGCAGCACTCTTACTTTCCGGTGCAGGAGCCAGTTTTCGGGCACTGTCGAATTTTAATTTGATAGTATTGCTTTTGCTTGTAGCCATTTTTTATATGTAATAAGTTATATTTATTAAGTAATAAGCAGCGTCTTATTAAGCCTTGTTAGTTTAATCAACAGAAAAATAATTGGGCGATTGATAGACTCCCGTTTTCTCTTTCATTAATTGCATGAGTACATCATTTGCTAAACTGCTTGCACCAAACCTGAACCATTCATTATTCATCCAATCTTCACCTAACACTTCATTCAGCATAATTAAATAATGCAGCGCAAGTTTCGATTTTGAAATACCACCTGCAGGTTTCATCGCAATCTTCTTACCCGTTTTATAATAAAAATCACGTATCGCTTCCAACATCACCAACGTAACCGGCATTGTAGCCGCAGGTTGAATTTTACCGGTTGATGTTTTTATAAAATCAGCTCCGGCATACATAGCAATATCACTGGCACGGCGCACTTTATCGTAAGTAACCAATTCGCCGGTTTCTAAAATTACTTTTAATCTTGCAGCACCGCAAGCTTCTTTAATAGCCGCAATTTCATCGAATACAAAATTGTATTCACCTTCTAAAAATTTCCCTCTTGATATAACCATATCCACTTCATCTGCACCTTCTGCAACAGCAAATTTTGTGTCTCGTATTTTCACATCCAATGGCGCTTGCCCACTTGGAAAAGCTGTTGCTACCGATGCTACTTTTACACCGGAATTACCCAATGCTTTTTTAGCCGTCTTAACCATCGATGGATACACGCAAATAGCTGCCACTGTAGGCAATCCTCCATAAACATCATGCAAATGAAACGCTTTATAACAAAGCTGTTTTACTTTTCCTTCAGTATCTTTTCCTTCCAGGGTAGTAAGGTCAATCATGTTCAAGGTTAGCAACAAGGCATTTAACTTGCTCTCCTTCTTAATACTACGCTTTGTAAACCGTGAAGCTCTTTCCTCAATACCAACCTGATCAATACGGGGTGATAAACTGAAATCGGGTAGGTAAACAAGATTATTTTTTTCTGCTGTCATATTTATAGAACTCAATTGTAAATATCAAAATTAGCTTATTCTTTTATTTTTCTGCAAAAAATGCAGAAAAATATAGTTTTAAATAAAAAAAAAGCACAAATCTATTTACCAGAAAAGATATTTACCCTATATTTGATTATGTAGCTTATTTTTTGGTTCACAGTTTTAAATCAAATCATTTACTTGATTATTTTATCGATGCGAACCCTGAAAAGTAAAATTTTATTTTGCAAAAACAAACATTCTCACAATGAAAAAAATTTACATTCCTATTTTCTCTTTAACCCTCCTCTTTTTAACAACAGCTTCCTTTGCGCAGGTTGCTTTTACTACAGGCAACCTTGTAGTATATAAAGTAGGTGATGGAGCAACTACATTATCCAGCGCAACCTTCCCCGTATCGCTGGATGAGTTTACAACAAGCGGAGCATTCGTTCAATCTTACCCTTTGCCATCCGCCGGTACAGGCAGAAGAATTGTAGCTGCAGGATCAACAACATCGGAAGGATTAATAACAAGATCTGTTGATAATAAATTTTTGTTGGTTACAGGTTATGATACATTACCCGGCAGAGCAGCTATTGCAGGCTCAACGTCTGCAGCTATAAACCGGATGGTCGGCGTAATAAACACGGCTGGCACGCTTGATCTTACGACAGCCTTAACGGATGCTTATTCCGGCGGGAATATAAGAGGGGTAGCAAGCACAAATGGAACAGATATTTGGCTCGCAGGAACTGCTTCGAGCACAGGAGGAATTCGTTATACAACAATAGGCTCTACCACATCTACACAGTTAGCCACAACACCAACAAATACAAGGGCAGTAAGTATTTTTAATAGCCAGTTATATTTCACTGCTGCAAGCGGTGCTTTTCTGGGAGTTAGTTCAATGGGCACAGGTACACCAACAACATCCGGCCAAACAGCCAGTATATTACCAGGTTTTCCTACTACCGGAGCTACACCAACACCTAGCCCGTATGCATTTGCAATAAACACTGCAGGTACTGTTGCTTATGTTGCAGATGACAGAGCTGTTGCTTCGGGCGGAGGTGTTCAAAAATGGACACTTAATTCCGGTACATGGTCGCTTGCCTATGTTTTAGGCACAACCAGCGCAAGAAGTTTAGTAGTAGATTGGAGCGGCTCTAACCCCATAATTTATGCAGTTACTTCTACAGGTTCCAGCGCAAACAGTATTGTTACTACTACAGATGCAGGTTCAGCATCCGCTACATTTGATACATTGGCAACAGCCGGAACTGATTATGTTTACAGAGGACTTGCATTTGCACCGGTAAGTACAACTGTTCCTGTAACACTTACAAGCTTTAAGGCTACGCCGGCCAGTGCTGTAGTTGATTTACAATGGACTACAAGCCAGGAAATAGCTGTTAAACAATTTGAGGTTGAAAAAAGCACAGACGATATAAAATTTGTTAGCATAGCTACCGTTACTGCTGCAGGCACAAGCAGTTCAGCACATACTTATTCATCTCAGGATTTTACACCTTCTGCCGGTGTAAGTTATTACAGGTTGAAAACAACGGATGCAAATGGCAACACTTCATACAGTGCAATAGTACCTGTTAATTATTCTTCTACGAATGCTGTTAAAATTTATCCAAATCCTGCACACGATATGATTACTGTTACACACCCTGCAAGTAGTAATGCAAAAGCAACTATTACAGATGCTACAGGAAATACAATTGAAACATTAAGTATAAATGCAGGCGAAACAGTTACAAAAATTAATATCAGCGCTTTAAGCAGCGGGCAATATTTTATAAACTATGTTGATACTGAATTTTCAAGTACTGCTGTTTTAAACAAATTATAATAACATCAATAAACAAGTATAATTGAAAGAGGCTAATGTTTATTCATTAGCCTCTTCCAATATATAAATAAAATTGTTATGAAGACAAAAGATGAAATAGTACTTAATTGGCTCCCAAGATATACCGGTGAAAAATTGGGAAACTTCGGCAAATACATTTTGCTTACTAATTTTTCCAATTATGTAGAAATGTTTGCTATATGGAATAATGTAGAAGTGATTGGTAAAGACAGGCCGATGCAATGTGCTACGGCAGATGATATTACGATTATAAATTTTGGCATGGGAAGTCCCGGAGCCGCTACTATAATGGATTTGCTTTCTGCCATAGAACCGAAGGCTGTATTATTTTTGGGGAAATGCGGCGGCCTTAAAAAACGCAATACAATTGGAGATCTTATATTACCCATAGCAGCATTAAGAGGCGAAGGAACCAGTAATGATTATTTTCCTCCCGAAGTTCCTGCATTACCTGCCTTTATGTTGCAAAAAGCCATTTCTACTACCATAAGGGATTACAATTGTGATTACTGGACGGGTACAGTTTATACTACCAACCGTCGTGTTTGGGAACATGATGAAGTCTTCAAAGAATACCTGCAACGTGTACGTGCTTACGCTATTGATATGGAAACAGCCACCATTTTCACGGTAGGTTTTTACAACAAAATACCAACAGGTGCATTATTGCTGGTAAGTGATAGCCCAATGGTTCCTGAAGGAGTTAAAACAGAAGCCAGCGATAAAAAAGTAACGGCACAATTTGTAGAGCGCCATTTAAAAATTGGTATTGACTCGTTGAAGCAATTAATAAATAATGGGCATACTGTAAGGCATTTGCAATTTTAACCACCTCATGAAATTTTTATTTTCTTTAGCCTTATTTTTCTTTACAACACCTGGCATTGCACAGGTAAAAATATTATTTGATGCAACCAAAGCCGAAACAGCCGGCAGTGCCGATTGGGTAATAGATGCAGATTTGCACAATATTGGTTATAGCACAGGCCCTGCTGTAGTTGGAAGCGGCAGCGAATCAAACCCTCAACGCTTTCCTACCCCTTTGCAAAGTACCGTTACTACGGCAACGGCAGAAACCTATTGGGAAGGAGGCCTTTCAGCATGGGGAATTGATTGTGTTAATCGAGGATACGAAGTAGAAACATTGCCCTATAATGGAGCCATCACTTATGGCAATACATCCAATGCGCAGGATTTGGGCAATTATAAAATATTTGTTGTTTGCGAACCGAATATTGTTTTTACGGCAACAGAAAAAACAGCGATACTTAATTTCATAAGCAATGGCGGCAGCCTTTTTATGATTTCGGATCATAACGGATCCGACAGGAATAATGACGGATGGGATTCCCCACATATCTGGGATGATTTAATGACCAACAACACGGTACAAACAAATCCATTTGGTATTAGCTTTGATTACGCTGACTTTTCAGGCACTACCACAAATGTTTTAAGCAGCCCTACAGATTCTTTGTTGCATGGCCCAATGGGCAATGTATCTGAAGCTGAATGGAGCGACGGCACTTCCATGACTTTAAGTACAGCGGCAAACCCTACTGTAAAAGGAATTATTTTTAAAAGCGGCTCAACTACTGCTAACACCAATGTAATGTGCGCCTATGCCAGGTATGGCAATGGAAAAATAGCTGCCCTGGGAGATAGTTCTCCTTTCGACGATGGAACGGGCGATCCTAATGATGCATTATATAATGGCTATTTTAGTGATGCGGCGGGGAACCATCGGCTACTGATAATGAATGCTACAATATGGCTGGCAACTACTAACTTGTATATATTTACCGGCAATGGCAATTGGAGCGTTGCAGCAAATTGGAACAATCAAATTATACCTCCATCTATACTACCGGCAGGTTCGCAAATACTTATCAATCCTGCTGTTGGAGCGCAATGTAATTTAGATATTACTCAAACAATTTCACAAGGGGCTTCATTGACTGTTTCTGCCGGCAAAAATTTTAAAGTACCGGGTAATCTTATTTTACAATAAACGAATAAGAAAGCCTGTATTGGAAATAATACCCAAAACAAGCTTCCATATTCTATAGTTTTACCAGGAGTAGTTTATGAAATAAAGAAACGGCTCAGCCCCATATCACGCAATCCTTTCCTGTATGCAATAGAGCTGCGATCTGCAGTTATGTGCGCTTCCATTCTTGGGTCAAGTGGTAAGCATTCGGGCTTTTGCACTTCAACTATAGCCTTGTCTTCTTCAAATACTTTTTTATTAAAATCATATACATCCTGTATAGGCAATTCTTTATCAAAGTTGCGGCCTATAGGTGCAAAAAGACGTGTAACTTTTGCAGAAACCGGAGATGCTGCATTCATAATTACCAGTTTCTTATCATCAGGAAAATGAACAATTAACGTTGCCGTAAAAGGCAAGTGCATATTAAAGCGCCTTAACCAATTAAAGCCGGGCTTTCCTATTCCGCTTACGCCAATAGGATAATTCCCCACTGTGCTCCAATAATCTACTTCAAAACCTGTAGAATGATGTACAGCATTATAAGGTGGCACAACCGTATTATTTGAATCACCAAATGTTGCAGTATGTACAAAACCAAAATGAGCAACATCTAAAAAGCCTTCAATCTGCCTGCCGGCAAAGCCGTAAATGTCAATCCATGGACAGGTTATTTGTTGAAAATCCGGATCATCCCAAAATGGCATAGGACAAATTGTAGAAGAATCATTTATCCCCGGGTTCAAACAAGTCCAAACTAAACCATACATTTCAATAACGGGGTATGTTTTAAGGTGTAGCTTTTCCGGAATATTCCTATCGGGATTAGCAGGTATGTGTGTGCATTTTCCGGCTTTGCCAAATTGTAATCCATGGTAGGCACAAGTAATTCCTTCGCCGTTAAATTTACCCATGCTTAATGGAACACCTCTATGTGGGCAAAGATCATTTGCGATGATAATTTCTTCACCTAACCGGTAAATTACAAGCGGCTCATCCAATAATTTTGCTGCAATAGGCGCACCTGTAACCTCTCTTGATAAAGCCACAGGATACCAATGCTGTGCAAGGATTTTCCAATCAGCTTCTTCAAACGTACAGTTTCTTGGCAACGATTCATTTTCGCTTATTAAATTACTCATTCAGGTATTTTTCAAAAATTATAAATAGAACTCAAATTTATGAAAAAATTACACATTTTTCTGTTATTGACACAAATTTTATAAATAATGCAGAAATATTACAAATAATAGCATTTTTTTCTTTTTAATGTTGCTATCAGGTATTACCAGAAGCTCCTTTCCTAAACCTATTGCCCTTAAATATTGTTTCGAACTAACTTATTGGTTGTAATTACAAGCCTTGAATAAAATGCACAACACCTCCATTATTTTACCACATGAATCAGCTATCAAGAAGCACCGGAAATATAGTTAGGGATTATGAAGGTGTTATTGAGTGGATTACATTATACTATTTTGGAACGGCTATTCTAAATTAAATATGCCATTGGAGAAATGGTTTACATTAATTAACCTTAATACAAAATCACAATATCTATATAAGCGCAAAGCCCCATATACAGAAGATGCGTTGATAAGTCTTTCAAAAGATATGTTTAATAAACACCGAAAATATATTCGGAAAAGACATCTTTAAAATGATGACATCTCCCTTTTTAAACTCAGTACAATTAAGGGTTTTACAACCTTCTTTATATGTATCCAACTAATCCGGTTTTAATTCTTTATAAATTTGAATCGGCTATTTTATTTAATGAATGCCTGATTAACTGTTCCACTGCAGCTGCACTGTCTTTAGAAAATTCTTTTGCAACACGATTCGCTACAATAACATTAAGGCTAACAGCATGATGCCCCAAACATTTGCACAAACCATAAATAGCGGATGATTCCATTTCAAAATTAGCTATGTAATGGTTGTCAAAACGAAATGATGTTAATTGATTTACCAATTCAGGATAGGCTAACCCTAATCTTAGTACCCTACCCTGCGGCCCATAAAATCCCGGGCAGGTAACAGTTATACCCTGATGGTAGTTCTCTACAAAAAGTTTTACTAATACATCGCTGGCCTTACTAATGTACGGTGCTATATTGCCTGCACCTAATTGTGTATGTGCATTAAATGCCTGAATGATGGCTTTTTCTTCCGCATTATTTTCAAGCTGGTAATAATTCATCAGATTATCCAACCCCAGGCCATGTGTACCTGCAACAAAACTATCTACCGGAATATGCTTTTGTAAAGAACCCGTTGTACCAAAGCGAATAATATTCAGCGTTGTTAACTCTTTTTTAATTTCCCTTGTTTCAAAATCAATATTTACCAGAGCATCCAATTCATTTAAAACAATATCAATATTATCAGGCCCAATGCCAGTGCTCACACATGAAATCCTTTTATTGCCCAGGTAACCTGTATGTGTTATAAACTCACGATGTTGGTTTTTGTATTCTATTTTATCAAAATGCTTACTCACTTCTTCCACTCTGCCGGGATCTCCAACGGTAATGATGGTGGTAGCAACTTCCTCCGGGCGGCAATCTAAATGATAAATGGAGCCACGCTTCGTAATAATTAATTCTGATTCAGCTATCCGGTTCATATATTTTTTTTATTTTATCAAATTGAATGTAGATGTAAAACACTTTTATAAAAATAACCTTAAATTCTCACGGTTGATATATGCACCCTTTTTTATTTATCTTTATTTCTCATGGCCCATCTATAAAAGCAATCTCAAATTTAAAAGCATAAATAAAAATGACAACTAAAGAATTTGTTATTGATAACAATAAATACGTGGCAACTATTATTGCATTTGACACTGAGACCACTATTGTTCTATTTGATAGGCGAGCGTTAAAATTACTCAATGCATATAATGCTTTGGGATTTACAGTTTATTCCCCTCCCGAATATGATTACAATGTTTTTTATCCCGTAAGATTTAATAACCTCAATAGTATTACTGATAGTATAATGCAGGGTATCTGGAATCAATTGAAATAATTGCTTTTGAACATTTGCTTCCGTGGTCGGTGTCCTCACCGACCACTGCAATGAATTTAATACAGCATACAAAAATATAAGACCGCAGCGGAATGGTCGGTGAGGACACCGACCACGGAGTAAGTGCCAATGTTTTCCCCTAAATAAAAAACGCTTTGCAATCAATAGATTACAAAGCGTATATAAAATGAAAGTGATCCGGATTGGATTCGAACCAATGACCCCCAGCTTAGAAGGCTGATGCTCTATCCAACTGAGCTACCGGACCCAAATTTTTTGCAAATATAATGCAATTAAATAAAGAAGTTGTTCGTTAAGTAAAAGAACGATTTATTAAAGCTTTTCACAATAAGTACACAGCCATCGAAAATCAACTACAGATTGTGGAATCCTTTCCCCTTTCAAGCCTTGCACCTACCTAAAAAAGTACTGGAATAATAATTGTTACACTAAAGAAAACACCACTAGTATGCAACAAATCGAATTTAATCTTTTAAGCAAAGATGATCAATTGGAAACATTGTCTAAAACAGGCTTCGTTATCGGAACCAGATCGGATAAAAAACATTCGTATGTTTTTTATTGCCTGGATGAATTTTTTGTAGAAGTAAAATTGGAAAAAGATATTCCAAAGCATATACAAAGCTTATCCAATACACAACAGCTTTCCCTGTATTCAAACGGAATTCAATTAAAGATTGCCTCTTAAGCTAAGCAATCGTAATTCCTTTTTCAAGATATACATCCTGCACGCTGTTTAAAAGTGCAACACCTTCGGTCATTGGCCGTTGAAAAGCTTTGCGCCCGGTAATAAGCCCTGTGCCGCCTGCACGTTTATTAATGATGGCAGTGATAACAGCTTCCTTCATATCAGAAGCTCCTTCGGATGCGCCGCCCGAATTGATTAACCCTGCCCTGCCCATATAACAATTTAAAACCTGGTAACGACATAAGTCGATTGGATGCGGTGTGGTTAATTTTGTATAGATCCTTTCATCAAATTTGCCATAGCTTTCTTTGCCTGTATTCAATGCTTTATACCCGCCATTATTCATGGGCAGTTTTTGTTTAATAATATCTGCCTGAATGGTGGCACCCAAATAATTTGCCTGCCCCGTAAGGTCTGCCGACACATGGTAATCGGCTTCCTGTTTTTTAAAAGCATTATTGCGCAGGTAACACCACAAAACCGTAGCCATGCCCAATGAATGCGCTTCTTCAAATACTTTTGAGATTTCTGTTATCTGCCTGTCCGATTCTTCGGAGCCAAAATAAATGGTGGCGCCTACTGCTGCAGCACCAAGGTTCCAGGCATCCTTTGCCGAACCAAAAAGAATCTGATCGAATTTATTGGGATAGGTAAGCAATTCATTATGGTTGAGCTTGGCAATAAACGGAATACGATGTGCATATTTCCTTGATAGTATTGCCAGTCCTCCAATAGTTGTTGCTACTGCATTACAGCCACCTTCTATTGCCAGTTTTATAATATTTTCGGGGTCAAAATAAATGGGGTTTGGCGCAAACGATGCTCCCGCACTATGTTCTACGCCCTGGTCAACCGGTAAAATAGATACATACCCTGTTCCCGCAAGCCTTCCGGTATTATATATTGAAGAAAGATTGCGCAGCGTTTGTGCGTTCCTGTTAGAGATGGTATGTACCTTATCTATAAAATCAGGAGCCGGTAAATGCAAATCGTTTTTAGAAACCGTTTCACAGGTATGAGTTAATAGTGTTTCATTCTCCTTGCCTATCAGTGTTTCAATTTCTTTATAATTCATACAATAAAATTTATAGTGTAATAATCCAATACAATTTTGATTCCTTTTTTTAATTCCCCAATGGGCATAACAAGGTAAAGCATTCTTTGTTTCCATTAAAGCTATTAACAGCTAATTTGCAATCAAGGAAAAAGGAGCCTGCTATACGAAGCTTTTGTATTTTTACACAAATGTTTACAGATGGAAGTAAAAATGGAACCATCCTGGAAAGAAGTGCTTAAACAGGAATTTACGAAGCCTTATTTTCTGGAAATTGTTACTTTTTTAAAAACAGAAAAGGCTGCAGGTAAAACAATCTATCCGCCGGGGCCGCTAATATTTAATGCATTTAACCAAACACCTTTTGATAAAGTAAAGGTTGTGATACTTGGGCAGGATCCTTATCATAATCCCGGACAGGCTCATGGGCTTAGTTTTTCTGTACCTGCAGGCATAAAACCTCCGCCTTCATTAGTAAATATCTACAAAGAAATCACCAATGATATAGGGATTGAGATGCCTGTAGAATATGGGGACCTTACGCAGTGGGCAGAACAAGGTGTACTATTATTGAATGCGATATTAACCGTAAGGGCAAATGAACCTGCAAGTCATTCAAAAATTGGATGGATGAATTTTACAGATGCCGTTATCAAAAAAATATCAGACGAAAAAACCGGCGTGGTATTTTTATTATGGGGCAACTTTGCACAGGAAAAACAAGCACTGATTGATGAAACAAAACATTTTGTATTAAAGGCTGCACATCCTTCGCCTTTTTCGGTGTATAAAGGATTTTATGACTGTAAGCATTTTTCCAAAACAAATGAAATACTTACTAAAGAAGGATTAGAACCGATTAACTGGAAACTATTAACACCTTAAGAATGCTGAAGAATATTTTTGCGAGGGTATGGGCTTTATGGTCTGCAATATGGTTTGTTATTACCATGCTTATTGTTTTCATTCCTTTTTGCTGTTGTTTCTTTTGGCAGGAACCAAAACGAAGTCATTACTCCTATCCTATTTTTCGTTTGTGGATGCAGGTTTACCTTCCTTTAATTGGTGTGTTTGTTAAAATAAAAGGAAAAGAAAATTTCAGGAAAGGGGAAAACTACATCGTTGTTTGCAATCATAATACATTAATGGATGTGCCGGTTTCTTCTACTAAAATACCGGGACCCAATAAGACGATTGCTAAAATTGAAATGTCCCGGATCCCGATTTTTGGCACCTTGTATAAATTGGGTTCTGTATTGGTTGACAGGAACGATAAAGACAGCCGACGCAATAGTTTTAATCAAATGAAAACGGTGCTGGATATGGGTTTACACATGTGCATCTATCCTGAAGGCACCCGCAACAAAAGCAAGGAGCCGTTAAAGGAATTTCACAGCGGCGCTTTTAAATTGGCAGTTGATACCAATAAAAAAATATTACCGGCTGTATTGTTTGGCACGAATAAAGTATTTCCTAACAACAAAACATTTTATTTATTGCCGGGCATTATTGAGTTTCATTTTTTGCCGGCAGTTGCTCCTGATAAAAATGCAGAAATTTTGAAGCAGGAAATATTTGAGATAATGCAAAAACATTATGTAGAAAATAACAAGGCATAAAAAATGCAGGTTATTGAAACCTGCATTTTTTATAAGGGCATCTATGTTTATTTATATCCTTCTAAAGCAAAAACAGAGAAGGATGATAGCCAATGGTCAACGTCGTAATTGCCTTTGCCAATACTTTGCTGTGCATAATCCCACATTTCTTTCTGGGCATCAATCCACGATTTTTTTATTGCAGGGTTTAATTCATTTGGAGGCAGCGATTTTAAAATACCATTTAAGCACCAGATACGGTTTAAATGAAAACCATCCCAATGCGATGCATACCCATCATGCACTGCAAGATGCTTTACTGCAAGTACAGTAGGGATACCGTCCATGGTAAATAAATCGGGGGCAAAGCTCCGTAACCAAACTACATAATCCGCCTGTGGTAAAACCTTACGCATCAGGTCGGCAATCAATAAACCAGCCGACATAAAATCATAACCAAACGGTTCTTTTACTAAAGGAAAAGTAGTAATGCTTCCAAAGAATTTTTTTGACGCATCCAGGCATACAGTTTCTAATGCGGTATTCTTTACGCTGCGGGCATAATCCAATGCAAAAGAAAGACCGAAGGCTGAACTGTAATGATCGCCGGTGTAAGTAGCATCATCAATCGTAGGCCATTGCTTAATATATTTTTCAACCAGGAAATCGGTTAATGGCTGTAAATTTTTCAACCATTTTTTTGCTAACGGATCATTCCATTCATTTAACTCCTGAGCCACTTTCAACAACCAGGAAGTACCATAAGGAAATTCAAAATCATCTTCCTGATGTGATTGCATATATTTTAATTCCTGCAAAATATTATCGGCATTAAAACTGTTTTCTAATTTATCTTTTATAGCAGCAGCTTCTTTTATTTTTGGATAGGTCTTTAATAATTTCACCAATGCCCAATGATTGTGTACACCGGAGTGCCAGTCGTAACAGCCATAAAAAGAAGGCCATAGTTTTTCAGGCGGTTGAAGGTCTTGTGATTTTTTCAATCGCTCCATATAAAAATGGGGATACGCACTGTCGGTGCAACTAAGCGATAAATTAGCGAAATAAGAAGCACCGGCATCACTTAAAGTCAATCGTCCGTCAGGTAATGTTAGTGTTAAATCTTTTGTAGCAGTTGGCGTATGCAACGGTTGGGCAGCAAGATTTAAAGTAGCTGCCAATAAAACAAAGCAAAACAGTTTTCTCATATACAGGTAGTTTGAATTATAAATATCTGTAAAAAAACACAAGTAACAAATTTTGTTCTTCGTTACTATATTTTCAGAAACTCTGACATTTCCTTACGGAGCATCCAACCAGGCAGAGTTTTTTGCAGTAGCTGCTGAATATTTTTTTGAACGCCCGGATTTGCTGCAATCAAATCATCCTCAGTTATATCAATTACCGGAGCGGATAATCAGGCAAAATCCTGCTTTTGATAAAAAGCCATAAGTGGGGGGCTTTACAGGTTATATTATAAATTTCAGCCTATAATAAAAAAACCCTTAGACAATCAAAATAAGTTTGCGTACTTTTAATGTAGTTTTACCAAAAGTAATTGATATGAACCTTTTTGTAGTAGGCTTACCTTATGATTTAGATGATGCCGAATTAATGGAAATTTTTGAAAAATTCGGAACCGTAACTTCCGCTAAAGTAGCAATGGACAAAGAAACCGGAAAAAGCAGAGGCTTTGGTTTTGTTGATATGCCCATTGATGCAGAAGCAAAAGATGCTATGGAAAGCCTTACGGATATTTCCCTTGGAAAAAAACCTTTAGTAGTAAAAGAAGCCAGCGAACGCAGTGGTCCGGGCGGCGGCGGCGGTGGTGGTTTCCGTGGAGGAAACAGTGGCGGTGGCGGCAACAGAGGCGGCTATAACGACAGGCCAAGACCGGGTGGCGGTGGCAGAGGTGGTTATAACGACCGTGGCAACGACCGCAATAATGACCGCGACCGTAACCGTTATTAATTTCCCTAAATAATATTAGCCGAATCGAGATTCGGCATTTTTTTTAAAGCTTGCTTTAGCCAAGCCTGTAATTGTATTGCCCTTACATACCTATCCCCCACTTAACGCTATTACACTTTAATTAGATTGGCAATAATTTGCAGCGTAATTACCCTGCAAATTATTGCATAAAAAAAAGCCAGTGTATTATGCACTGGCTTTAAATATTTACTCTTGTGGTGAGTAGTTGGGTACGGTATATTATAAACGCAGACTGTTGTCTTTTATTTCATCCAACAACAAAAAAACTGAAATATTTTTTTATTATTCCAACACATTAAATTAAAGCATTATTCGGTTTTGATTTTTACCTTTAATTATTGATATTATACTAAAATGAATACGCCCTTACTAATAGAAAATACAATTCGCATCAATGCTTCGCCGGATAAAGTTTGGGATGCATTGACAAACCCTGAACAAACTAAAAAATATATGTTTGGCTGCGAAACCGTTTCTGACTGGAAACCCGGCAGCCCACTGCTTTGGAAAGGAAATTACCAAGGCAATGAAATGGTATTTGTAAAAGGCAATATCATAGCAATAGAACAGAACAAGCAATTGGTTTATACGGTTATCGACCCTAATGGCCCGATTGAAGACATTCCGGAAAATTACCTGACAGTAACCTATCAGCTAACTAACGATAACGGACAAACGCTTTTAAAAGTAACTCAAGGCGATTACTCAACAGTAGCAGATGGTGAAAAAAGATATAAAGACTCGTATAATAATGGCGAAGGCTGGAATCCGATTTTAGTACAAATAAAAAAAATACTGGAAGAAGAATTATGAAAAAACAATTTGAAATATTAAAAAACACAAGAGATTACCTATTGGCGTATGTCAGTGATTTATCTGTTGAACAATTAAACGAAATACCTGCAGGTTTCAACAATAACATTATTTGGAACCTGGGGCATATTATTGCCGCACAACAAGGAGTTTGTTATAAACGTTCAGGTATCAGCATGCTTGTAAGCGAGGATTTTTTTAATGCTTATAAGCCCGATTCCAAGCCTGAAAAATTTATTGACACAGAATCTGTTGAAGCAATAAAAGCATTATTGCTATCCTCTATTGCTTTACTGGAAGTTGATTATGCCAACAATGCATTTGAAAATTACATACCATGGACAAACCGCTATGGTATAGAACATCTTACTATTGAAGATACGCTTCGTTTTTTGCCGTATCACGAAGGTTTGCATTTAGGGTATGTAATGGCTTTAAAAAGAACAATAAAAAACAAGCCTCAATAAACGCAAAACTATAATTTGTTGTTATGCCGGATTGCATCCCAATATTCCTTTCCATAAGGAACTAATATTTCTTCGCCGGGCATAATATTTTTTTTGGCTTCCAGATATACTTTTAGTCCATCCTCTACAAAATCGCAGTTATTTTTAATCCCCTTTACTCTTTTGATTCCACGGGCATCGTTAGAGTAACGTGCCAATGCTTTTTTATGGCGGGATGCATCAATCACATGCGTACGCTTTACATAATAGATGTAAGCATTAGCGCCATTTCGATGGTCGGCTTCTTTCCAGGTAGTAATTTTCCCTTTGTAAGTAGTGATGCGGCTTCCTTTTGGAATAAATGTTTTGGTAAACAAACCTTTACCTGCTCCCGGTAATGTTGATTCATCTACCATCAGGTGCTTCTCAAATAATGCCATATAATCGTATAGGAATTTTAAAGGAATGAAATTCGGGATTTTTTTGAACTTATGCTTATTTAAGTGAAGATTTTTTTTCGGCAGTGGGTATTTAGCTTTTTAAGCTTATCCGTTTAGCAAAAAGCCATAGCATAGTAAATACCCTCATAATGCCGGAGTAACTATTTGTATTTTGTTTATCCGTGCCTAACCATGTCGTGCATCTGCAAAAAGTTATCATCATTTATCAACATCGTTTAGAAAGATGAAGAATAACATTTGTTATTTATAATTGATGCGTATATTTATAGCAACAATTATTTATTTTATAATAACCCATAAACCTCTAAAAAATGGCAAAGGCAAAAAAGAAAGCTGCTCCAAAAAAAACAGCAAAAAAAGCAGCTCCTAAAAAAGCTGCCAAAAAAGTAGCTCCTAAAAAGGCAGCAAAGAAAGCAGCCCCAAAAAAGGCAGCAAAAAAAGCAGCTCCTAAAAAAGCAGCAAAGAAAGCGGCTCCTAAGAAAGCAGCAAAAAAAGCAGCACCCAAAAAAGCGGTGAAAAAAGCAGCTCCTAAAAAGGCAGCAAAGAAAGTGGCTCCTAAGAAAGCAGTAAAAAAAGCAGCCCCTAAAAAAGCGGTGAAAAAAGCAGCTCCTAAAAAGGCAGCAAAGAAAGCGGCTCCAAAAAAAGCTGTAGCAGCACCGGCAGAAGTTAAACCGGCTATCCAACCAGAATTGCCCTTAACGCCTGCTCCTGTTGAAACACCGGCTCCAACAGATACAATCGACGAAACACCGGCAAACGGATAAATATATCACACAAAGTAAAACGCCTCGTCTTAATAACGAGGCGTTTTTATACGTTTATTTCTAACGAATGTTTGTTTATCGTAGCAATGAAATATCTCCTGTCCTACGTAATTTTTTGTTATTGGTAAACTGAACATCCAATGTATAGGTATAAACATCCATTGGTTGCAGCGCTCCTTTATAAGTACCATTCCAGCCATTGTCTTTATCGGTTGATTCAAAAATCAATTGCCCCCAACGGTTATAAATTTTCCAATCCATCTTCCCTATTCCAAAGCCTGCCACTTTTATGATGCTATTGGTGCCTCCCTGTGTCGGAGTAAATGCATTGGGCACATCCAGTAAAGGCAACACCAATTCCGGCACATATTGACAAACAGTATCAGCGCATCCCACATCATTCAATGCTGTGAGGCATACATGAAAGGTATCTGTTGAATTATATTGATGTATTGGATCAGTAAGTGATGTAATAGTACCATCGCCCAACGTCCAAACATAGCTTGTTGCATTTAAAGACGCATTATTAAATTGAGTAGGTGTATTCTGTTGTGCCGGGTCGGGCGAATAGGTAAAGATTGCTGTAGGCTTGGGTACTACTGTTATTGTAAAATAAGTAGTATCACGCATATTACAGGTGGATGGATCAATAGCAATTAAACGGACGATATAAGTGCCGGTATCACTATATAAATGCGATGGACTCGAACTGGTTGAAGTAGTGCCATCTCCAAAATCCCATTGAAAGCTTGTGCCGCCTAAAGAGCTGTTTGTAAAGCTGGCAGTATATGGAACACATCCACGGGCCGGTGTTGTAAATTGTGCTTTTACATTTGCAATGATTGTAATTGAATGAATAATAGTATCGGGTATATTGCAAAACTCTGTATCCCTTACAATCAACTTTACTAAATAAGTTCCCGGCGATGGAAAAGTATGCGATGTATCCGTATAGCCCATTGTTTGTTGTGGCGAACCATCGCCAAAATCCCAGATAAAAGTGGATGGGCCATACTTAGGAACTACTGCCGTAGTGGTATTGGTAAAATGATATGTAAGACTAAAACAATCACCTACTTTCGTATCGGTAAAATCGGGTGTTATAATATTACTGCCCACTTTTATATTAAGATATACCGTATCAACAACATTACAGGTAGAAGAATCTACACCTACCAGACGAACGCGGAAAGTGCCGATAGAATTATAAACATGTGAAATTGTATCCGTAGTAAAATGTACGTCAGGAGTACCGTCCCCAAAATTCCAGATATATGTTTTTGCTTTTCCGATGGTATCAATAAACTGGATCGTTAATGGCACACAACCAATGGTATCATTGGGTATTCCATAAATAATAGATTGTATACTGGCAGCAAGGCCGGATAAATTCATGTTTATTTTTACTGCTGCTTCATTGCAACCAAATCCGTTTTGTGCTGCAACAGCACCATTGGTAGTTGAATAAGCGCCGGGAGTTGTTGGGAAAACAGTACCATAACTACAGGCGCATATAGCTTCATATATAATACCATTTTGATCAAAGCGGCTGGTACCACCATCTACATGGTCTGGGGTTGTATTGCTGTTATCATTTTGTCCAAAAAAACTTCCGTATAATTGAGCCTGTGCATCCTGCTCCAATACAAAAAAATAAAAGTCGGCACCATCCGTAGCCGTCTTAAAAGGTTTGGTGCCATCGGGTGCTGCCTGTACTACCAGCCCGCCTGTTCCACTATTGGCATAGCTTGCATCAAGTCCACCACCCCAACCGGCCACATATACATTCCTGCATCTATCAACAAGAAAAGCAGTTGGTGAAATATTAGGTGTCTTTACATTCGGACCAAATGTTGACATATAAACATAACCCGATAAATCCCGTTGCAGTTTTGCAATGAACTGCTTGCCGTTAGCCTGGTTACCTCCTGCATTAAATGGAGAATTTATTATTGGCATCTGCCCTTCTGTAGTTCCCACGATATAAGGTGACGCCTGTTTATCAAA